>Ga0181520_10004538_pt1 | contig 23115 bp, 17 predicted proteins | sample PEATcosm2014_Bin_29_FD_132451 | JGI IMG/M metagenome (GOLD analysis project Ga0181520, IMG submission 132451) | Peatland microbial communities from MTU Mesocosm Facility, Houghton, MI, USA - PEATcosm2014_Bin02_30_metaG | ecosystem: Environmental > Terrestrial > Soil > Wetlands > Peat | place...
ACACAGAACCGACAACATCGCGTCATTTGTGCCGCCCCCTTCGGGGGCTGTTCTTATCCAATGAGGGGCTGCTTTCCAGGCTCTTGCGAGCCTGGCTAAACTCTTTCGGCCCTTCGGGCCTTTTGGGGCAACGGCCTGTGATTCGCACGCAAGATGTGGGTAAAGCATAGCCACTTGTGGAGAGGGGAGAACAGCAGCAGTTTCCTGCTACGCGGGAATCGCCGTTTGCCTCTCCCCTCCCGGCACGGGAGGGGTGCCCGCGCAGCGGGCGGGGTAGGGCCGTCCCCGTGGGCGAACGGCGACACGGCGATCCGCAACAGGATTGTCGCGGCCACTGGGGTAGGGCCGTCCCGGCGGGCGAACGACGACACGGCGATCCGCAACAGGATTGTCGCGGCCACTGGGGTAGGGCCGTCCCGGCGGGCGAACGGCGACACGGCGATCCGCAACAGGATTGTCGCGGCCACTGGGGTAGGGCCGTCCCGGCCCCCCGGCGTGCCGGCTGCCTAATGAAAGTCGATCCGCGTCAGGTCTGCCAGTGCGAACTGCCGCTCATTGCCGGCGGCATCCCTCACCTTCACGTTCCCTTTATCTACGGACAGGATCACGCACGGGAGCTTCATCCCGTTGGCCAGGACGATCGTCGCAGGGGCCTCGGTGGGCGCGGTGATCGCGCCGAGGCGCAGGCTCAGAATGTTGGCTCCGGGCACCATTCCCCCGGCGGCGAGTTTGACGATCAGGGGGTCTCCGAGGGCCATGACGAACGTGTCGAAGAAAGCTTCGCCCTCCTTGGTCACCACGAGGTCTCGCGCCTTGGGGTCACCCTTTGGCTCGTCATCGACGGTGGCCCGCACGAGCCATTCCAGATCGTTCATCGGCTGTCCGGGCGATCCGGGCGTCCAGGAGAAGGAGTGGCCGGGCGGATCGGGCTGCGTGGTGCCGACGTACACCCCCTTGCTCTGAGTTGCATTGAAGGTCAAGCCGATCCCGAACTGCCGCGGCACCTGGATCGGCGGGATCGGCAGGTCGCGCCAGTAGTCCTGCCCCCGGTTCCACAGCCCATAGGGCAAGGACACCTGGCGCACGATGTCCTTCTGAGCGTCCACGATGTAGACCTGGAAGTCCTCATCCGGTGGCGTCTCCATGCCGTACCGCGAGCCGTACATTTCCAGCCGATTCAGCCACCGACCGTCCTTGCCTGCGTCGAAATAGACCAGGTGGCCACCGCCGCCGAAGCTTCTCTTGCCGACGGGCTGGCCGCCACCGTACTGCAGCACGTCTGCGAATGAAGGCACGACAATGGCGATGACGGCCAGGAAAGCCGCCGCCCTCAGGTGTGTCGCGATGTCAAGAACCCCGCGTCGTGTCATCGGACTTCTCCCCTTCCCTTGAGGTTGTCAATGCACACATACGCCTTCTGGGACGCGTCCTGCGCCCCCGGTGCTTTGCGGCATCGGCGCTCCAAAGCGACTGAGTTCGGGCCGCTCCTCGCAGGCCCCCCGTCACCTCCCTTCGGTCCTCGCTGGTTATCACGCCTCACTGCGTATGGACGCCTGAGGCGCTCCCTGGTTCCCACATTTCCAGCGTCTTTCGCCGTCGCCTTTGTGTCTGCCGCGCGCGTGTGATATAGTCACGGCGTCCGCAACGCATCGCTGTCACGGAGGCACCGTCATGGCAATCGTTCATGTGAACTACTTCAATAAGGCGCTCCAGAAGGAGCAGGCCTTCTACGCGCTGTACCCCGATCACCAGGACAGCCCTGGCCCCTTCCCAACCTACTACCTGCTCCACGGCCTGTCGGATGACTACACCGCCTGGCTGCGGTGGACGAGCATCGAGCGCTATGTTCGCGCGCTGCCGATGATCGTCATCCTCCCCGACGGCGACCGCTGCTGGTATTCGGACATCGAGGGCGGGCCGGCCTACGAGAAGGCTCTGGTCGCCGACCTCGTCCCCTTCGTGGACGGGATGTTCCCGACCGTCGCCGACCGCACCGGTCGCGCCATCGGCGGGCTGTCGATGGGCGGCTTCGGCTCGATGAAGATCGCCCTGAAGCACCCGGACGTGTTCTGCAGCGTCGTCGGCCACAGCGGGGCCTACGCCCGCGCGCGGCTGGGCGAGTTCCCGATCCCGGCGGGGGACGACCCGTTCCTGCTCGCCGAGAACCTCGACAGGAGCATCGCCCCCGCGATCCGCTTCGACTGCGGCACCGAGGACTTTCTGATCGAGCACAACCGCGACTTCCACGCACACCTGGACAAGCTTGGGATCGCGCACGAGTATGAGGAGTTCCCCGGCTCGCACGACTGGGGCTACTGGGACGTGCACGTTCAGGAGGCCATCGCCTTCCACTGCAAGGCGCTGGGGATCGGGGGGTAGGCGCTAAGTTAGCGCCAGAGCCGTCCAAGGAGGGGCCGGACCTACGAGACCGCCAGCCGTTAGGCGGTCTGGGCGGCTGCAAGCCGCCAACTGTATCCGGCCCCAGCCGTCCGCGTAGAGGTAGAGGTGGGGTGTTGTTCGGCCGCCGGAACGGCCCTACCCCGCCCCGCTTCGCGGGGCACCCCTCCCGTGCCGGGAGGGGAGAGGCAAACGGCGATTCCCACGCAGCAGGGAACTGCGCGGTTCTCCCCTCTCCGCTTGCGGAGAGGACGTGGCCGCCGTGGGCGGCCGAGGGGGTGAGGTTGCCGTCCGCCCCGCGGGTTTTCGAGGCAGGGGTATCCGGCCTCTCCACACGGCCCGCGCTGCCTAACTTAGCGTCTATGGGATCGGGGGGGACCGGAGGGCCCTCACTTGACCGGGGCGGAGCGCAAACAGATGACCGCGACAGAACTGCCGCCCGTCGGTCTGCGGTAGGACTGTCGCGGTCATTCATTCTTGGCGGCGGACTACTGGCAGGTCGAGCGCAGCCCCGCCGCTTCATCGGCCCACGGCATCGACAGACGCCAGTTCACGGCGACGTAACCCTCGTCCAAAGCGCCGGTGTCGACTTCCGCGAGATGGTTCAGCATCTCCAGTGCCTGGCCGGGTGTGAGGTGCGCTGCCATCGGTGATTGGCACGGATCGTCTGTGTGTACGACTATTCGCGAAGCCATGATCGCCACCTATCCACGTATTACTCACATTATCTACTTATTTGAAAATAATGCAAGAGTTCTGTGCCCCCGCGCAGATAGGTATTTGACTGTGCCTGGGCGCAGAAGTTTCACTCCGGCACATTGATCGGGTACACCCCGTACTTCTCCCGGCACTCCTTCATCTTCTCCAGGTTCTCCGGCTTGCAGTTGACGGCCAGCGAATGGCTCGAGCCGTAGATGAACCCGCCACCGGGCGCACCCCAGCGGATGGCGTACTTCGCGTCCGCTTCGATGTCCTCCGGCGTCCCCATGAGCAGATGCTCATGCCAGATGCCGCCCCACAGGGTCAGCCGGTCCCCATACTGCTCCTTGAGGCGCTTCATGTCCATCGAGCCGCTGGCCTGGATGCCCTCATACCCGTCGAAGCCCGCGTCGCACATCAGCGGCAGGGCCTCCCAGATGCACCCGCAGCAATGCTTCAGCACCTTCATCCCCAACTCGTGCACCCGGTCGATGTAAGCCTTCCACCACTGCGCGACGTTGTCGGCCAGAATCCTCGGGTTGCCGAACAGTGCCGTCGAGGTCCCCAGGTCCGCGGCCGGCATCAGCGAGTCAACGCCTTCCGTGGCATACCAAGGCAATGTCGCCATGCAGTACTTCGCGTTCAACTCCGCAAGTTTGGGCAGGAGCTCGGGGTACAGCGCCATGTTCAGGTACTGCTCCTCGTCGGTCGAGCCGAAGGACGGGAACCCCATCCCTCCGACGCACGAGTTGATCCAGTGCGTGCCCCCGCGCTCCTTCACGACGTGGCGCATGACCTCCCAGCACGAGTCATCGGGCTTCTGCAGGCCCTCGGCGTCAAGCCGGTCGATCTGCTCTTGCAGGGACTCGATGCTAGGCGGCTGCGCGGGCGGAGTTACGATCTTATATGGCATCAACTGATGAGTCGCCGCGGACACGCGGAAGAGGTTCCCCGCCGTGTCACGGTAGGTTTCCTCGTCCACCTGCTCCAGCGGCGTCGGCCTGCCGTGAACGCTGGGGTTTAGGCCAACGGTGATGATGTCGAAGCCAAGCGCATCGGCCAGGTCGATGATGTCGCGTCTGTAGGACTGGACGATCTCGTCGCGCCGCCCATCCCAAAGGCCGCGGGTCTCCTTGATCTTCGCCTGCACCCACGTCTCTCGCCCCAGCACCATCTCGTAAATGTTGTAGTCGATCGAATGCTCGCCCCACGGGATGAGATCGGGTTCCTCGTGGGCAATGGCCTTCATGACGCGTTCTCGCGGAAGCATGTTGACGTCTCCTCGTATTCTGATCTGTACCGTTTCCCCCTATGCGACGGAACAGCCCTGCATTCTACCAGCAGCGCATTCGGTATCCCTCCGGCGCTGTTGGCGGGTAGATGCCTGCGGCGGCTGGACAACGGTGGCCGGAACCGCCCTTTCGCCGGACGGGGCTCTGGACCTGCCCGTCGCTGCCTATGATTGGAATCACTCGACGAGAATTTGGGGCATCGAGTATAGCAAACAACATTTGTGTTGAAATAACTTCAATTATGTAATATGCTGCAAACAGCAATGATCGCGCTGCCGAGGGGTTCGCGCGTGTTGGAAAGGTGGCCGCGACACATCGGGAGGATACACGGCCCATGCCACGATACGCCTATGATTTGCTGAGCGTCAACGCCCGCGGTGGAGACAGCCGATCGCCTGCCGGCGGCGGAGCGCTGGTGGAGCAAGGCTTGGACCTTCGGGCAAGGCATCCCGTGATCGCGCAGGCGGCGGGCGTCTTGGCGAAGCTCAAGTCCTCGCGGACGGTGAAGCTGCTCACACTGGAGTTCGATGTTGACGAGGACCGCAGGACGGTCCATATTACTCCCGTCGGCATCATGGCCCCGATGGTGCGCAAGCGGGTGAGCTACCTGGAATCTCAGCTCGCCAAGCAGGGGCGACCGTGCGCGGTAATGGACGGCGGCCTTGTCTATAACCTCTATCAGCCCCCCGTGCCTTCGCGCCGGTTCGCCAATGCGTTGGCTCGGCTCGTCGTCCACGGCCGCTATCCCATTAAGCCCACGACATGCACCCTGCAGGTGACAGGCAAGTGCCAGCTCAACTGCTACCATTGCAGCGCGGCACGCTACAAGACGCCTCTTCGCGAGGAGCTTTCGACCGCGGAGTGGCTCGATGCCATTCGCCAGGCACAAGACCTGGGTGTGACGAACATCGTGCTCACCGGCGGCGAGCCGCTCCTGCGCAAGGACATCTTCGACCTGATCGCCTCCGTCGACCGCACTCGCTCGCATGTCTCGATTTTCACCAACGGCCTGCTCCTCACCGACGAGAACGTGGCGCGGCTGAAAGAGGCGGGCATCTACTCGGTGATGGTCTCGCTGGACGACCCGCGCCCCGAAGCGCACGACGGCCTGCGGCGGATCCCCGGCGGCTTCGAGAAGACGGTTGGGGGCCTCAAGCGCGTGGTCGCCGCGGGGATACTTGCGGGAATATCGACCTACTGCAGCCCCGAGGACCTGCAGATGGGGCGCGTCGAGCAGATGATCGAGGTCGCCCGCGGGGTCGGTGTGCACGAGATCACGGTCTTCGACATCATCCCCACCGGCAAGCTGCTGCCCCTGCAGGAGAAGCAGCTTCTGTCCGAGGACGACAAGCGCCGGCTGATCGAACTGGACCGGCACTACAACCAACTCGAGGGGTATCCCCACGTCATCACGCAGGCCCTCATCAACGGCCCTGAGGGGTCGGGCTGCTTCGCCGGCCACGCGCAGTTCTACATGACCGCCTACGGCGACGTGGACCCTTGCGACTTCACGCCCCTGACCTTCGGTAATGTGCGCGACGAACCCATCGCGGATGCCTGGGAGCGGATGCAGGTCCACCCCGCGTACAGGGATCGCTGCATGCACTGCCGGATGCAGGACTCCGACTTCAGGCGCAGGTATATCGACCCGATCCCGGAGGACGTGCTGCTCCCCTGGCCCGCGCTCAAGGAGCTGCGGAACCGCCCGCACGGACCGGGAGCAGTGGCGGTGAAGCCGGAGGCCGAGGCCGTGCCGGTGTCGTAGGGAATATACCCCACCGCCGGAACCACAATAGCCTGCCTTCCGCCCCGGAAGGCAGGCTGTTTCCACGCCATCCATCTACCCCGCCCGCCTCACCCACGCTTGCCCAGGAGCAATACACGGAGGTCCGTCGCGGTATTCGGGACGGATGTAGGCACAGACGCGCGGGCAGGGAACCGCACTCCACTTAACGGCGTTTCAACCGATATAACTTGTATTCATGCAGGTTTTCCGCATAGAATGGCATAATATCGGATAGAACATCCATATTGAACACCCGTGGGGGCGAGAAGGAATCGCACCATGCTAGTCCAATTCAGCGTTGCCAACTACCTGTCGTTCAAGGAGCGCCAGACGCTCAGCATGGTGGCGTCGCGCGACAAGACGCTGGAGGGGAACACGTTCCTGGTGGAGGAGGGCGGGGGCTTGTCGCTACTGAAGAGCGCAGCTTTGTACGGTGCGAACGCCTCAGGCAAGTCGAACGTGGTCAAGGCACTCAAGTTCATGCGCAAGTTCGTGTTGGAATCGGCCGGCGGCCAGCGGGGTGATCCGATTCCTGTGGTGCCTTTCAAGCTCGCCCGTGAGACCGTCGACCAGCCGAGCGAGTTCGAAGTGGTCTTCATGGTCGATGAAGATCGGTACGTCTACGGCTTCATCGCCGACCACGAAAGGGTGCACGAGGAGTGGCTCACTTTGGCGCGAGGGAGCGGCAAGCCGGGTCGGGTTTTCACACGGGACGATAGTGGAGCGGTGCGCCGCGGTGTTCATTGGAATGGCGAGTTGAAGAGGCTCGTCGACCTCACTCGCCCCAACGCCCTATTCCTCTCGGTAGCCGTGCAGTTCAACAGCGCTGCTGTCCGGACGGCCTTCGACTGGTTTGCCAAGAGGCTTAGGACCATCTCTGATCGGCCTGAGGCCGAGTCAGAGATACGGTACTCAAGCGTCATGCTGTCGGACGCCACCCTTGCCGCTGCAGTCACCGACCTAGCGAGAGCAGCGGACCTCGGTATTGACGACTTTTCTGTCGAACAGGTGCCGCTTGTCCAGACGCAACCGTTTGCGAGCATGACGGAGAGTACCCGGAACGCGCTGCTGGCCAGCGTCCCCGCGGCCGAGCCCGACAAGGTGATGGCCTCAGTTGTGAGGGCTGTACACACGCGATCAGACGGGGAGAGGGTGGCTTTCCAACTTGATGAGGAGGAATCCGCAGGGACCGTGCGTCTCTTCGCCCTCGCCGGACCTTGGCTGCACGTGGTCCATTTGGGCACCGTCCTGTTAGTTGACGAGCTTGACTCCAAGCTGCACCCCTTGCTAACGCGCCTTCTGGTGAAGATGGTTCACAGCGCGCAATCCAATCCACAGCTCGTCTTCACGACCCACGATTGCGGGTTACTGGACTCGAAGCTGCTTCGGCGCGATCAGGTGTGGTTCACGGAGAAGGATAGGCACGGGGCGACGCAGCTTTATTCACTGTGGGATTTCAAGGTTCGTAGCGATCAGAATCTGCAGAATGGGTACCTGACTGGGCGTTTCGGCGCGATACCGTTCATAGGGGAGTTCGGCTTTGGCCAGGAAGAGTGACCGCCGAGGGCAGCACCAGACTCGGGACTTTCGTCGACGCGAGCCGTCCCTCAGGCCGCGTGCGAGAGTGTTGATCGTCTGCGAGGGGGCCAAGACAGAACCCCTGTACTTTCGTGCGCTCTGCAAGGACCGGCAACTGAGTGCTGCTGAGGTCGAGATATGCGGCGAGGAGTGCGGCACGCATCCGCGCAGCGTCGTCGACTACGCGGCTCGGCGCAAGAAGCAGGCTCAGCGCGAGAAGTACCCTTACGACGCGGTGTGGTGTGTCTTCGACCGCGACGAGCACCTGAAGATCCACGAGGCGTTGAACCGAGCTGACGACTGCGGCATTCGCGTGGCGTACTCCAACCCCTGCTTCGAGCTGTGGTTGTTGCTCCACTATCGTTACTCGACGGCGCACACGGAGCGCGATGCAGCCGTCTCCGAACTGAAGGGTTACGTGCCGAGCTATACCAAGAGCACAGACGTGTATGACACCCTTCGCGACAAGCAGCCCGCAGCCATCGGGAACGCGGCTCGGCTGAGGGAACACCACGAGGATGTGAATGACGGCCGCCCCGAGAACCCCTCGACGTCGGTGGACCTCCTCGTCACCGAACTCAACCGCCTCGCCGAGCAGTGAGAAGCCTGTCGCAAAGGAGTGCTCCATGCCCGACTCTCGCTACCATCCCCGCCGGATGGAGAAGAACATGCCCTTGCGGGCGGACCAGCTTGCCGTTATTCGCGGGCAAAACTTCCTCACCATCGCCCTATGCAAGGACAATGAGCCCTATCTCGTCAGCCTCAACTATGGGTTCGATGAGGCGGCTATGTGCTTCTATGTGCATTGCGCAAATGAGGGCCGCAAGCTGGACTTCCTGCGCGCCAACCCGCGCGTGTGGGGGCAGGTCGTCGAGGATCGTGGGTATATCGCGGGGGAGTGTTCGCACGCGTATCGGTCGGTGATGTTCGAGGGCGTCGTCGAGTGGGTCGAGGGCCCGGAGGAGAAGCTTGCGGCGTTGGCGCTGATGGTCGATCAGTTCGAGCCGGAGCCGGAGGGCCTCAAGGCGCGTCTGGTCGTGCCGGCGAAAATGCCGGGCACGACGGTGCTGCGTATTCGCATCCTGCATATCAGCGGCAAGCAAAGCCCGCCGCCGGGGAAGGGGTAGGCGGCGGCAACGGCGTTCCCCGGCAGGATTGCCGGGGCCACCGCCCAATCGGTTCCTGTGCGGCAGGATTGCCGGGGCCACTGCCCGATCGGTTCCCGCGCGACAGGATTGACGGGGCCACCGGCGCGTCTCAGTAGGCCCCTGTCTTCAGCCCCACGTCGAGAAGCGCCAGCCAGTTGTCGCGCTCGCGGTCGGTCGCGTACGGCCATCCGAACAGCGTCGCTGTGGGGCAGAGGATGAAGCCGCCGCCCTGTTTGCCGACCTCCACCGTCTCGGCGACCATCCTGCGCATCAGGTCCTCGGGCATGGTGCACAGGTCGTGGTGTTGGATGTTGCCGACGATGCACAGGTCATCGCCGACGCGCGCCTTCGCCTCGGCCATCGTCACATCCCCCATTGGTGGCGGCTCGATGGGGTGAAGCGCATCCACCCCCATCCGCACGAACCCCTCCAGCACCGCGCCGACCTTGCCGTGGCAGTGCACGAGCGCAATCCCCCCGGCATCGTGGATCATCCGGTTGACTTGCCCGTCGGGGCCGACCACCCACTGCTCGAAATCGCGCGGGGACTGCAATGGCGGGATGCAAAGCTCCGGGCCGACGTAGCCGAAGAGCGGCCCGACGCCCTGGGAGATCACCCACTCGGTCCAGTCGCTCACGCGCCGGGTGAACTCGCGGATGAGGTCGTCGATGAGGCCGCGCTTCTCGATGGACCAGATCGCGAAGACCTCGGACCCGGTGAGGTTGTTGAGAAAGTACATCGGGTCCGCCGGGAGGCTGACGATGGGCAGGCCACGGTCGCCGAGGGCGCGGTCCTGCTCGAAGAAGCTTGCGCAGTCGGGCCGACAGGGGACGTAGGGGATCGAGAGGAGCTTCTCAGCGTCGTCTTCGGTCTGGATCGCGGGCTTCTTACAGTATCCGGGCTTGCCCTCGCGGCTGATGTAGTGGGTTTCGGTCAGTTCGCCGGCGGGAGTCGTGTACGTGTAGATGTGCTCGTCGTAGTCGGGCAGCTCCGAGGGGCGGACCTCGCACCTTGCCGAGACCTGTTCGGATGTGGTCAGGAAGAGGCCTGCGCCGGGGCTCCACCAGTGCAGGATGTCGGCGCGCTCGAGATACGCGTCAACGACGGGCTGCACCGTCGGGTGCACGCCCTCCAGCCAGGGGTGGATGCCCCAGGCCCAGATAGGGACACGGTCGGGAATGCCGCCACGGAGGGCGGTCAGAAGGCGCTCCCGGCTCGTCATGGCTACTCCGCGGTGGCGTTGGGGTGCGCGGCGCCTGCGCCCACCTTGGCCTCGATGGCCTCGACGACGGTGCGCAGGACCTTGATGCGCGCGTACTTCTTGTCCTCGGCTTCGACGAGCGTCCAGGGGGCCCAATCCGTGCTCGTCTTCGTGAACATATCCTCGGCGGCCTGCACGTATTGCGGGCGCTTCTCGCGGTTGCGCCAGTCGTCTTCGGTGATCTTCCAGCGCTTGTAAGGGTCCTTCGAGCGCTCCTCGAACCGCCGCCCCTGCTCCATCTCGCTGATCTCCAGCCAGAACTTGCACAGGACCGTGCCGTCATCCACGATCAGCTTCTCGAAGCAGTTGATCTCCCCGAAGGCCCGCTGCCATTCCGCCTCGGCGGCGTACTTCTCGATGCGCTCGACGAGCACGCGCCCATACCAGCTCCGGTCGAAGATCGCGATCTCGCCGCGACCGGGGAGCTTCGTCCAGAAGCGCCACAGATAGTGATGCGCCAACTCGTCCGGCGTGGGGGCCGAGATCGACCAGACCCGGTAGCCCCGGGGGTCGATGAACTCGGTGAGACGCTTGATCGCCCCGCCCTTGCCCGAGGCGTCCCAGCCCTCGAACATCACCACGACCGGAATCTTGCGCTCCACGATCCGCCGCTGCAGGCCGAGGAGCTTGAGCTGCAGGTCGCTGAGCTGGTTGTCGTACTCTTTGGGCTTGATGGAAACGGAAAGGTCGAGCTTCTCGAGCATGTGAATCGCCTCCCGTGGATGTGATCTTTCAGCCGCCCCGCGTGTCCCCGAGTGGGGTGGGCGTCTCGCCCGCCAACGACGCTACTCGCGCTCGCGGGCGGGGTCGGGCCATTCCAGCGTTTCAGAGTGTCGGGACCCGGCATGATAGCCGCCTCGGCAATCGCCGTTTGTCGTCCCCCTCCCGGCACAGGAGGGGTGCCCGCGCAGCGGGCGGGGTAGGGCCGTCGAGCCCCTACCCCCCCACTACGCTCTCCCGGTCCACGCTGTACTCCTTGCCGTTCACGCTGACCCGCGGATCGCCGAAGGCGTGGAAGATGCGGATCCTCTTCGATGCCGCAATTGGCTTGCCATCCAGGCTGCGGATGGTGAACATCGCCGTCGGGTCGTACACTCGCCCGCCGTAGCGCTGCGCGTGGAAGGCCACGAAGGTGGGGCTTTCGATCAGGAAGCCGTTCGCCGGGAGCACGGTGTCGCCCACGGAGTATGTGCGCGGGCCGTAGTTGACCGTGACCTCGACATCGCCGCCGAATCGGCTGCGCTCGACACTGCGGTCGGCGGTGAGGAACTCGTGGTGGATCATCGGATGCTCCGCGGTCAAGCGCTGTAAATGACTGAGCACCTCATAGGTATTCTTGATGAACCGGTCGGTCTCGCACAGGCCTTTCGCCCAGCCCTCCGGCTTCGCGAAACTGACGGTGTTGGCCGCGATCTCGGTGGGCGTGAAGGTGATTCCGGCATCAGTTACATTCACCGTTCCGAGGTTATAGCGCCCGGCGTTGCTTTGCAGCTTGTCGAGGGCGACGCGGCCGCCATCCTTGGTGAGGAGCCCCACCAGCACCTCGCTCTTGCCGAGGGCCCCCGCCGGGACTTCGACCGTGTACGGTCCGTCATCGACCACGGTGCCCGGCTGCCACTGGCTGGACGGCACGGCGAATTGGTGATCGCCCTGGTAGGCGATGCCCTCCGCGCGCGTTGCCCCGGTCTGCACGAAATGGACGAAACAACCGAGGTCTTCGCCGATCTTGCCGTTGACCTGCCAGTGGTACGTGATGTTGAATTTCCGCTCGCCGGCGGCCTCGACGGTTGGGGCCAACGGGACGATCGGCACTCCCTGCGCGCTGGGCTGCTTCCAGTAAAGGTGCTCGCCGAAGTTATAGACCGGCATCGCGGCGTAGATGATGTGGTCGAGGAATCGCTTGGTATCGCCTGCGTTCAGCCGGTCGCTTTGGTGGGTGTACAGCATCGTGGAATCGCCGTAGACCATCGGGAAGATCGGCACTACGATCTGCCTCGGGTCGCCGGAGGCCTTGGCCCCGAAGATGCCCTCCATGTAGTCGGCGTGCGCGGCGGCCCACTCGCGGCCCTCCTCGCTGCCCATGAGGCCAAAATGCTTCCTCGCCTCGTCGCACAGGAGCGACTTGTATTTCATGTCATCGGCCAGGGTCATCGGGTGATCCTTGGCCTCGCACGTCACCAGTGGCCAGGCGAAGACGGTATCGATGAAATAGATCGTCGGCCCGAAGAGCCTTTGTACCTCGGGGAGGTTCTGCGGGCGCTGGGCGAGCTTGACCTGCTCGATGGCGCAGACCTGGTACGATTGTCCGCCGGCCCAGAACCCGCCCATCTTCAGGTTGCCGTGCGCATCGCGATTGATGTACTTCTCATCCCAGGAGGGCGCGTCCTTGTACATGTCCTGGTAGTTGTCGTGCAGGCCGAAGAGGAACCCCGTGTCCTTGATGCGCGCTGCGGCCTTCGCCAGCTCGTCGTTCCCGCCGCACTCGGGGCAGGCGGGGAGGATGTCGGGATGCTGGTTGTCGTAACCTCGGTGGATCCAGCCGGCGAGGACGACCATCGCGCGGTCGATGCCCAGATCGCGGCTCCAGTGCTCGGCGCACTGCGCCGTCTCATCGAACGAGAAGCCCATAGAGGTGCTGCTCTTGCCGCCGGGCGTGCTCGGGACGGACCGGCCGAACACGAACGGTTTGAAGTCCGCCGCGCCGATGAGCTTGTCCACGTTCGGGCAAGCCTTGCGCTTCTGCGCCCAGGTCTTGGTAAGCCCGCGCTCCTGCGCCACCTTCCGGTACGCGAGGGCGATGTCGGAATACGTGCCGTCGCCGAGCGGGTAAATGCTGCAGGAATCCGACGCTCCGCGCAAGATCAGCGAGATGCTGTTCATCCGCCGCCCGGCGACGAGATCGCCCTCCGGCCAAGTCTTGCTGAACTCCAGCATGGTGTCGGGGTGAGGCCAGGCGACCAGAATCGCGCCGCCGCGTTTCACCGCGCCGTACATTGCCATCGAGGTGTTCGCATAGGTCTGGTAGCGATGGATCGAGGGCAGCCCGGAATCGGCGCGGTCGAGCACCCCGAGGCGATCGGGCAGAATCGAGTATCCGGCATCATCGTCGGTGGTGCCCAGCGCATGGTCCAGGATCTTGACCGAAGTCACGCGCCAGGGACCGGCCCCGCCGGCCGTGTACTGGATGTTGAGGCCCGCGGGGTCTTTCACCGGCGTCACCGCGAAGACGACCTTCAGCCCGGTCGGGGTCGCCCCCACCTTGGGCAAGGTGGTCAGCCTGACACCTTTGCCGACCTTGGCGATCTCATCGAACTTGCGGATCGGCCAGGTGCGCATGACCTTGCCGTCGCTCATTTCGATCTCGCCGAAGACGGGCTGCTCGAGGTCCGAAGTCCAGACGGTGTCGCTGACTTTGTCGATGATCTGCCAGGCCCCGGAGTCCTTGTCGACGGTGAAATGATACTTTGGCTCTTCGATGGACACTCCGCTCTTGATGCGGGTGGTGAGCGCCTTCCTGCGCAGCCGCTTGTCCTCCTCGGACAGGGGCGCGGGATAGGACATCGAGGTAGGCGGGGCGTTGCTGTCCACCTTCAGCTCGCCGGCGTATTCCTCGAGAAGCCGCGCGCCGCCGAGATCGGGGGCGAAGATGCCGACATGGACGTGGTAGGACACACCGTCGTGTTCGGTAGGCGCAGGGAACACGTAAGGCCCGTCGGAGATCGTCTCTCCCGGCTCCCAGGCGGAGGTGGCGCGGGAGGGCGGATGGTCCATGCCGAGGACGATGTCCTTGCAGTCGGCATCGGGCCATTCCAGATGCACGAAGACCATGTGATCGCTTGAGGCTTCCCGAGTGCCCTCATTCTTGAACCGATAAGTAACACCGACGAGATCGCCCGGACGAACCGTGCGAGAGGTGAAGTCGACGGACACAAGCACAGGCTTGAAGCCCGGATCGAGTTCGGGCTTGGGAAGGTCGCCCTGTTGGGCGAGGGTAGGTCGCGCCAGCGCGAGGATCAGCAGAGGCGCTACGGCGATCAATGGTAAGGGTCTCATGGCACGGCTCCTGACATGACGAATCGGTGACTGCGGAAGGGAGGTTCGGGGAAGGAGAGGGGATTACCTCCCCCCAAAGCGCCTAATCGGGCGGGGTGACGCGGCGGCGCGAGCGGGCGCGAGCGAAAATGGCCGTGGCGGCGAGGGCGAGGAGGATCACCAATGCGGCGACGGAGATGAGTGCGATCCGGCGCCAGGGGCGGGGAGGCGCGGCGAGGGGATCAGTCGGTCGGGCGACCGCCCAGTTGCCGACGCCCACGCCGTTGCGCCAGACTGCCGCGTAGACGCTCGTGCGCGAGACCTCGGGCCAGCCGTGGTCGGACAGGCGTAGTGCCGCCTCTACAAGGTCAGGGGGAGCTTGGCCGTAGACGGGCAAAGGCGTCCCGTCCGCGCTTGCGGCTCCCGCCGGCGCGTGGCCTGCCGCGCCCGCGACAGGCTCCTCCCAGGCCGATAGCAGCCCTCCGATGGACTGAAGAGAGAAGACCTGCCCGCCGTCGGCGGTACAGGGGCCTTCGATGCCCGTCGTCTTGTACAGCCACACGCCGGAATAGGTGTGTAGGTCTATCTTGCCGAGGCCCTGGAAGCCACTGACGTAGATCGCGTCCGTAGTGATGCCGGGTGGCGTCCCATGCTGATTGAGAAGATGGATGGACGTAACCCAATGCGTTTCGGTCGCAGGGTCGTAGCAGTGAACGCCTTCGTTGCTTACGATGACCAGCTTGCCGCCTCGCGGCAGTATCTGTTGCGGACCGATGAACCCACCCCTTCCTTCGGCGTCGTGACGCCACAGGACCGTGCCATCCGATGCTCTCAGGCAAGCGATGAACGACCCGCTGGCCCGCTTCTCTTCCGCAGCGACATACAGTTTCCCGTCCGACAGCGCCAGGCCGCGCACGTCGTAACCGAGAGGGCGCTCCCAGACTGAGCTGCCGTCACTGAGCTTGAGCGCTGCCACAACCCCCAGGTTCGGTTCGGTGGCTGCGTGCTGGTAGGCGCCCTTCGGTCGAGGCAATCGGCCGGCAGCGAACACGAGGCCGCTGTCATGGCCGGCTTCAGCCTCCGGAGACAGGACGCAGTTGCCACACTGGAACGGCTTCTGCCAGGCGAGCTTGCCGGTCTGCGTGTCCAGGGCGAATACCGGGCCTTCCTCGGCCCCGGCGACGACTCTCCGGCCCGCCGGCAGCGGCTCAGTCGAGTAGGTGCGGTAGTCGTCTCCTTCGATGGTGGCCTGTGACACGACGCTGCCGTTGGCGCGATCGACCACGGCGATGCCGGCCTGATCGTGATGCTCGTACCCCTGCGTCGGTCTCTTGGTGAAGCCGACGAATATCCTGTCGCCGTGCAACTTCAGCCCGGTGACCTCGCCGGGGCAGGTGAAGCGGGTGATGATCTTTCCGGTCTTTCGATCACAGATCACGCCATCCGTGCCCGCCGCCGCAACGACCACGTTGGCATCCATGACCGGGAGGGCGCGGGCGAAGGCGTGGCCTTGCTCCGTGACCACCGCCTGCCAGAGTGAGCGCAGTGAAATCGGGGGGGCTTGCTCGAGGCTGGTCTCCGCTGCCCTACCGGCGGCCGAGGCGGAGAGGGCGCTGCCCTGTTCCGCCGCCTCAAACGCCGCGAAACGCACCGACAAGTTCTGATCGGGCAGGCCGGAGCCCGCGTAGGTCACGGCGGGCGCGTCACCCTCCAGGGCTATTTGCGCTCCGGGCAGCGTGCATTTGGCGTAGCGGGTCCCGGCGGGCAGGCTCACCTGAACGGCCAGTGTCCCGAAGCTGCGCCAGAAGCGCGCCGTGCGCAGAACGAAACGGAAGTCGCAGACCTGGGCTCCCGACGGCAGCACCTGCGACGCCTTGCCCCCAGCGCCCGGCAATGTGACGGCACGCTGCATGTTCACGAAGGAGACGGGCTGGGTGTATCGCACCGAGAAGCTGTTATCGCCCTCGCGGAGCGGAAGCTGGGCGACGACGAACACCATAGGGGTGCCGAGCACCGGGTTGGATAGCGGCGCCTCCCAAAGGGCAATCGGGTCGGGCGACTGTGGGTTGAGATGCACGGCGATGTTGCGCTCCGAGAGCAGGCGCACACGTTCGGCCAGTCCCGGCCCGGAGCCCGGCATCATCGAGTTGCGAGCATACGTGTCATCCCAGTCGTCAGTGACGTAGTGCATCATCCCCCAGATGATGTCCGAGGCGTTTTTCACTCCCAGAGCCGACAGCCTCGCCTCCAGTTGACCCTGCACGCGTGACGAGAGGCCGCCCGTTTCCAGTGTAGGCTCGGGCATCCGGGTCCCTGACGGGCTTTGGGAAGGGCGCTCCCGCCGCGTCTTGAGGTCGGCCCGCGCCTGGGCCATCACGCGCCGCGCGTCATCCACAACCTGCTGTAGCCCCGCGTCGGAGCGTACAAGGCCGTCGATAGTCGAACGCCACGGTTGCTCGTAGGCACGCAAGATGTCCACGTCCCACACGAGATGGGTGCGCACCGCAGAACCATTGACGCGGAAGTCCAGCCCGGCCGCGCCACCGGAGATAGGAAACAGGATGGGCACATTGGTGCGCCCATCCGCCTTCAGATTGTAGTCCACAGCGACCTCGGCCACGCAGAGGGAGTACGGGTCGCCGGGCTGAGAGGCGAACTGGCGCAGTCCGGTCAGCGGCTTGAGAACCACGCGCATCTGTTCGTCGGTCATATCAACCGGCACGGCGCGGGCCGGCATGATGCGGCCCCCGGCCCAGTTCTCCTCGGAGGGGAGAGGATCGGCGGAGCATAGCGAGCACAGCGACAGAAGAAGGCCAGGGGTAAGGGCGAGAGCGAGCCGGGCGAGGCGGAAAGCACCAGTGCGACTTCGATTCGGTTGCGGCATCTTGAGCCGTCCCCCTTCATAGACCTCGGGTTGTCAGTTTGAATCGGCGCACGCTGCGCCGATCACAATCCGATTCGGCGTGGAGAGAGCGGAGTCCTGCCGGCAACGCGCGATGACGACAACTCAGTCTTTGGGAGGAAGAGGCGCGGGCCTGGTGGCCTCTATGTGTCCGTGGGTGGCTTGTCGGCGGCCAGACGCGCCGTGGTCCAGCGTCGCGCCTCCTCTACGAAGTTGCGCGCTTTGCTGAGTACGTCATCGGCGAGAGATGGTGCGATAACGCCGGCTCGCTCATACTCCGTCTCGTTGCGAAGCCTTCGCACGCGATGGAAGTAGGCGGCTTCTTTCGCGTAGTGCCCCTCTTCCACGAGTGCGAGGAAGTCGAAGACAATGGCATGTTGCCCTTCGCCACTCCCTCGACGGAGGCCTTCGGCAGTCATCATGGCTTCCGCAGCAACTCGCGCGGCAGCATAGGCGCTGTTGTGGCGACCGTCGGGCGACCGGTCGTTTAGCGCTGCGTCCGATAGCTCTCGTCCGGCGACCGATAGTAGCTCCGCGACGCGGCGCAGGCGTTCATCTGGTTTGAGATCCAGTGATCGAAGTCGCCCCTTACTCAGCAACCTGCTGTAAGGCACTCGCATCCCCCTTAAGGTAGATCTTCGGACCACGCAGGACCGACGACAGGAACGCGCTGCCATCGTGGAGCATCTGACGGAACTCTGCAGCGCGGTAGACGACCGGGTTGATCTCACGCCCTGTATTCTGCTCTGCTTCGCTGCACAGGTTCGACAGGTGAAGGCTGTCGACATCCCCGATAACCAAAAGGTCGACATCGCTGCTTGCATGATCCGTTCCGGACGCAGCCGAGCCGTAGATGAAGGCGACCGTGACAGGCTCATCGGCAAGCAACGCCTGCAGGCGTGGCAGCACGCCGACGGCGCGCCGGACGATCTCGCGTAGTCCAGGCAAGAGTGGATAGTCTTCGACCAGATGGTATCGCTTCGACCGTCCAACAGTATCGGTACGCAGCATCCCGATGGCCTCGAGCCTCGATAGTTCGCGGCGCACTGCAGTGTACGGAAGCGCCGTCTGCCGGGCTATCTCGCGCACGTGTGTCGGCATCGGGGAGGTCTCACAGAGCCATGCGAGCAGTCGGGCGCGGGCATCGGAGCCGAGCAACTCATCCAGTGCCCGCTCACCCCAGGGTGCCTGTGGCCGCGTCATCCCACTCACCTCGGGCGCATCATACCACGCTGCTGTCATTGAGCACAATATGTGCTCACATGAGCACAATTCGTGCTCAACTGTAGCCCCCAAACGAAAGCGGCGCCTCCCTCCCCGGCGTCGCCGTCTTTGCCGTTTTTGCCGTTTTTGCCGTTTTCTGCGTTCAGCGTTCAGCGTTCCACGTTGCCTCCTCACGGCATACAGCACTTCTTGTACTTCTTCCCGCTGCCGCACGGGCACGGGTCGTTGCGCTTGGGCTGGTCCTTGTTGGTGGTGACCGGCTTCCGACCGCCGCGCTCCTCCACTTGGACCGTCGTGCCCTTCTCCATGTCCTGCACGCCGGGGCCGCGGTCCTCGGTGACGACCTCGGTGAGGAACATCGCCTGGATCATGTCCTCCGCGATGTGCTCGAGCAAGGTCTCGAAGTAGCTGAAGCCTTCTTTCTGATATTGGATCAGCGGATCGAGCTGGCCGTATGCCCGCAGGAACACGGCGTCGCGCAGATGATCCATCTCCTGCAGATGCTGCATCCAGCGGTTGTTGATGATCCGCAGCAGCCAGCTTCGCTCGATCTCGCGCATCAACTCGGAGCCGATGACCGCTTCGCGCTGCGCGTACAGCTCGCGCACGGCGGCGCAGAGGTCCTCGCCCAGGTGCCGCGGGTCCATCTGCTCGAGGCCCTCGCGGGTGACGGCCTGCTCGACGCCGGGGACGGCGTTGCGCAGCGCCTCGTACATGGCGTTGAGGTCGCGGTCCGAGGGGTGTATCTGGGGGCTGGCGAAGTCGTCAACTACGCGCATGACGGTGCGGTCGAGCATGTTCAGGACGCTGTCTTTGAGGTCCTCGCCCAGAAGCACCTGACGGCGCTCGGCATAGATCACCTTGCGCTGGGTGTTCATGACATCGTCGTATTTCAGGGTATTCTTGCGGATGTCGAAGTTGCGCATTTCGACTTTCTGCTGCGCGCGTTCGAGCGACCGGCTGACGATCTTATGCGCCAGCGCCTCCTCGTCCGGCCACGAGCGCATGAACACTCCGAAGCGTTCGGGGCCGAACAGGCGCATCAGTTCGTCATCGAGGGAGATGTAGAAAGCCGAGCTTCCGGGGTCGCCCTGGCGTCCCGAACGACCGCGAAGCTGGTTGTCGATACGCCGGCTCTCGTGGCGTTCGGTGCCGAGGATATGCAGGCCGCCGAGAGCTCTGACCCGATCGCACTTGGCGTCGTGGTCGGCGTCCTCTTTCCGCCCGCCGAGGACAATGTCAACGCCGCGACCGGCCATGTTGGTCGCGATCGTGACCGCGCCCTCCTGGCCCGCCTCGGCGATGATCTCCCCCTCTTTCTCATGCTGGCGGGCATTGAGGACTGCGTGCGGAGTGCCCTCCGTCATGCAGATGACGAGCTTCGCGCGGTAGGCCTCGCGGTCCGCCTCGGTCGTCGAGGCGTCCGCTATCTCGAGCAGTTCCAGGATGGCGTCGAGGTTCGCGGGCTTCGTCGGCTCCATGTCGACGCCGAGGACCCTCGCGATCGGGCGGATGTCATTGCGGTTCAGGTCGTCGATGGTGCGCCGGAGGAGCGTCATGTACTTCTCGCGGTCGTCCTTGGGGAGGCCCTTGTTGCCGAGAAGCGCATTCTGGCACAGCAGGATCAGGCAGTGCAGGGCCACCTTGTCCGGGGCGAGGCGTCGCGAGACGTACTCGGACACATCGACCGAACGCGTGCCGACCAACACCGGCTGCCCGAGGACGTGCACGCGCAGGATGTCCGACACGATCCCGCGGTACTTCGCCTCCAGCGTCTTGAAGATGATGTCGGGGCTGTCTTTGCGGACGACCGGCTTGTTCGTCGGGACGACGACGACCGGCATCTTGTAGATGCTGACGAACTCGCCCTCTTCGGTCTTCGCGGTGCCGGTCATGCCGGCGAGCTTCGTGTACAGGCGGAAGAAGTTTTGATATGTGATGCTCGCGACCGTCTGCCGGGCCTGCTCGACGCGCACGTGCTCTTTGGCCTCGATCGCCTGGTGCAGGCCGTCCGAGTAGCGCCGGCCGGGCTGCAGGTGGCCGGTGTTCTCATCGACGATGATGACCTCGCCGTCCATCACGACGTATTCATCATCCTTCTTATACAGGATGTGGGCTTTCAGCGAGTTGTCGATATGATGTCGGATTTCGAGGTAATCTGGGTCCGAGAGATTAGGGATGTTGAGCAGCCGCTCAACCTTCTCCTGGCCTTGGTCGGTGAGTGCCGCCGAGTGCTGTTTCTCGTCGAAGATATAGTCGCCGTCCTGCGCCTTCATGTCTTGCGAGGGGCGAAGCTGGCGCACGATGCGGTCGATCTGCTCGTAGAACTGCGGGCTTTGCATCGGTCGCCCGGAGATGATAAGCGGGGTGCGAGCCTCATCGACGAGGATCGAGTCAACCTCGTCCACAATCGCGTAGTGCAGGTCGCGCAGCACCAGCTCGTGCGGACTCCAGGCCATGTTGTCGCGCAGGTAATCGAAGCCCAACTCCGAGTTCTGGACATACGTGATGTCTCTGCCGTACATCGCCTGCCGCTCGGGGGCGTCCATCGGCTCCTGGATGTAACCGACGGTTACGCCGAGGAACTCGTAGACCTGACCCATCCACTGCGCCTGCCACTTGACCAGGAAGTCGTTGGTCGTGACCAGGTGAGCGCCCTTGCCTGCCAGCGAGTTGAGGTACAAAGCGATGGTCGCTGTCAGGGTTTTGCCTTCACCTGTTCTCATCTCGGCGATTCGGCCGCCGTGCAGAACCATCGCGCCCATAAGCTGGACATCGTGAGGGCGCTCGCCGAGGGCGCGGCGCGCGGCCTCGCGGGCCGTGGCGAACGCCTCTACGAGCACGTCGTCGAGGGTCTCGCCTTTCGCGATGCGGTCCTTGAAGCGCGCAGTCTGCCCCCGCAGCTCTTCGTCGCTCATCGCCCGTATCTGTGGCTCGAGGGCGTTGATCGCCGCCACTTGGGGGCGCAGGCGAGCGAGGTCCCGCTCGTTGGGATCGAACAGTTTGAGAATCCCGCCTAGAATGCCGGCCATATTCGAGGTGTCACCTTCCAGATCTCACAAGACGCCGCTACCGGACACAGTGCGACGTGTACGCAAGCGACAACATACTCCCGCACGTAAAGTCGCGCCCGGCCAGAAGCCGGGCGATCCATGCGAGAGCCGCCGCGAACGCATGTTTCACAACGAACCCATTATATATACACGCCGCCGATTTGGAAAGGTTCCTTGGAAACGTTGAACGCTAAACGCTAAACGCGGAATCAACGGCAAGGACGGCAGTAATGGCAGGGACGGCAGGAACGGCAGGTTTTGGGAACGGCCTTGTCGTGGCCGTCTTCGCCGTCTTTGCCGTTGATTCCGCGTTCCGCGTTTAGCGTTCAGCGTTTCAAAAACCCTTTGACACTGCCGCAACCCCGTTGCTATACTCTTTGACCCGGAGGAGTTATAGGCATGATAAAAGTCGATTACGCGGCCTTGGCCGCTCTGAACACAGAACCTGTCGAAGAGTTGGATGAGTTGATCGCTCGGGCGTTCCGGCGCGAAGAAGAAGCCAAGCGCCGTGAGGAAGAGAAACTCGCCAAGAAGAAGAAGCGACAGAGACGCTACTCATCATCGTCATCGTAGGGCCTGTGGCCTTGCGGGCCGGCGGATGATGCACAAGCGAGCTGGTGGAGTGGCGGGGTAGCTCAGTTGGTCAGAGCACGCGGGTCATACCCGCGTTGTCGAGGGTTCGAGTCCCTCCCCCGCTACCAATTGCCAGCATCTGGCGTGCAGTTGTGACATCCGCTCGGCTCTTTCATAGGTCACCTCGCGAACGCACGGTGTGTCGCAGACGCGGCGACGGGTACATGCGGTAATCCTTACCGCCCACCCGTCGCTTGTTGTATTGCCTGCAATGTTTGCGTGCACTGCGACGCATAGGCCCATCATGTCTTGGGCCAGGGCCCCCAACCTGGAACTGGAGAACTCCCATGCCGCCCGTCTCTGACGACGACATTCGCTGGCTGCTCGCACTGGCCGAGGAGGAGAGCCTCGCCGAGATCGAGGTTCAGGCCGGCGACACCGAGGTCCTCATACGGATGCCGACTATGCAGGCCGCCGTGCCTTTCGGCGTTGAATGCGCTGAGGCGGCGGCGGCCCTCCCCGAGAATGTGGTTCCTCTCCACTCCCCCATGGCGGGAGTGTTCTACCGCGCCCCTTCGCCCGAATCCACGCCCTTCGTCGAGATCGGTGACGAGATCCGCGCCGGCGATGCCGTGGGCCTCATCGAGGCCATGAAGCTGTTCAATGAGATCCCGTCGCCCATCAACGGCACAGTGGTGAAGTTCCTGGTCGAGAACGAAGAGCAGGTCGAGGCCGAAGAGCAGCTTCTGCTCATCGAGGTGCGCGAGCCGTAAGCTGCTTCGGGAATGCACCTCACCCGCTGCCCTCTCCAGCCAAGGGCACCGCGTGACGCCGTTGTCGTTCGCCCCTCTCCGCTTGCGGCTATGCTTTACCCACATCTTCGCACCTGGGGGCCGCGAATTGGTCTCAAGCCGTTGCCGTCAAGCCCCCGAAGGGGGCGTCGGAATTTAGCCATGCTGGCGCTCGCGCCAGCCCGGCGTAAGCCCCCGGATTGCCGGCCCCACATAGCCCGCAAGCCCCGAAGGGGCGACACAAAACCGACAACAGTGCGCCATTTGTGCCGCCCCCTTCGGGGGCTATTCTTATCCAATGAGGGGCTGCTTTCCAGGCTCTTGCGAGCCTGGCTAAACTCTTTCGGCCCTTCGGGCCTTTTGGGGCAACGGCCCGTGA
>Ga0181520_10004543_pt1 | contig 23099 bp, 17 predicted proteins | sample PEATcosm2014_Bin_29_FD_132451 | JGI IMG/M metagenome (GOLD analysis project Ga0181520, IMG submission 132451) | Peatland microbial communities from MTU Mesocosm Facility, Houghton, MI, USA - PEATcosm2014_Bin02_30_metaG | ecosystem: Environmental > Terrestrial > Soil > Wetlands > Peat | place...
ACGCGGTGGGGGGTGCCAAATTTGTCGGCTGAGGACATCAACCAACGCTCCGGTCGAACGGCCGGAGGACGGCGGGCGGGACGAACAGCGAAAAACCGCCCGGCCACGAATCTGGCCGGGCGGCGGGGAAAAATTACTTCATTAACAACATCTGCCGGGCGCGCTTGATCGCCGTGGTCATGCGCCGCTGGAAAGGAGCGGGCAACCCGGTGTATTTGCGCGGCAGGATGCGGCCCTGGTCGGTCACGAACTGCCGGAGCAGCGTCGTGTTCTTGTAGTCCAAGGCGTCAATGGTGAAGTCAATCTTGGGCTTCGGACGCGGTGCGCGGTTCTCGCGCGAGCGGCCGCCGCGCTTGTCGGATTTTTCAGTATTGGTCTTGCGGGGCATAAATTACTTGATCTCCTTGTGCAAAGTGTGCCGGCGGAGGGCGGGATTGTATTTCTTCACCTCCAGCTTTTCCGTCTGCAGCTTCTTATTGCGGGTGGTGGTGTAGCGCGACGGCGATTTGCCCTCTTTGCGCGCTTCCGTGCATTCAATGGTGATGACTTCTCGCGACATAAATTATTCTTTTTCTTTCGGTTTGCTCTCTTCGGCTTCCTCAGCCTCTTCCGCTTCCCCCTCCGCCGGGGTGGTCAGCGAATCAATCGTTCCCAACGTGCCCAGCCGGCGCGATCTCAGCGCCCCTTCCCGTTCCAATTGCGCCTGCGCCTCCACCGTGAACCGCGTCCACGGAATGGCTTCCAGCCGCGCCCGGGGAATCGGCTTGCCCGTCAACTCGCAGACGCCGTAAGTCTTGCGCTCAATGCGCTTGAGCGCCTCTTCGATCTCGTACACCGCGTCCTGGTCCGAGGACAGCAGGCTCAGCGCGAAATCCCGGTCAAAATTGTCCGTGCCCGAATCGGCCATGTGCAGGCTGTAGCCGGCCAGTTCCTGCGCCGATTCCTTGGCCAGACCGTTCATCTGCCGGACCAATTGCTCCCGCAATTCCAGAAGATGCACATAGAACTTCTGCCACTCCGGCTTGACCTTCTTCAGGTCCCCTCCGGTGTGAATCGTCGGTTTGGCCACCGGCCGCCCCAAGATCGCCGACGTCGTGGTGACGGCGGACTTCGGGCGCGGCGGGGCTACCTTCTTAATTATTTCTTTTTTCTTCGCAATCACAACTCAAATAAAGGTTTCGGGTCGGGCCCTTAAAGCCAGACCACCAATTATATCATCAAAGGGGCCGGAATCTACCAAAGTGGTGCAATTTTACCACTAAAATCTTTAACTTTCTTAAATTCCCTGTCCCAAAGCGGTAACCGCGGCCCCAATCGGCTGTTTTCGCCCCCCCCGCCCTGGTTTACATCAACTGCGCCCCTCCGCCCTTCTCAAGACACGCGTAGGCGTTGTGATTGTGGATGCTCTCAAAGTTCTCCGCCTCCACCCGATACCAGGTCACCAGCGGATGCGCATTCAGCCGCAACGCCACGTTCCGCACCAGATCCTCCACAAACACCGGGTTCTCGTACGCCCGCTCTGTCACCGCCTTCTCATCCTCCCGCTTCAGCAGCGCGTACAGCTCCGAACTCGCCGATGACTCCACGATCTCAATCACGTCCTCAATCCACACGATCTTCTTGAACCGCAGCGCCACCGTCACCTCGCCCCGCTGGTTGTGCGCCCCGTATTTGGCAATCGCCTTCGAACACGGGCACAGCGTCGTCACGTTCACCTTCACCGTCAGCACAAAATCCGTCTTCGCCCCGCCCGCCGCCGCATCAAACCGCGCCCAATAGTCCATCAGGCTGTCCTTCCCCGATACCGGCGAACGCTTGGACATGAAATACGGAAACTCGATCTCCAGGTGCGACGTCGTGGCATTCAGCCGCTTTTGCAGCGCCCGCAATATGGCCGTGATGTTCTCCACGTGGATGATGTTGCCGTGCGCATTGAGCACCTCCACAAACCGGCTCATGTGCGTGCCCTTGAATTCCTTCGGCAGGTCCACAAACATGCCAATCGTCGCCACCGTGTCCTGTACCTTGCGCGTCTTGTCCCGTACCTGGATCGGAAAACGCAGCCCGCGCACGCCCACCTTGTCAATGGACAGCTCCCGGTAATCGCGCCGGCTTTGCATGTCGTGCAACTCCTCCACCACTCGCTTTACCTTGGTTCGAGACATGCGCAAAGAGTACCAGTTCCGGCCGATTTGGCAAAATCGTTTGCAGCCCCCCCTCCCGTTGACTTGCCCGCCGGAATTTGCGATAACCCCCCGGTGAGTGCGCCCAAACTCATTCACCAATCAGATGGCCCCCCTGCCCGCGTGAATTTCCCCAGGCCACGCGCGCTTTCATTCCCTGTCCCCCATGGGCTTGGCGTGGGAGGCTGGCTCTGGATCGCCGTCTTCGCCCTCGGCATTGCCTGTTTCCCCGCCCGGGCCGATACCCTCCGCGTGGCCGCCTACAACGTCGAAAATTACCTCGACCAACCCACCGAATCGCGGCCCCGGGTGAAATCCGCCGCCGCCCGCGCCAAGGTCTGCGAAAGCATCGAAACCATCAATCCCGACGTCATCGCGCTGGAGGAAATGGGCGGCACCAACGCCCTGCTGGAACTCCGGGCCTCCCTCCAGGCCCGCGGCCGGGTCTTTCCCTACTGGGAACAGGTCCAGGGCTTCGATACCAACATCCACCTCGCCGTGCTCAGCAAGCTGCCCATCCTGGCCCGCCGCCCCCATACCAACGATGCCTTCCTCCTCGACGGCCGCCGCTTTCTCGTCAAACGCGGCTTCGCCGAACTGGATCTCCAGGCCGCCACCAATTTCACCTTCACCCTCATCGCCGCCCACCTGAAATCCCGCCTGGCCGCGCCGGAGGCCGACGAAGCGGAGGAACGCCTGGCCGAGGCCCGGGCCCTGCGCGCCATCATTGACGCCCGCCTCGCCCGCGAACCGCAGGCCCGGCTCATCGTCCTCGGCGATTTCAACGACACCAAGGATTCCGCCCCCCTGCGCGAAATCATCGGCCGCGGCAAGCACCGGCTCATTGACACCCGCCCCGCCGAGCGCAACGGCGACACCGCCCGCCCCGAAGCGCCCTACTTCGAGCCCCGCGACGTTTCCTGGACGTATTTCTACGGCCGCGACGACACGTACTCCCGCATTGACTACATCCTCCTGAGCCCCGGCCTGAAGCCAAACTGGCTCCCCGGCGAAACCGGCATCCCTTTCATTCCCAATTGGGGCATCGCGTCCGACCACCGCCCGATTGTCGCGGCCTTCACCACGGAAAGCCCCCGAGAGCCTGCTGAAGCCCGCTACGGCGACAACATCAGCCGATAGAAGCATTGGCTGAAGGTGCTCGGGCCGTTGGTATCCACAAACATCGTGACATTCGTGGCCGCCGGGACCATTCCCAAGCTCTGCCAGCCATCCTCCGCCAGGTTTGTGGTGTATTGCACCTGGTAATTCAGCCCCGCCAGCGACAGCCAAACGAACTGGCATCCGTTGGTGGAAACTTGGTAACTCGTGAACGCCACCGGCGGCACCGGCGTCACCGTCACGTCGTCAAAACCAAAATAGTGCGGGTCGTTCTCCGCGGCAAACTCCAGCGTGGCGTTGGTGTCTTCCGCCAGCACCACACATTGGACATTGGACCACGTGAACGCGGGCGGTTCGCACAGGTTCGTCAGTTCCGCGCCGTCCCAATACGCGCTGAACTGCTGTCCGCTGCCGCTCTCCGGATTGTCCAGCCAAAATGAAACCAGATAGACTTGGCCGGGCATCGTCGCCAGCGTCTGCGAAAGCGTGGCCGCATACCCGTTCTGGCCCAGCAACGCCCCGAAATTCCCCGAGTGCACCACCCCCGGATAATCCGCATCGGTGGCCACCACATTGCAGATCGCGTGCCATGTAATGGTGTCCCCCACCAGCGTCCACCCCGTGAAATCCCCGGTTTCAAACCCGCCGTTCTCCACAATGGACTGCCCAACTTCAATGTCCACCAGCACGTTCTGGATGCGGCTCAGCGCCTGGTTTGTGAACATCAGCGCCGCGCGATAGCCGCCCGCCGGCCAGCGGTTCGGGGTCACCCACTGCACCATGAGGTTCGTCGCGGCGTCCGCCGCCAGCGTGCCATTGGTCGCCGAAACCGTCAGCCAGGCCGGCACCCCGCCCAGCGCCCAGTCCAGCTCGCCGGCCCCGGCATTGGTCACCGTAATGACCCAGTTCGTCTCGCCAAACGGCCCGCCCACCATGCCGCTCGTCGTGAACTCATCCGGCGGCAATAGCCCCAGCGGATCAGGCGTGGTCAGCGCGTTGATCAGGTTCGTCCCCGCCGGCGTGCCCCACCCCGTGCAGAGATCGTACCCGGGCGTGGCGAAAAAATTCGTCGGGCTGTAGCCATTCGTGTTGTTGCCCTGGATGATGTCATGAAACAGCGCCGGATAGTTCGTCCCGCGGCAGAGGGCGTAGATCGCCGGGTTGAGAAACCCCACCGGGGCCCCGCCCAATTGCGCCGCCTGCTGGTTCACCAGCGCCGCCACCCCCGCCCACAGCGGCGCCGCGCAACTCGTGCCGATGCCCATGTTCTCCTGTTCATCGGCCACCACAAACACCCCATACGCCGTCAGCGCCACGTCCGGCACGTCCCGCCAGACGGCCGAACCGCCGTTGGTCGTCATGTCCACCCCCGCCTGCCACACCGGCATCGCCGCCGACAGCACCACGCCCCCGCTGCTGCCCTCCCCGTCGTCCTCGTTCCACACCGCTTCGCCCGCATAAACCCCATTCGTATCCGTGGCCAGATACGTCCCCCCCACTTCCGTGGCATACGGGCTGCCTGAGGGAAAATCCACCAGGTTCGTGTAGGCATCCGAATCGCCCACCGCGTTGAAAAACGACTGTCCCTGCACCGCCATCTGCTGGAGAATCTGCTCCGCCGCCGGGTCCGGTCCCCCGCCGCTCCACGAGCAGCTCACCTGCGCCGCCAGATCGTCGTTCGCGATCTGGCTCAAAATGTCCACCCACGGGCTCGGGTTGGGCGCTTCATAGACGTAAATGTTCGACACCCCCGGTGACATCGCCAGCACCATCTCGATATCCAGCGCCACTTCCGCGCTGCCTCCGCCCAGCGTCCCGACGCCCCCGTCCACCGGCATCACCATCAATTCCGGCACGTTGTTCGTCAGCCCGATCAGCGCCTCGTAATTCATCACGTCGTCCGGGTGGAAATCATCGAATTGCACCAGCGCCACGTTCTGCCCCGCGCCCGTCAGCGTCGTCCCCGGCAGGTACGCCCGCCGAAAATCATTCCCCATGTACGTGCCCAGCGGACTCGTTCCCCCATTCGCTTCCATCGCCGGCGGCGCCAGCGCCGCGGGCACCACGCGCCCCTGGGGCCGGCGCTGATAATAATCATCCAGGCCGCTCACCCGCAGCAACGGCACCCCCGCCGCCACCGTGGGCTCCCGGTCCGGCGCAAAAAAATCCCCCGCCCGCCCCGCCTGCCGATACCAGTTCAGCCGCACCTGCAACGCCCGTTCCACGTCCGCCACCCGCCCCGCCACGTCCACCACCAGCCGGTTCGCGTGCCGCGCCGTCACCCGCAGCCCGTTGCTCTCCGCAAACCGGATCACCGCCGCGTAATCGCCGCCCGTCGCCCCAAACCGCGCCGCAAATTCCCCCGGCTTCAGGTAATGATGATATTCCGGGCTGCCCGGACGATACAGGGCCGCCAGCAGGTTCGTGAATTCGCCGCCCCCGCGCAACGGCAGGCAGAGCGCCAGCCGCACTTCGTTCGTGCCGGCCACCGCCCCCACCCACTGCGCCGTTCCCCGCCTCACCGCCGGCGGCACGTGGCCGGACGCCAGCAATCTCCCGGCGGCCAACAGAGGCTCTGCCGAAATCTGCAGCAGCAACAACAGGCAAAGCCAAAAATGCGCCTTCCTCATGGCTGTCAGGTTGAACACGCCAGCATGATGATGTGCCTAAAATTGCCATACCCGCCCGGAAATGTCAGATAATTTCTCCGCCGGCCCGCCCGCCGCGATGGTCGCATTCCCATTGCGCTTTGCGCGCCCTGGATTAGATTTTCCTTATGCACGTGAATCCAGCGGGGAAGCTCGTCCTCAGCGTCATCATCGCCGTTCTGTTGGCCGGCTGCGCCATCCATCACATTGACTGGAACAGCCGCGTGGACCATTACACCTACGACCAGGCCATCAAGGAATTTGGGCCGCCGGACAAACAGGCCCGGCTCACCGATGGCCAGGTGGTGGCGGAATGGATCAGCCGCTACTACAACGGTGGCACCGCGGTCGTCGGCGCCGGTTACTACGGCTACCCCGGCGGCATCGGCATCATCCAGACTGCGCCCAGTTACTACGAAAGCAAACTCCGCCTGACCTTTGCCACCAACAATCTCCTCACGGCCTGGTCCAAGGATTAACGGCTCCTGACGCCCGTTTCTGCCGCGAAAACGGCGGGGCCGCCAGCCGCACCCGCGGGTACCGCTCCTTCGCTTTTTGGGCCGACTTCGGCTGCGCCAGCGCGATGAATTCCATCTGGCTGCGATGCGGTTTCTCGCCAGGCCCGATCGTCGCCCGCTCATACTTGCCATCGGGCCGCAGAAACCGCGCCTTCGTGTTGTCCGCCAGGCTCACCTGCAGGATCTCCCGGAACACGCGATCGCATAAGACGCCGTCTTCAATCGGAAACACCACCTCGATCCGCCGGAACAGGTTGCGTGGCATCCAATCCGCGCTGCCCACGAAAATCTCCGGCTGGCACGCGTTTTCAAAATAATACACCCGGCTGTGCTCCAAAAACCGGTCCACAATGCTCCGCACCGTGATGTTCTCGCTCAGTCCCGCCACCCCCGGCCGCAAACAGCAGATGCCCCGCACAATCAGGTCTATCTTCGCCCCCGCCTGCGACGCCGCATAGAGCGCTTCAATCAGCTCCGGTTCCACCAGCGAGTTCAGCTTGGCGATGATCCGCGCCGGCAGCCCGCGCCGGGCCTGTTCCGCCTCCCGCCCGATGAGCCGCAGCAGCCGCGCGTGCAGATCAAACGGCGCCACCACCAGCTTGCTCATCCCCGGAAATTGGCAGATCCCCGTCAGCAAATTAAACAGGTTCGTCACATCCTCGCCAAACTCCGCCCGGCAGGTGAACAGGCTCAGGTCCGTGTACAGCTTGGCCGTGCTCGGATTGTAATTGCCCGTGCCCAGGTGCACATAGCGCACGATCCGCTCCTCCTCCCGCCGCACCACCAGCGTCACCTTGGCGTGAATCTTGTAGCCCACCAGCCCGTACACCACGTGCACGCCGTTCTCCTCCAGCTTCCGCGCCCATTCGATGTTGTTCGCCTCGTCGAACCGCGCCCGCAACTCCACCACCGCCGTCACCTGCTTCCCGTTCTTCACCGCGTCCATCAGCGCGCCGATGATCCGCGGATCGCCGCCCGTGCGGTACAGCGTCATCTTGATCGCCAGCGTGTCCCGGTCCGTCGCCGCCGTCTCCAGAAATTCCACCACGCTCGAGAAATTCTCGTACGGATGATGCAGCAGGATGTCCCGCTCGCGAATGGCCGCAAAAATGTCCTTCCGCCCCGCCAGCGCCCGGCCCACCGGCGCCAGGAACGGCGGATCGCGCAGCTCCGGCGAATGGTTCCCCTGGTACAGCATCATCAGCCGCGTCGGGTTCACCGGCCCGTCCACCAGGTACAGATCGTGCCCCGTCAGATGCAGCGTCTTCAACAGCGCGTCGCGAATCGCCTTCGGACAGTCGTGCGCAATCTCCAGCCGCACCGCGTGGCCGCGCCGCCGCTTGTGCAGCTCTTCCTCCACCGCCTTCAGCAAATTCGGCGTGTCCCCCTCGTCCACGTACAGCTCGCTGTTCCGCGTCAGCCGGAACGCCCAGTACCCCAGGATTTTCGTCCCCGGAAACACGTCCGCCAGAAAATGCCCGATCAGTTGGCCCAAAAACACATAATCGCGCCGGTCATCCTCCCGCGGCAACTGGATCAGCCGCGGCAGAATCGCCGGACACTGCACCACCGCCAGGTGCTTGAGCCGCGCGCCCTCCGGCCCCATCTCCAGCCGCACCATCAGGTTGAGCGACTTGTTCAGCAGTTGCGGAAACGGATGCGCCGGGTCAATCGCCAGCGGCGTCAGCACCGGCCGCACCCGGCTGTGATAAAAATCCGCCAGCCACCCCAGGTCCGCCTCGCCCAGATCGCCCGCCTCCAGGATCCGGATCTTGTATTTCGCCAGCGCCGGCTGCAGCTCCTTCTGCCAGCAGGCGTACTTCTCCGCCACCATCCGGCGCACCCGCCGCGTGATTGCCTCAAACGTCTCCACGGGCGTCAGCCCGTCCACCCCCCGCACATTGTTGCCGCTCTCAATCTGCTGCTTCAGCCCCGCCACCCGCACCTCGAAGTACTCGTCCAGGTTGGAGCTGACTATCGTCAGAAACTTGAGCCGCTCCAGCAGCGGATTGCCCGGATCGCACGCCTCATCCAGCACCCGCTGGTTGAATTCCAGCCAGCTCAACTCGCGATTGAGAAAATGCTTTGGTTCACGGTTGCTGTCCATACCTGCGCCTTCAAGTGAAAGACCCAGAAGATACCGGCGCCCGCCGCGAATTGAAAGTGACATTTCGCCGCCCTGCCCCGGCCGGGCGCATCTCGGCATGGTTCTTGTCCCGCCAACAAAAACCGGCGAAGGCTCCGCCGGGACGCCGGGAGCGTTTCTCCCTCCCCGCGTTTTGCGGAGTCTGCGGGGCAAAATGGCGTGAGGGCCGGGGTGAGCTGCGCGTTTTACCATCCTTTCCGTCCTGCGTAAGGACCATCTCCAGCCCCGCCCTCGGGAAATTTGAATTGTTTTTGACCTTGGCTGTCTCTGTCTATTGGTCTAGCATAGTAGTTCAAGATTTAGATGACTTCGCGTGCGCTCAATTCTGCGGTCTGCCGATGCGGCTTGGCGGCTTTAATGGCCCTGGGCCTCCCCGCCCTCGCGCAGCAGTCCATCCAGTTTTCCCGGCCCGCCGGTCAGGACCCCGCCGCCACCGCCAACGCGTTCCTGCCCCCCAGCCACCAGGCGAACCCCGCCTCCTTCAGCGCCCCCGTCTCCTTGTTCGGCGGCGGCCCCACCGCCGATTTTGACATCCTGCCCGGCGCCCCCGGCCCTGTCACCCAGAACACCAGCCCCCAATGGCAAAAGTTTCTGGATGATAAAAAAAATTGGACCCTCCTGACCCCCGAAGAAGTCCTGGGCCTGCCCACACCGGAAAAACTCCTCGGCATCACCGACCCCGATGAGGACCAGCTTTCCGCCCAGGACCGCTACCTCCGGCGCCAGGAACACCGCTCCGAATCCGCCGCCACCAATTTCCTGCACCAGGCCAATTCCCTCGCTTGGCACGCGGACGACCCCACCGCCAAGCTGTTCCAGGATCCCGACGCCAACGGCCGCCTGCCGGAAACCCCCGGCAATTCCATCACCGGCAGAACCCTGCCCGGCAGCACGCGCAGCCTGAACCCCTTCTTTAATCCGCTTCCCAAATCCCCCACCGAGATGAACCAGGACATTGAGTCCACCTGGGTGAGCCCGTTCAATACGCCCGATCAAACGCCCAAGCCCACGCCCGAACAAATGGCGGGCATGGACCGTTTTCGCGCGCTGCTGGAAGCCCCCACCCCGGACAAACCCTCCGTCCTCGCCGGCTTTTCCGGCCAGCCCCTCCCGGCATCCGACCCCAATATGCAGCCGCTTCCGGCCTATAACCCGGCCAGCGGCGGCGTCAAGCCGCTCCAAAGCGATATTGCCACGCCCACCGGCTTGCTGCCCTTGGCCCCGGTCACCGGCCAGCTCCCGCCGCCGCCCAAAAAATCCGCCCTCGTCCAAGCGCCGCCGTGGATGTCCTCCTCCCCGCAGAATCCCACCCTGCCGCAGCGCCAGTTCTGACCCGCCTCAAAAGTTCGACGTCGTCAGCAAAACTTGTTCCAGCGTCGAAACCCCTTCGCGCGCCCGGTCCAGCCCCACCATTCGCAGCGTCCGCATCCCCTGGTTGATCGCCAGCTTGCCCATCTCCCGCGTGCTCGCCCGCGCAATGATCAGCTTCCGGATCTGGTCGCTGATCGTCATCACCTCAATGATCGCCAGCCGCCCCGCGTAACCCGAGTTCTTGCACCGGTCGCAGCCCCGCCCCCGGTAAAGCTGCACCCCCTCGAACATCGTCGGGTCTATCCCCAAATCCTCGAACATCCGCGCCGGATATGTCACCGGCTCCTTGCAATGCGAACAAATCCGCCGCATCAGCCGCTGCGCACAGGACAAAATCAACGACGACGAAATCAAAAATGGCGCAATGCCCATGTCGTCCAGCCGCGCGATCGCCCCCGGCGCGTCGTTGCAGTGCATCGTCGAAAGCACCTGGTGCCCCGTCAGCGCCGCTTCAATCGCAATCTCCGCCGTCTCCGTGTCCCGAATCTCCCCGATCATCACAATGTCCGGATCCTGCCGCAAAATCGAGCGCAGCGCGCTGGCAAACGTCAACCCGATCTCCTTCTTCGTCGGCACCTGGTTGATCCCCGGAATCTGGAATTCCACCGGGTCTTCCACCGTCACGATGTTCCACGTCGGGTTGTTCAGCTCGTTCAGCGCCGAATACAGCGTCGTCGTCTTGCCCGATCCCGTCGGACCCGTCACCAAAATCAGCCCGTGCGGCGCGTCAATCGCCGCCTTGAACTGCCGGAACGTCACCGCATCCATGCCCAGCTTGTCAATGCTCGCCGAAAGATTGCTCTTGTCCAGCACGCGCAACACGATCTTCTCCCCGAATACCGTCGGCAGCACCGACACCCGCAAATCGTAATCCTTCCCGCTCACCTTCACCCGCATGCGCCCGTCCTGCGGCAGCCGCCGCTCCGCAATGTCCAGGTTGCTCATGATCTTCAGGCGCGAGGCCAGCGCCAGTTGCATCTGCTTCGGCGGCGGCGTGGCGTCCACCAGCCCCCCGTCAATCCGGTACCGCAGCCGCATCACCTTCTCAAACGGTTCCAAATGGATGTCGCTCGCCCGGTCCTTGATCGCCTGGAGAATGATCAGGTTGGCCAGCTTGATCACCGGCGCCTCTTCGCTGGACGCCGCCAACTGGTCCAGGTTCATCTCCTCCACCGATTCCTTTACCGCTTCCACCGTGTCCGCGTCCCCATCCGCCTCCCGCTTCTTCTCCGCGTCCTGGATGATGTCCTCCATGGACCCGCTCTTGGATGCGTCCAGCGCGTTGAGCTTGTCCATGATCGCCTTCTCCGAGGCGATCAGCGGCGAAACCTCCAGCTTGGTGATGCGCCGCACGTCGTCAATGGCCAGCACGTTCAGCGGGTCCGCCATCGCCAGGTACAGCTTGTTGTCCAGCCGGCTCACCGGAATCACCTTGTGATTGTGCGCCGTGTCCCGGGGCACCAACTCCACCACGTCCGGCAAAATGTTCATCCGCGCCAGGTTGATCGGCGAAACGTTCAGCACCCGCCCCATGCACACCGCCAAATCATCCGGACTGACGTATTGCCGATCCTTGTCCACCAGCAGCTTCACCAGCCGCGCCCCTTCCTTCCGCTGCCGCTCCAGCAATTCCTGGATCTGGTTGGCGCTCAGCAGCCCGTCTTCCACCAGCGCGTCGGCAATCCGTTCGGCAAAGGATTTGATTTTGGCCATGGTCAACGAAATACTTTGCGAAGATTGCTCAACAGGTCGTTCGGCGGCGCCACATACCACAACAGCCGGTGCGTCGTCGCCTCGCTTAATTCCTTGGCCGCTTGCTGGTTAAACGGATTCGCCGTCGCCACCAAAATCGCTTTGCTCATCCGGTCAAACGGCAGCACACACCACCGCCGACATACGTCCGCCGGAAATCCCCGCGCCAAGTCCATGTCCAAGTCATACCGGTCCAGCGGCAAATACGCCACCCGCGACTTGTCCGATAGCAGCCGCAACGACTTGTCTATCAGGTAGATCCCCTTCTCGTGCAGCGTCTGGATGAACGGTTCCACCACATCCGAAGGCGGCGTGCTCATATCCACGTTCCGCCAGCATAAATCAAAGTCCCCCGCCGTAATCAGCCGGCTGTCCACATAAAGTTTGTACAGCGCTTTGCGGCCGTCATCCACCTCTTCACTCGCCGCCCGCACCTTCGTCTTGCGCTGCAACAAGTTCGTATCCGTCACCTCCGACAACCCCGCCCCGTCCGGCGTCTGCACCGCCGCGCTGCTCGCCCGCTCCTCAATCTCCTTCAACGCTGCCCGTACGTCCCCATCCTCCGGCCGCCGCTGCAATACCGTCTCGTACTCCAGAATCGCGGATGACAGCTGCCCCTGCTGCAAATACGCCTGCGCTATCCGCTTGGACGTGCTGATCAATTCTTCCTCCCGCCCCAGCTTCGAATACGCTTCCTTCAGGATTTCCAGCGATTGTGTGTCATTGGGCTGCGACTGCACAATAACCTCAAACATCTCAATCGTCTGTTGCAATTGAGCTTCTTCACCTGGATTCAATGCCGTAAGCGCCATTTTTTTAACGAAACAAGCAAATTCGCTGCCAAATTAAATCGCCCTGCCTTCCAAAGCAATCCAAAGAAAAGGTTATTTTATTCCACCCCAAGGTATCCCATTTCCGAACAAACCGTGAGCACTACCGCCCATTTACCACCAGATCCAAAAGTTTAAATAATGCTAAACTCGACTGCCCGCCCAGCGGCGCTCGTTTTTTCTCCCTGAACGCCGGAGGCGTTCCGGAGATTAGCCGGGGGTTGAGCGACCAGCGGGAGCGATACCCCCGGAAAACGCCCCCCCCGATTTTCCCGCGCCCCGGCAGGGGTGCCGGAAGCCACTTACCGCTTCGGCATTATATTGTTATACAATACCCACCACTTAATATTCTTTTGTTCTATACAAAATATCCATTTACGATATATTAATATAACTGAGTAAAAGTGTGGACCACCATGAACGCGAGTCGTGTCATAACGGCTGAAGTCTGCGCCCGGCAAGCCAACGCCGCCGGACCTTGCTCTCCCTCCCCGTGGCCGTGCCTCGTCAGAGCACGGCTGACTAGGCTGGCGAACCAGCGCCGCCGGTCATACTCCCAACCCTCTTCTCGCCCCTCGCCATTACCCCCTCAAATGCCGCAAGTCCCATATTTTGCAACCCGTTCAACATCAACGGAGGCTCAAACCTAATCAAACCAAAAAATTTACCTGAAACACCCCGCCCAACCCACCCGCGTAAACACGTTTTCAATTTTCATCCGCGCTCCTTCCTGCTACAACGTCGGCAGGTGGAAGTTCCCCGCCCCATTATGGCTCCGGCCCCCGGCGAACGCTTGCTGCGCTTCGTCGGCGATAAAATCCATTTTCAGCTCCGCCCGCTGAATCCTGCCAACCCCGCCAGATTCCAAGCCCGCCTCCGCACCAACCTCGGACGCGCCGCCGTTCGCCGCCGCGAAATCATCGCCGCCCATGCCGGCGGCGCCGCTTTCGCCGGCGCCTCCTGGCGCGACCTGCCCATGCAAAAAAACGCCGACGGCTGGGAAATCGAGCTGCCGCTCGCTGAAGTCGGTTATTTCCAGGCCAAGCCCTACCTGCTCGACGAAAAAAACTGGCAGCACTGGCCCGACGGCCCGGACGTGGGCATCTCCGTCCACCCGGATTTCGCCCGCACCGCCAACACCGTTTATTGCGCCTTTCCCCGCCTCTTTGGCCCCTCCAAACACCTGCTCTCCACCGCCGACGAGGGCCTCGAAGCCCAAATCAAATCCCTGGAAGCGCGCGGCTATGCCACCATCCCGCCGTCCGGCACTTTCCGCGACCTCACTCGCCAACTGCCGTTCATCGTCAACCAGCTCGGCTGCCGCATCCTGCATCTCCTTCCCATCCATCCCACGCCCACCGTCTATGCCCGGTTCGGCCGCTACGGCAGCCCCTACGCCGCCCTCGACCTGACCGCCGTGAACCCCGAACTCGTCGAGTTCGACAAGCGCACCACCGGCATTGACCAGTTCTGCGAGCTCACCCAAGCCGCCCATGCGCTCGCCGCCCGCGTCTTCCTGGACATCGTCATCAACCACACCGGCTGGGGCTCGAATTTGCAGGAAAACCATCCCGAGTTCTTTCTCCGGAAACCGGACGGCGAGTTCGCCAGCCCCGGCGCCTGGGGCACCACTTGGGAAGACCTCGTCGAGCTTGAACAGCACGACGTCAGGCTGTGGGACATCCTCGCCGAATCCCTTCTCACTTGGTGCCGCCGCGGCGTGGACGGTTTCCGCTGCGACGCCGGCTATAAAATCCCCACCGCCGCCTGGCAATACATCGTCGCCCGCGTCCAGGACGAATTCCCCGATACCATCTTCCTCCTCGAGGGCCTCGGCGGCGCCTGGGAAACCACCGAAAACCTCCTCACCTTAGGCGGCATGCAGTGGGCCTATTCCGAGCTGTTCCAAAATTACGCCGGCCCCGACGTCGCCCGTTACCTCGATTACGCCAACCGCCAGAACGCCGCCATCGGCACCTATATCAACTATTCCGAAACGCACGATAACGACCGCCTCGCCAAACGCGGCCGCGCCTGGTCCCTCCTGCGCAACCGCCTCTGCGCCCTCACCAGCCCCCGCGGCGGCTTCGCCTTCACCTGCGGCGTCGAATGGCTCGCCACCGAAAAAATCCGCGTCCATGGCAACACCGGCCTCAACTGGGACGCCCCGGACAACCTCGTGCCCGAGCTCTCCCGCCTCAACCGGCTCATCGCCAACCACCCGTGTTTCTTTGATGGCGCCAAACTCACGCGCCTCAGCCCGCTCGATTCCCCCGTTTACGCGCTGCTCCGCCAATCCGCCGACGGCCGGGACGCCGTCCTGGTGCTCGTCAATACCGGCATCGAACAGGCCAATTCCGTCGCCCTCGATGTCCCCGCTTTCAAATTTGACCTGCTCGGCCAGCCCCTGCCCGCCATGGCCGGGGCCCGGTTCAAAACCGTCTTCACGCTCCTGCCCGGGGCCGTCCACTGCCTCGCGGCCACCGAGCAGCCCGTCGGCCTGGCCGGCGAAGCCTACCGCCGCCTCCGCGCCCAGGCCGCCTTTGCCTTCACCGCCCTCCGGCAAATCATCCCCATCGAAACCGTGGACGGCCTGGACTGGCGCTGGCTCGCGGAACAGGTCGCCCATTCCCCCGCGAATTTCCTCGCCGCCGCCGCCGAATTCGCCGCGCGCCCGGAATCCACTTCCCTCACCGACCTCCTCGCCCGCGCTGGTTCCCTCCCGTTCTATCCGCGCGTCGTCACCTGGACCCTGCTCGACGCCCGCCGCGTCACCGTCGTGCCCGCCGGCCATTGGCTGTTGCTGGAAGACCCGGCGCCGTTCCGCGCCACGCTGGAAACCGGGCATGCCACCGCCGTCCACGTCCAGTCCGTCCCCGCCGGCAATGTCCACGTCGCCTGTTTCGCCCCTGCTGACGCCACCGGCGACGCGCAACTGCTCCTGGAGCGACACGCCGCCACGCCCCACCAAACGGCCGCCGCCATCCGTTTCGTCGCTTCCGTTTCCCCGCCGCCCCCGCCCATCCCGACGCTGCCGCCGGCCGATTCCCTCGTCCTGCTCACCAACGCTCGCGGCGGCATGGCCCGCCTCTGCGTGGATCTGGGCCGCGTCAATTCCAAGTACGACTGCGTGCTCGGCGCCAACCTGCACCCCACCGTCCCGGTGGATCGCCACGTCCTTGTCAAACGCTTCCGCGTCTGGGTCAACGCCGACGGCTTCCTCTCCGCGCTCGATTTCAAGAATCTCGTTGCCTTCCGCCCCGGCCCGCCCGCCGTCTGGAATTTCATCGCCAACGCCGGCGACGGCCATACCGTGGAAATTGAACTCCGCGCCAAAATGGTGCCCGGCGAAAACACTGTCGTCTTCGATTTCAGCCGGCCCACCGAAAAGCTCGCCTGCGGCAAACAGTTGCCCGCCCGCGCCGAAGTCAGTCTCACCGTCCGCGTGGATATTGAAGACCGCAATTTTCACACCGAGACCCGCCGCAACGCCGCCGCCGATGCTCATTTCGCCTCCAGCACCCGCGCGCTCGCTGGCCAGATCGGCTTTGCCTTCACGCCCGCTCCCGACCGCCGGCTCCGCGTCCTTGCCGGCGACGGCCTCTATCACCCCCAACCCGAATGGTGCGAGCACATCCCCCACCCCGTCGAAGCGACCCGCGGCCAGATCGCCTCCGGGGATGCCTACAGCCCCGGCTGGTTTGAACTGCCGCTCGCCAAGGGCGCCAGCGTCACCCTGGTCGCCACCACCGAATCCGGCTGGCAAACCCCGCGGGGCGGGGACAGCCTGTCCCCGGTTTTGCGGGAGCTCGTCGTCCCCGCCCCGCCCGATTTCGCCGCCCAACTCAACCAGGCCGCCCGCCAGTTCGTCGTCCGCCGCGACGATTTCAAAACCGTCATCGCCGGCTATCCCTGGTTCCTCGATTGGGGCCGCGACTCGCTCATCTGCGCCCGCGGCCTGCTTGCCGCCGGCCTTACCGGCGACGTTAAACAGATTCTCCGCACCTTCGCCAAATTCGAGGACCACGGCACCCTTCCCAATACGATTAACGGCAACGACGTCTCCAACCGCGACACCAGCGACGCCCCCCTCTGGTTCGCCGTCGTTTGCGAGGATTTGCTCGATCCCGCCTTCTTCGCCGAACGTGTGGCCGGCTCCCGCACCATCCGCCAGGTCCTTGCCAGCATCGCCTCCAACTATTCCCAAGGCACCCCCAACGGCATCCGCCTGGACCCCGATTCCGCCCTCATCTGGAGTCCCGCCCATTTCACCTGGATGGATACGAATTTTCCCGCCGGCACCCCGCGCGCAGGCTATCCCGTGGAAATTCAGGCCCTGTGGATCCGCCTGCTCCGGCTGCTCGCCAAAATCGGTGATGCATCCGACCGTCCCAAATGGAGCGGCCTCGCCGCGCGCGCCCAGGCTTCTTTCGAAAAGCTGTTTTGGCTCGAAGATCGCGGCTGGTTCGCCGATGTCTTGCTCGCCCAGCCCGGCCTCCCGGCCCGCGACGCCGTCGTGAGCGATGCCTTGCGCAGCAACTGTCTGTTCGCCGTGAGCCTCGGCCTCATCACCGGGGAGCCCGCCCGCCGCTGCGTCGCGGCCGCCCAAAAATATCTCGTCGTCCCCGGCGGCCTCCGCACCCTCGCCCCCCTTCCCGTCGCCACACCCCTCCCCGTCTGGTCTGGCGCACATCTGCTGAACAATCCCCTCGAACCCTATTGGCCCCGGTACGCAGGCGATGAAGACACCCGCCGCAAACCCGCCTATCACAACGGCACCGCCTGGACCTGGACGTTCCCCTCGTTCTGCGAGGCGCTCGCGCGCGCCTGGGATTTCTCCCCGCCGGCCGTCGCCGCCGCCCAATGCTATCTCCGCAGCGCCGAACGGCTCTTGCACGAAGGCTGCCTCGGCCAGTTGCCCGAAATCCTCGATGGCGACGCCCCGCACACCCAGCGCGGCTGCGACGCCCAGGCCTGGGGCGTCACCGAAACCCTGCGCGTCTGGAAACTCTTGTCCGACCAGCCTCCCGCCGTCTAACATCCCCGCGTATGACGACTCTGAAAATAACCCTCCTGGCCTTGTCTCTCGCCGCCCTGCTCTCCGGCTGCGCCTCCGCCCCGAACTCGCAATCCAGCTCCAATCCCACCCTCAGCGGCTACGTGGACACTGGCGCCCAGAAAACCGCCAAATAACCCCGTGAATTTCCGAGACAAAATCATCGCCTGGGACGACTTGCCCGCCTGGCGGCGCCAATTTCGTGCCACCGGCAAAAAGCTCGTCGTCACCAACGGCTGCTTCGACCTCCTGCACCTCGGCCACGTCACTTATCTGGAGACCGCCCGCAATTTCGGCGACGCCCTCCTCCTGGGAGTCAACGGCGACGACGCCGTCCGCGGCTTGAAGGGCCCCGGCCGACCGGTGAATTCCGAATCCGACCGCGCCGCCGTCCTCGCCGCCCTGCAAAGCGTGGATGGCGTCTGCATCTTCGCCGACACCCGCGCCACCAAGTTTCTCGCCGCCGCCCAACCCGACATCTATGTCAAAGGCGGGGATTATACCCTCGAAACCCTCGATCAAAACGAGCGCCGCGCCGTCGAATCGGCCGGCGGCCGGATCGTCCTCGTCCCCTTCGTCCCGGGCAAATCCACCACCGGTCTCCTGCAAAAAATCTCGCGCCTGTGAAAATCCTGGTCATCTCCCTGGCGGGCATCGGCGACACGCTCCTCGCCACCCCGCTCATTCACGAGCTGCGCGCCAATTTCCCCGAGGCCGTCATTGACGCCCTGGCCATCTGGCCCGGCTCCAAGGACCTGCTCGAAAACAATCCCCACGTCAACCGCGTCTTCCAGAAAAACCTCCTCCGCTGCGGCAAATTCGAGGCCCTCGCCTTCCTCTGGTCGCTGCGCCGCGAACATTACGAGCTCTCCATCAATACCCATCCCCAAAGCCGCATCCACTACCGCCTCGCCGCCTGGCTCGCCGGCGCCCAGGTCCGCCTCAGCCATGAATACGAATGCTTCACCTGGCTCGATCGCTGGCTCGTCACCGGCGCCCTGCCCCAGGATTACACCCGCCATTCCATCGAGAACAATTTCGACATCCTCCCCCTCATCGGCGCCAAACAAAAGCTCGCCTCCCATTCCCTGGAACTCTTCCTCTCCCCCGCCGAGGAGCGCTGGGCCGACGACTTTTTGGTGCACCAGAAGCTCTTCGGCAAAAAAATCCTCGGCCTCCACGTCGGTTCCGGCGGCACCAAAAACCTGCCGCTGAAACGCTGGCCCTTGAAAAATTACGCCGGGCTCGTCCGCCAGTTGAACAAGGAGCGCCCGGATATCCACGTGCTGCTTTTCGGCGGCCCCGAGGAAGCCAAGGATCACCAGGTCGTCCTCGCGCAAGCCAACCTGGATTTGACGATGGAGGCGAAAACGAAGAGTCTGCGCGAAACCGCCGCGCTGATGAAACGCTGCACCGCCTTTCTGAGCGTGGACACCGCGCTCATGCACATCGCGGCCGCGCTCAAGGTCCCCAATCAGATTGTCATTGAAGCGCCCACCTTGAATGTCACCAACTGGCCCTACGGAAACGAGTTCACCCTCGTCAAGAATCCCGTCGTCAACGGCCACGGCCTGGATTATTACCGCTATGACGGCGGCGACATCAAAGGCTCCCGCGAGCAGCTCCTCGCCGCCATGGAATCCGTCAAGATTGCCGACGTCTTCGCCGCCGTGACCGGGCGGATCTGATTACAGTGTGAATCCCGCCGCCTTCGCGTCGTTGGCAAACATCTTCACCGTGTCGAGGGACAACTGACTTAAATCCATACCGGACGTTTTCAATGCCTTCCCCAAAATGTCGTGCGGCACCGTCACAATGTGGCAGCCGCAGTCGTTCGCCTGGAAGATGTTCAGCACCTCGCGCACGCTCGCCCAGAGCAGCTCCGCCTGCGGCAGCCCCGCCAAAATCCGTTTGCTCTCCACCATGATCGCCACCGGGTCCACGCCCGTGTCCGCAATCCGCCCCGCGAAGACCGACACCACCGCCGGCACCCGCGGATTCAGCACGCCGGCCACGCCCCGCACCTGCTCCGGCGTCAGGATCGCCGTCACGTTCAGCTTCACGCCGTCCGCCGCCAGTTCCCGAATGAGCGCCAGTGACGACTCGCCGCGCGTGTTGGTGATCGGGATCTTCACATACACGTTCTTGCCCCACCCGTTGATCTTCAGCGCCTGCCGCTTCATCTCCCCGAACTCGTCGGAAAACACCTCCAGCGACAGCGGCTTCACCGTCACGCTCTGCAAAATGTCCCGCGCGAACGCCTCAAAATCCTTCAGCCCCGCCTTGCGCATGAGCGTCGGATTGGTGGTCATGCCCTGGATGACCGGGTTGGCGTTGAGTTCCAACATGCCCTTCTTGTCCGCGCCATCGGCGAAGATTTTAATATTCAGTTCTTTGAGCGTCCGCTTCATAGTATTTAAACGAGCTGTGATTATGTCCGCAGCTTCCGCCAGATTGCGAGCCGAAAAATCGGGCCTCTGTCTCAGCTCTTCCGCATATCCGCGGTCAATAAAGATGGTCTGGCACCCGGCGGCGGCTCCGCAGTCCACGTCCCGCCAGCGGTCGCCCACCATCCAGCTCTGCGTCAAATCTATGTCCAGCTCCGCCGCCGCCCGCCGCAACATGCCCGGCTTGGGCTTCCGGCAATCGCATTCCGGCCCGCCCTTGCCCGCGTGATAGCAAACCTCCACCCGGTCAATCGGCAGTCGCGCCAGCATGTGCGCGTGGATCTCTTCCACCACCGCTTGCTTCAAAGTGCCCCGCCCCACGTCCGGCTGGTTCGTCGCCACCACCAGCAAAAACCCCGCCGCCTTCAGCCGCGCCAGCGCCGCCGGCACTTCCGGCAAAATCTCAAACTCGCCCAAGTGGCGCGGCGGATACGGCTTGGCCTCCCGCTCCAGTGCGCGGTTGATCACCCCGTCGCGATCCAGAAAGACCGCGCGCCTTCGTCCCGCCGCCGCCGTGTCATTTGCGTCCATCGGTTTCAACAAAGCCGTAACGATTCAGAATTAATTCGCGAAAATTCGCGCAATTCGCGTCAAACTTTTCCGTTTCGAATCTGTGTCCATCTGTGTTCATCTGTGGTTGAAATCAATCGGCGCGGCTCACTTCGTCGATTCCCACTTCGTCTGCGCCACCTTCAGCTTGGGATGCGAGACGAACAGATGCCAGATGACCGCCTGGAACGCCTCGCTGTGCGGCGTCACATGCGTCGGATTCACCGTCGGCACAATCACGCACGCCGTGGCCTCCTTCGCCGTGTAGCCGCCATCGCGCCCCACCACGCCCACCACCGACGCACCAACCTGCTTGGCCAGTTGAATCGCCTTGACCAGATTGGGACTGACATTCTTCTCCAGGTTGCCGCCGCCCACCGAGAAAATCAGGAGGCCGTCTTTGGCCCCGATGCGGCTGCCCTTGAGCCACTCGGCGAAAATCGTCGGCCAGCCCTCGTCATTGGTGCGGGCCGTCAGCTCTGACACATTGTCCGTGGGCGCGTAGGCCTCAAACCCGCAGATCTTGCGGAAATCATTCACCGCGTGCCCCGCATTGCCCGCGCTCCCGCCCACGCCCAAAATGAACAGCCGCCCTCCGCGCTCGCGGATCGCCGCCAGTTCCCCGGCGCATTTCTCAATCGCCGCTTCGTCCAGTTGCGCCGTGACCTGCTGGACCTCGGCCAAAAATTGCTTGGTAAAGCTCATGATTCCCAGATTGAAACACAATGCCCGCCGAAATGAAAATGCCAATCTTCGCTCGTCGGAGCCAAACCCGCTCCTAAAATTAGCCAACCTCCAGTGAACGCCAGAGTCGTTCCGGAAATTAAGGCCCGTCGGAGCGGGGACAGCTTGTCCCCGCCCGCCGCCGCAGTGAACGCCGGAGGCGTTCTGGAAATTAGCCGGGGGTTGAGCGACCAGGGAGCGACACCCCCGGTAACCGCCCCCCAGTGTCCCGGCACCCCGGCAGGCGGTGCCGGAAGATCCCGCTGGAATTGGTCCGCCCTATCCGCCAACCGTTGCCGTGTTCCCGGCGCCAAGCCCAGGCGAAACTTCTGCCTGGGGTCCGGCAGGACACGGCCATATGAAAAATGAACAAATACCAATTTCCTAGGACCGACCCTTTCAGAGGGGCCTTCACCCCAACGTATTCTATCGTTTTTGCCGCAAATGATGGGCGCATTCCTCTGACTTTCAGCGGGCAAAATTTGTCGTAAACCCCTCCGTTCCCACCGTTTCCTTCGCGTTGGCCCCTCCCCAATAATTCGTGAAAATTCGTGAAATTCGCGTCAAACCTCGTTTTTTGGATCTGAATTCACTTCCGTTCCAACGTTTTACGCATTTCCCGTTAGCGGCTAACTAACACCCCCACCGCATTCTGTGTCATGCTCGCGGGGTGAGACTGCCACCACAACGCAGCCGGTCCTCCCGGGCCTCAGCCCCGGCGATGCCCCGGCTTTCCGCGCCCGTTCATCCTGTTAATCTTGTTAATCCTGTCCAAGTTTTTTCCGCGCAGACATGGCGCTTCAGGCACCGCCTGCCGGGGTGCTGTTTGTGGGGACGAGCCGTCCCCACCCCGATCACTCCCGATGATCGCTCAACCCCCTTGGGGCTGCTTTCAGGAAACGACTCCGGCGTTCAGCCGCGCAATCCCTCTGCTTTGAAATTTGTGCCCATTCGCAAATTCGTGTCAAGGCTTGCCCCAAAAACCTGCATTTTTCGTCACCAAAATCTGCGAAAACCCCAGCAAAACCCACCATCGTCAACCCTGGTAAACCCTAAAAACCTTTGGGCGCCCACCCGCCCCCCCAACCATCCGGTTAATCCTGTCCAAGTTTGTTCCGCGCAAGCACATATGCATCGCATAGCTCCACCCGCCTCGTTTTCATGGCCTTTTTTGCCTCTGCGTCTCAGCGGTGAATTCTGGTTGGCCGCGACAAAAAACTTAAGCCGTTGTCGTTCTTCGACGTTTATAGTGGGCGGGAAGATTTCCACTCGAACCTCTCAAAGGGCGGCAGCAGGCCCGGATAGTCTCTTGAGCAGCCATGCGCCGTTCCCCCTCACCCCAGCCCTCTCCCTCGGGGAGAGACTTCCCCGAAACCGTTCGCGCATTGAGCCCCTGAACCGTGGCGTATCCAGCACGAGCATTTTGCCCAGACGCGGAAACGAGTTCTCCCTCTCCCCGGGGGAGAGGGCCGGGGTGAGGGTAAGCGTTAAACTATTTAACCCAAGGTCTTTCCAGTCTTTCACAGCTTTAAATTCGAAACGGAGGTTCATGGAAAGGGAGGCACGCTCCCCGCTGGGCAGGAAAACCTGTGACGGGATTGGTGAGAGCCGCTTTCGAGTTCCACGCCGGCCACAACCCGCGTTCCTTCTCCCCGAGGGAGAAGGCCAGGATGAGGGGGAAGGCGGTCTCCAACGGCCCAGCCGCGATCTGCTCTTGGAGAACCCTCTGCCTTGGCTTTACCCATTAAAAACGTCGA
>Ga0181520_10004544_pt1 | contig 23096 bp, 18 predicted proteins | sample PEATcosm2014_Bin_29_FD_132451 | JGI IMG/M metagenome (GOLD analysis project Ga0181520, IMG submission 132451) | Peatland microbial communities from MTU Mesocosm Facility, Houghton, MI, USA - PEATcosm2014_Bin02_30_metaG | ecosystem: Environmental > Terrestrial > Soil > Wetlands > Peat | place...
CGCGGCGCTGTAGCGCAGGTTGGCGACGCCGCTGAGGTGGTCGTAGAAGCCGACCGAATCCGGCATGTAGCCGACGCGACGCTTGACTTCGAGCGGCTGGCGCAGCGGGTCGAAGCCGGCGACCACGGCGCGGCCCGAAGTCGGCTCGGTCAGGCCGAGCAACATCAGGATCGTCGTCGTCTTGCCGGCGCCGTTCGGCCCGAGCAGGCCGAACACCTCGCCGGCTTCGACGGTGAGGTCGAGGCCGTCGACGGCGAGCGTCGAGCCGTAGCGCTTGGTCAGCGCCTCGGCGCAAATGATGGGTTCGCTCATCGCCGGCCGAACCGGCCGACCGCGCCGACCAGCACCAGCAGCGCGATCAGGATGACGCCGATCCCGGCGACGCCCCACAGCGTCGACGTCAGCACGGTGACGCGATAGCTGACGTTCTGATCCACGCCGTCGCCGGCGGCGCTGATGGCGAGCAGATAGTCGCCGGCGATCGCCTGGGCGCCGGGCGTCAGCAGTACGTTGACTTTCTGCTGACCGCCGACCGGAATGAGCGGCAGCCGCTTGGGATCGAACTCGACTTTCCAGCCTTGCGGCGGCGTCGCGCTCATACTGACGTCGACGACCGGCGCAGAGCCGACGTTGGCGATCGTCAGCGGGATCGAGCGCTCCTGGCCGGCGTAAGCCTCGCCGCTCAGGCGGTCATCGGGGCCGCTGATCGACATCGCCGGCAGGCCGCCGATGTCGAGGGTCAATTTGGCGCTGGCGCTGACTTTGTCGCCGATCGCCTCGAAGGTCACCGGAACTTGACCCGAGGGGGCGCTCGGATTGGGCTTCACCGAGACGGTGATGTCCTTGCTCTCGCCGGCCTTGATCAGCAGGCTGGTGATGTCCTGCGTGCCATATTGTTCCTTGTAGGTCTCCGTATAGCCTTCGGGCGCATCCGTCTTCAGTACGACGGTCATGTCGTTGGCGCCCTCGTTCTTCACCGTGACGGCGAAGTCGAAGCTGGTCCGCGCCGCGCCGCTCAACGTCGGGAATTTCGGCGTCGCAGTCAGCTTGGCGGCCAGCGGCGGCGCGAGCGTCACCGCGATCGGCAACGACGACTTCGCCGTATCGCCCTCGGCGTTGAGGGTGAGCTGATAGGGACCCGGCTTCTCGGTCTCGGGGATGGTCAGTTTAAGCGTGAGAGTCGACTTGCCGTCGTAGTCGACGAAGGCGGCGCCGACCGGCTTGCCCGAACCCTCGATCTCGGCTTTCCAGCCGGGCGGCGCGTCGGCGACCGTGAGCGCCGTGCGTTGCGGCGGCAGACCGTAGTTGTAGATGGTCAGCGGGAGGTCGGCTTCTTCGCCGGCGCGGATCGTCACGGCGGGAAAATCGGTGGTGAGATAGAGCCCCTTGACGCTGTCGGGGCTGGCGTCCTTGGCCAGGGCGGCGACCGAAACCAGACTGAGGACCAAACCAATCAGCGCGCTCAAGCGCATGCTGCGCCTCCTGCCTCACAAACGCCGCGCGACGTACCATTCGCCGGACGGGGGCGCAAATGAGACGAAAAATTTGGACGAAAATTTGGCCTTGAGGGGCGGCTTAATCCGCTTGCTTCAGCCATTTAGTGCGAGGCGGCGGGCGCCGCGGCCGGCGGTCGACGAAAATTGTCTTGCCGCTCCCCGATCAGACTGTCTTCTTGTTCGACACGATCGCGATGGGTTGGGATGTCGATGGACGTCGAACGATTCTCGCTTCGACGTCCGGCCGGATGGCCGTCGTCGCTGCGGTGGGCGACGCTGGCGGCGTTGTCGCTCGTATTCGGGGCGGCGCTCGCAGCGTTGGGACTGCCGGCTGCCCCGTTGCTGGGGCCGATGGTCGCTGGCGTGCTGCTGGCCGCCAACGGCGGCGCGGTCCGCATCCCGCCGCCGGCGTTTTCGTTCGCCCAAGGCATTGTCGGCGTGATGATCGCCGGCTTCCTGCCGCCATCGATCTTCGCCGAGGTGGGCGCCGACTGGCCGATCTTCCTGATCGGCGTCTTGTCGACGATCGCCGCCGCTTCGCTGCTCGGCTGGCTGCTGACGCGTTCGCGCCTTCTGCCCGGCACGACCGCGATCTGGGGCTCGTCGCCAGGAGCGGCGACAGCGATGACCCTGATGTCGGAATCCTACGGCGCCGACATGCGCCTCGTCGCCTTCATGCAATACACGCGGGTCGCTTGCTGCGCGGTCGTCGCGGCGGTCGCCGCCAGGGTGTTTGGAACGCCGATCGTTCACGCGGCGACGGCGTCGCAGGCGTTGTCGACGCCGGGCGTTCTCGCCGCGCTCGCCATCGCATGGCTGGGCGGCCTTCTCGGAATCCGGCTGCGCATTCCCGGCGGCGGATTGCTGCTGCCGTTGGCGATCAGCGTCGTCGTCGCCTTGACCGGACTGACGCCGCTGGCGCTGCCGACGCCGGTTCTCGTTCTCGGTTACGCCGTCCTCGGCTGGGGGATCGGCATGCGCTTCACGCCGGACGTGCTGCGGCACGCGGCGCGCGCCGTGCCGCGAGTGCTCGGCTCCATTCTTTCCCTGATCGCCATCTGCGGCGCGTTCGGCGCCGTGCTGGTCGTCGTGGCGGGCGTCGATCCGCTGACCGCCTACCTCGCCACCAGCCCAGGCGGCGCGGATTCAGTCTCGATTATCGCCGCCTCGACCAAGGTCGACATGCCCTTCGTTCTGGCGATGCAGGTCGCGCGCTTCGTGCTCGTCGTCGTCGTCGGACCGGCGCAGGCGCGCCTGTTGTCGCGCTCGACTAGAGTTGCGGAAGCGTAAGCGTTATCCGAAGCGCGCGCGGGCGCATGGCGTCGCGCCTGGCGAACGCGCCGGCGCCGCGGCACGGCCAGGACCGACGGCCCGCGCTCCCATGCCGGCGGCGCAGCGATCACGATCGCGACGGACTGACAATGCGAGAAACGCCGCGCCGCCAAGCGCGGTCGTCAACGACCGGCGACGCTGTGGTAAGCCCTGACCGGCCAGGCGAGGGCGTTGGGCAGCGCGTCCCAAACGCTTGCGCTCAATTCGGACGCCGTCGCGCTATTCCATTTGCCTTGAATCGTCGGCGCGAGCACGACGCCGACGCCGACAAGATAGACGATGACGATCAACGCAATGATCAGCCGCATGACGAATGGTCCCTGTTCCCCTAAAGCCCGCACGCACCATAACGCCATTGGTTCCGCGGAAAAGGGTCGGATTTTACCTATTCGTCAAGGTCGCGGCGGCGGCGAAGGCGGCGGCCGGCGCCTGGTCGCGGCGGACCCGGCGCCGGCAAGCCGGCGGCGAGGCGCTCGCGACCTTCGGCGGCGCGCCGACGGCGGCTACAGCGAATGAAGGAAGCAAGCGTAGATCCCAGCATTGGGGAGACGCTCCGAGCGAAATCCCTTCTCGCAAAGTCCCCAAAGCAGTCGGCCGTCGTGGCAAAGCGACGATTGAGCGGCGTCGTCGTTGGCGGCGCACGCGGCTTCCGTCACCCGTTCGCCCAACCCGGCGGCCGGTCCGTCCAATTCGCGCGCCGCGAACGCCGCGCTAGCCGTAAAGAGCAAGGGGATCAGCGCGGCTCCGCTGAGCCAGGTTCGTGTCTGCATCGACATGGGGCGCCTGCTTTCCGCTGAATGCGCGACGCACCGTAGCGGGACTGAAGCCGCCGGATAGGAGCGGAAAACACCTACTCGCCGCCGCCGCAAATGACGCAGCCCCAGCGGCGATCATCGTCAGGCGCGCGCGATGACGGCGATCGGTCCGCCGCCGGGCGGCCCCTGGTGTTCGGCCCCGCCCGAAACATAGACGACGCCCGTGCCGGCGACGCCGCCGATCAATCCGCCGACCGCGGCGCGCGCGTGACGGGTCGAGCTGATGTCCGTATCGTCGAGCATCGTGTGACGAGCGCCGCGCACGACGCCGTCTGGAGACGCCTCCGCCTTGGCGAAAATGTTGATCAGTCGGCGGTTGATCGCCGCGTCGCCAAGCCCGAGGCCGACGCTTTCGAGCGCTCGCAGCGCCGCAGGAAGATCGATCGCGTCGCGCATCACGGCGTGACCGACAACCAGCGGGCTGACCGAGCGCGCTGAGTTGCCCATTACGATGACGACATTGTGCATCAACTCGATGCCCGCCGAACACGAGGCGACCGACGAGAACAAGCTCCAATCCTTCAGCACCTGGTCCTCGGCGACGCGTTCGAGCTCGCCCAGCGCGACGCCGACCCCGAGCGCCGAAGCGCCGCGCGAATAACCCATCGACGCATAGCCGCTCGCGGTAATCGTCTTGCGTCCGCGGCGGCCGGCGGCTTCGACGCGCTCGCTGGTCAGCAACGGACACTTGATCTGGACGAAATGCACGTCGGCGGGGTCGTCGATGTCCGCGTCCCGCATCGCCAGACGAACTGCTTTCGCCGTCTCCTCGATCTGCGGCGCGCGACCGATTTCTTCCGGTAGAAAGTCGCGCGTATGAGCGACGCCCAGGCTGAGCCGCTTGCCGCCCGTCGTCGTCTCGGCGCCGATCGCCGCCTCGCCCCGCGTGAAGACGGTGATGTGCGGGCTCAGCACGCCTTCTGTGCCGCCCGACATCACGAAGGCGATCTTCATTTCGACCGCGCTCGGCGACAGGCCGAGACGCGGCGCCAGCGCTTCCCGCAACGCCGAGACGGCGAATTCGCGGGTGAAATCGTTCACGCCGCCGTTGCCCTCGGTCTTGCCCAGCACCGCGACGATCTCCGACGGCGCGACCTTGCCGCTGTCGATCAACTCGACGAGGCCCGAAACATCGCCGGGCCCCTTGGTCGGAATCCGGAAGACGTCCACCGTGATAGGTCGTTTGGTCATTCAGCTTCTCCGCTCGACCTGAAGGTTGCAGCCCGACTCGACGAAGATTGATTCCCGCCTATCCTTCGCGCGGCGCCGTGGCGGCGGCCAGAACCGACATCGCGGCGTCGACGCCGCCGCCGCCGCAAGGCACCCCGGCGAGCTTCAGTCCCATCTCGACGCCGCCGAGCGCGCCGATCAGGGAGAGGTCGTTGAAGTCGCCGAGGTGGCCGATGCGGAACACGCGATCCTTGAGGGCGCCGAGGCCGTTGCCGAGACTCATGTTGAACCGCCGCCGGATGAGCGCCCGCAGCGCGTCGGCGCTGTGGCCCTCGCTCAGGCGCACCGCCGTGAGCGACGAGGAATAGTCCGCCGGGGCCTGGCATTGCAGCTCGACGGCGCCCGCCTGCCCCCACGCCCGCACCGCCGCGCGGGTCGCCGCCGCATGCCGGTCGTGACGAGCGAAGACATTGGGCAAACCCTCTTCCTCCAGCATCGCCAGCGCCTCCTGCAATCCGCGCAAGAGATTGGTCGCCGGCGTATAGGGGAAATAGAAGCTCGCGTTGGCCTCCAGCATCGGCCGCCAGTCCCAATAGCTGCGCGGCAGTTTCGCCGCCGCGGCGGCGGCGAGCGCGCGTTCGCTGACCGCGTTGAAAGACAGTCCGGGCGGCAACATCAGCCCCTTCTGGCTGCCCGCGACGGTGACGTCGACCCCCCACTCGTCGTGCCGGTAGTCAATCGAAGCGAGCGACGAGATCGTGTCGACCAGCAGCAGCGCGGGGTGACGCGCCGCATCGATCGCCGCGCGAACCGCAGCGATCGGACTGACGCTGCCGGTGGAGGTTTCATTGTGGACGACGCAAACGGCGCGGATGCGATGAGCGACGTCGGCGCGCAACGCCGACTCGATCGCCGCCGGTTCGGCGCCACGCCGCCAGTCCGTTTCGATGATGATCGGTTCGAGGCCGAGCCGCGCCGCCATCTCGCTCCACAACGTGGCGAACCAGCCGGTGCGCGCCATGACGACGGCGTCGCCAGGCGAGAGCGTGTTGACCAGCGCCGCCTCCCAAGCGCCGGTGCCCGAAGCGGGAAAGACAAGAACCGGGCCACTGGCGCCGAAGACGCGCCCAAGCCCCGTCAGAACCGAACGGCCGAGTTCGGCGAATTCAGGACTGCGGTGGTCGATCGTCGGTTCCGAAATCGCACGCAGCACGCGGCCGGGCACGTCGGTCGGGCCGGGGATTTGCAGGAAATGCCGGCCGGGCGAACGGGCATTCACGATCAAGCCTCCATGACGGGGAGCGGGGGGGGCGGAAAGGCGCGCGAAATCTCACGCGCGAAGGCGAGCAGCGCAGCGTCGGCGCCGAAGCCGGCGGCGAGTTGCACGCCGATCGGAAGGCCGGACCGCGAGAGGCCGATCGGCAGACTGATCGCGGGCGAACCGGCGATGTTCACCCAGCCGGTGAAGATCGCGTGGTCTCGCGGCCCGGCGGGTCGGCCGTCGATAACGTCGGGATAGGGCGTCGCGGCCGGCCACGGCAAAGCCGCCGCCGTCGGCGTCACAACGACATCGACGCTGTCGAACAGCTCGGCGCAGCGACGCCGGAACGCGGCGACGCGCTCGAGCGCGTCGATATAGTCGGCGCCGGTCAGCTTGCGGCCATCCGCCGCCATGGCGCGCGCGGCGGGGCCGGCTTCGCTTTCCATCGAAGCATTCTCCCGCATCAGCCAGGCGACGCCGGCGCGCGACACGACATGCCAAATCCGCGCCGCGTCCTCGAGATCGAAAAACACCCCGTCTTCGCGAACCTCGTATCCGTCACGCTGCAGCGCCCGCACGAATTCAGCGACGATAGCCGACACGTCGGCGTCGACGGGGGCGCCGCCGAACCGCGGCGCGTAGACGATGCGCGGTTTTTCGCTCGGCCAGCGCGGCGCGGCGGCGTAGAGCGAACGGCGATCGCGCGCGTCGAGACCCTTCAGGATATCGTCGAGGAGCAGCGCGTCCTCCACCGTGCGGGTCATCGTCCCGGCCGTCTCGAAGTCGGTAAGGATGGCGGGGAAGCCGTCGATACGCGGCCATCGGCCGATCGACGGCTTCCAGCCGACCAGGCCAGTATGACTGGCGGGGCGCCGGATCGAACCGCCGCCGTCGGTGCCGAGCGCCGCCGGAACGAGGCCCGCCGCGACGCTCGCGGCGCCGCCCCCCGTCGATCCGCCCGGCGTCAGACGCGTGTCCCATGGGTTTCGCGTGACGCCGAAGAGTTCGTTGCCGGTGTAGCCCTCGAGCGTGAATTCGGGCACGTTGGTCTTGCCGAGGATGATCGCGCCGGCGGCGCGCAGGCGCGCGACCGGCAGCTCGTCGATGTCGGGCTTGTAATGCGCGAGCGCGCGACTGCCCCAAGTCGAGGGCAGATCGGCGACGTGAATATTGTCTTTGACCGAGATCGCGACGCCTTCGAGCGGCGACCGCGGCCTCCCATGGGCGAAGCGAGCGTCGCTCTCGCGCGCCGCCGCCAAGGCGCGACCTTCGTCGAGCGCGATGAAACTGTTGAGGCGGCGATCGAGGCGTCCGATGCGAGCCATGCATCGTTCGACCAGCGCCAGCGAGGTCAAGCGGCCGGCGCGCATCGCCGCCGCCAGTTCGCCGATGGTTTCCTCCATCTCCCGCCTCACCGATCCCAGTGCAGCGGCTGTCCGATCGCCGCCGGCATTTTCGAGGAGCGTCCGAGCCCCGCCAACACGGCAAGCGCGATCAGATAGGGCGCCATTTGCATGACGTACGAACTGACGGGAACGCCGAATCCCTGCAACCGCAGCTCGAAGGCTTCCGCGGCTCCGAAGACGAGGCAGGCGAGCGCGGCGCCGAGCGGACTCCACCGCGCCACGATCAGCGAGGCGAGCGCGAGATAGCCGCGCCCGCCGGTCATGCCGTCGGTGAAGGTTCCAATCTGCTGCAGCGACAGCACCGCGCCGCCGAGCCCGGCGATCGCTCCGCAGGCGACGACCGCGAGCATACGCACCTTCATCGGTTCGACGCCGGAGGCGAAGACGGCTTCCGGATTCTCGCCGGTCGCCCGCAACGTCAGCCCCGCCTGCGTCCGGCGCAAGAACAGGGTGAGCGCGACGCATCCGATCGCTGCGAGATAGGTCAGCGGCGGCTGATCGAACAGCAGAGGGCCGACGAACGGAAGATCGGCGAGCCCCGGAATGGGCCAAGGCGCCAACGGCGTCAGGTGAATCGCGACCGGCCGTCCGACCCCGGTGAGAATCCTCAGCAAGTAGCTGGTCAGGCCGATCGCCATGATGTTGGCGGTCAGTCCCGTCACCATGTTGTCGGCGCGATACCGCACCGTCACGATCGCGACGACGAGGCCGATCGCGGCGCCGCCGGCGATCGCGAAGAGAACGCCGACCAGCGACAGGCCGCTAGCCCACGCGCCGATCAGCGCCGCGAACGCGCCCATCAGCATCATGCCTTCGAGGCCGACGGCGAATACGCCGGCGCGCTCGGAGAGAATGCCGCCGAGAGCGGCGAACAGCAGCGGCGTCGCAATGCGAATCGCGGCGGCGATAAAGTCGATCATGCTCGGCGCACCGTGGCGGCGAGGACGAACAGCATCGTCAAGCCCTCGATCACGACGACCAGGGCCGAGGGAATGCCGATCTGTCTTTGCATCGACTGCGCGCCCGCTTCGAGCAGCCCGATGAACAGGGCCGCGGGCACGACAGCGAGCGGCTCCAACGCCCCAAGCAGCGCGACCGTGACCGCTTTGAAGCCAAAACCGGCCGAAAAACCTTCGATCAGTCGATGATGAACGCCGAGAACCTCCACCCCGCCGGCGAGGCCGGCGAGAGCGCCCGCGAGCAACATGACTCCCCAGGTGACGAGCGGGATCGAGAAGCCGGCGTAGGCCGCGGCGCGCCGCGAACTTCCAGCGACGCGCAAGGCGAAGCCAAAGGGCGTGCGCCACAGAACGAACGACAGCGCCGCCGCCGCGGCGACCGCGATCAGGAAGCCGATGTGCGCGCCGAACTCCGGCGCCTTCCACAGCCAACTGGCCGGCGGCGTCTCCGGCGACTGCAGGAAGCCGGCGCCGGATTGTCCAAGCGGCCCGGCGAGCGTTTGCTGAACCAGCAGCAGGGCGACGAAGTTCAGCAGCAGCGTCGCCAACACTTCGTGCACGCGCCGGCCAAGATGGATTGCGGCGGCGAGCGCCGCCCACAGAGCGCCAAACGCCGCGGCGCCGAACAGCGACGCGAAAACCGTCAGCGCCGACGCCGCGCTCGGCCAGACGAGCGCGACCGCCGCGGCGCCGACGCCGCCCAGCGCGATCTGGCCTTCCGCGCCCATGTTGATGACGCCGGCGCGAAAGCACATCGCCACGCCGCCGCCGGCCAACAGATACGGCGTCGCGCGATTGAGCGCGACGCCGAATTGATGCGGCGAGCCGACCGCGCCGAGCGCCATCGCGGCGAAGGCCGCCAGCGGACTGTGACCGGAGAGTGCGACCAGAACCGCCGCGCAGAGAAGGGACAGAATCGCCGCGACGGCGATCCGGATCGCGACGCCTTCGCCCGAGCGAAACCGCAGCGACGCCGCGAAAGGCAGGCGGCTCGGCGCACTCGGCGACGGCGGCGCCAAATCGCTCACGCCGCTCTCCCCGCCATCCAGACGCCAATCTGGTTGAGATCCGCCTCGGCGCGGGCGGTCACGCCGGCAAATCCGCCATTCGCCATGACGGCGATGCGATCGGAAATATCGAGCACCTCGTCCAGTTCGGACGAGAAATAGACGACCGCTGCGCCCGCGTCGCGCAAAGCGAGAACGCGCTCCAACACGAACCGCGTCGCGCCGGGATCGAGGCCCCAAGCGGCCTGATGGGCGATCAGCACCGCCGGATTGCGGTCGAGTTCGCGCGCGATCACGATCTTCTGCTGATTGCCGCCGGAGAGCCGCGCCGCCGCAGTCTGTGGCCCCGGTGCGCGGATGTCGTATTCGCGCATCAATTCGCGCGCCTTGCGCGCCAAACCGCCGGGCGAAAGGAACGGACCGCGCGCATAGGGCGGCCGGCCGCTGTCGCGCAGCATCAGATTCTCGCCGATCGAAAGGCTTCGCACGAGCGCGGTCAACGAGCGGTCCGCCGGCATGTAGGCCAAACCCGCGGCGACCCGCGCGGCGACCGAGGCTTTGGTGGCGTCGCGTCCGTCGAGCGCGATCGAACCGGCGTCGGGACGGCGAAGTCCGGCGAGCGTTTCCGCCAGTTCGATTTGGCCGTTGCCATCGACCCCGGCGACGCCGAGAATCTCGCCGCCGCGCACTTCGAACGAAAGCGGGCCGAGACCAGGCCCCTGAAGTCTTGCGACCGCCAGCCGCTCCTGCCCGGCCGCCTGCGCGCCGCGCAGACGCGGGGGGGCGACCTCGCGCCCGACCATCATCTGCGCGAGCTGCGTCTTGGTCACATCCCGGATCGCCGCTTGGCCCGTAACGCGACCGCTTCGCAGCACGACGACGCGGTCGCAGACTTCGAGCGCCTCCGGCAGCTTGTGAGTGATGAACACGATCCCTTTGCCCTCGCTCCGCAGACGGCGAAGGATGGAGAGAAGATCGGCGACTTCGGTCGGCGCGAGATTCGACGTGGGTTCGTCGAGGATGAGCAATTCCGCCTGGCGCAGCGCCGCCTTGAGAATCTCGACGCGTTGGCGACGCCCGAGCGGCAAATTCGCCACCACCGCGTCGGGATCGAGATCGAGGCCGAAGCGTCGGCTCGCCTCGCGCACGCGCGCCGCCGTCTCGGCGCGCTTCAGAATGCGGCCCGCCTCCGACCAGCCGAGCATGACGTTCTCGACCACCGTCATCGCTTCGATCAGCATGAAATGCTGGTGAATCATCGCAATGCCAGCCGACATCGCCTCGCCTGGGCGATGGCCGGACAATTCACGGTCGCGAAAGATGATCGTCCCTTCGTCGGGTTCGACCATCCCGAACAGAACTTTCATCAGCGTGCTCTTGCCGGAGCCGTTCTCGCCGAGCAATCCGACAATCTCGCCCCGCCGCACGTCGAGATCGACGCCGTCGTTGGCGCGCACCGCGCCGAAGCGACGAACGATCCCTCGCATCTCCAGCAGCTTGGACATTGGCGTCGTCTCCAGAGCGGTCGCGCGCCGGCGCGAACGAGCTCCGCGCCGGCGTCGATCGGTCAAACGCGAAGCTCAGCTGCCGCTGCGCGCATCGTTCTCGGTCGGCGTGACTTTGAGGGCGCCGGTCTTGAACTGCGCCGCCATGTCGTCGAGCTCTTTCACGACCGCCGCCGGGACGATCGGATTGAACCGCTTGCCTTCCGCGTATTGCAGAGAACCGCCGGTGACAGGCGCGGTGTCGTAGCCGTATTGCACGAACGTCCCGAACAGTTTGCCCGCTTTCACCTGGTCGGCGGTGCTGCCGAACATGCCCGGCCAATCCTCGAGAATGTTGGTCAGCACCAGGTCCGGCGCGATCTTGGTCTGATCGAAGCCGCGACCGGAGGCGTAGACATGCTTCTCCTTGGCGGCCTGAATGAGCCCGGTTTCCGCGGCGTTCAGCTTGCCGGTGATGAAATCGGCGCCTTGGCCGATCAGCGACAAGGCGGCTTCCTTCGCCTCCGCCGCGTCCTCCATGTCCTTGATATAGAGGATCGTCACCTGCGCGCCGGCCTTGGTTGCGCAGAGGCGGAAGCCGCCCGCCTGCGCCGTGATGTTGGGCACGCCCTGCAGGCCGTAAACGCCGGCGACCTTGTGCGTCTTGCTCATGCGCGCGGCGAGCACGCCGAGCTGGCATCCGAACTGAGCGTTATTCCAATCGATCGACATGACGTTGGGCGCCTTGCCCTCGTTTCCGCTCACCGCAATGAATTGCGTCTTGGGGAAATCGGGGGCGACCTGCTCCATCGCCGAAACGAAGCGGCCGGAATGACCCATCACGATCTGGTAGCCCTGGTTCGCGTAGTCGCGCAACGCTTCGGCCTCGTCGGCGTCGGAGACGTTCTCGGAATACGCGGTCTTGAAGCCGTGCGGCTCCAAGCTCTTGAGGATCGAATAGCCGAGCGCGTTCCAGCTCTGATCGTTGGCGCTGCCCGGCAGCAGGATTGCCGCCTTGTCGTCCGCCAAGGCCGATGAGGCCGCAAACGGCGAAGCGAGTAGCATGGCGACGGTGACGGCGGCGGGCGCCATGCTGCGTAGCAAGTTCTTCTCCATGGGAAGCACCTTCTCTATTCGCGGTCCCGTCGGGCTCCGTACCTTCGGTGGATCGCAATGCCGGGTTGTGGGTTCAGACGGAGCGATGCTGGCACCGACGCCAGTTCAGTCAGACGCGCACGATCGCCGCGATCGGCGCGTCTCCGGGCTGGCATTGATGTTCCGTGCCGCCGGAAACGAAAACCGCGGGATCTCCAGTCACCGAGGCGATCACCGCGCCGAGCGCTGCGCGCGCGTGGCGTTCGTAGTTGATGTCGGCGTCCGAAAGCATCGTGGTGCGTCGGTTGCGCAACATCCCGGTCGGCGGAGCCTCGGCCTTGGCGAAGACCGCGACGATCCGCACGGGATCGATCGCGGCGTCGGGGTCCCCGAGCGCATTTCCGACCGCGGAGCGCACGCCTGCCGCGTCGATCACGTCGCGCAACACCGCGTGGCCGATGGCGAGATCGCCGCCCGCGCTCGGCGAATTGCCAAACAGCAGGATTTCGCAGTTGCGCAATTCGCCGCCGGCCGAAGTGTTGGCGACCGAGGAGAACAGATCCAAGCGCTGCGCGACGACTTCGTCGCTCAAAGCGGATTCTGAAACTTCGCCAAGCGCCAACGCCACGCCGAGCGCGGTCGCTCCACGCGCATAGGGCTTGGAGCCGTTGGGATCGCGGGTGACCAGATTGGCGCCGCGCCCGACCGCGTCGGCGACCGCCGCCGGCGTCAGCAAGGGGCCTTTGACTTGGACGTAATGCACGTCGGCGGGGTCGAGCACGCCCGCTTCCGCCTGCGCGCGCTTCACCGCGGCGGCCACTTCGCGAATCTCGGCCATCGTGCCGACCTCTTCAGGAGCGAAGTCGCGCGTTACCGCGACGCCGAGCGCAAGTCGCTTGCCGCCGGCGGGTTTTGCCGGGCTGCGTGTGAACACGGTCGCATGCGGGCTGAGGACTCCCTCGGTCCCGCCCGACCAGACGAAGGCGATGCGCTGCGCCACCTCTTCGGTGGAGACGCCGAGGCGCTTGGCCAGAGCGAGCGAGAGCGAGAGAGTCGCGAAGCCGCGCGTAAAGTCGTTGGCTCCGCCGTTGCCCTCGGTTTTCCCGATCACCGCGACGATTTCTCGCGGATCGAGTTCGCCGGCGTCGATCAGGCGTTCAAGCGCCGAAACGTCGCTCGGACTGTTCATCGGCGCTTTGTGGACGCCTACTCGGGTGGAAAATTCTGTTGTCATTCTTCGAAGCTTAGACGGCATTGGACTTGACGCAACCAAAATGGAATGATTTTCACGATGCGGAAAGCGCCGCGTCGTTCCTCCAGCCTCGGAATGGACATGAAATCAAGCGATCCCGATGGGTCCCTGCGGGGCCGTAAGTCCGCCCCGGCGATCGCGCGGAGCGGCGGCGTTCAGTCGCTCAATCGGGCGCTGTTCATTCTCGAAACGCTCGCCGCCAACGAGGACGGACTTTCGCTGACGGCCCTCGCCAAGACCGTTGCGCTGCCGCCGTCGAGCGCTCATCGGCTGCTGACGACGTTGCAGCGCAAGCGCTTCGTCCGATTCGAACCAGGGGCGATGACGTGGCGGATTGGCGTTCAGGCGTTCGTCGTCGGCAGCGCTTTCGCGCGCTCGCGCGAGGTCGCTCCGCTCGCCATGCCCTATATGCGCCAGTTGATGGAGAAGACCGGCGAGACCGTGAACCTCTATGTTCCCAACGCCGGTCAGGCGATCTGCATCGCGCAGGTGCAGAGCCGGCAGGTCGTGCGCGCAATTTCCCGCCCGGGCGGAAGCGTCCCGCTGGGACGTTCGGCGGCGGGCAAGGCGATCTTCGCCAAGATGACGAAGACCGAGGTGGACGAAATTCTCGCCAAACATGCGCAACCCGACGCGAAGAGGATGACTAAGAGCGATTCAAGCAAACTTCATGCCGAGCTCCGGAGAATCCGCTCCCGCGGCTTTGCGCTGGACGACGAGGAGGTCGCGCCGGGACTGCGCTGCATCGCCGCGGCGGTATTGGACGAACACGGTTCGGCTCAGGCCGCCATCTCGATCGCCGGTCCGATCACCCGGTTGACCGACCATCGCTTGCCGAGACTGGCGGAAATGGTTGTCGCGGCGGGAGACGCCGTGACGGGCGAGTTCAGCGGCGGGAGCCGCTCGAAAAGATAGCCGTCCGAATTGCGGGTTCGTTCCGTGACCGGCGCAGGAAATACGCCGCCCCACGCCCTCCGCAGCCTCTTCATAACCGCGAAGTCGACGTTCTCACGGCGCTTGAGTTTCGGCGCCGATTGTGACGGCGGCGGGACCCGCGCGACGGCCGGCGAGGCCGCCGAAGAGACGCCAATCGGCCCGGTCGAAGATCGACGCGCTATGACGCCGCGGCGCGATTTCGGCCGCTGGCGGCGTCTCGCCTCGGCGGCCCGGCGAGCGCCGACGCGCCGCTTGGATCCCGCTTATGGACCGAGAGGCGTTAACCTTAACAAACCGTAGCGCTTGCTGATTTCGTCTCAAACAGCGAGAGTGTTTACCAAGGGTTAACTTTAACAAACCCTTTCCGGTGCGGAGCAATATTCATGAACAGCCTTGGCGAGGCCGTCGCAGCGACGGCCAACGAGGAGGCGCGTCTCCCTCAAGCGCCGCACGTGCGACTTGGGGGCTCGCGCAAGCTTTCCGCTGCGAGGGGCCAAGCGATCGCCGCGGCCGCCTCGCAGGCCGCGCCCCTCGACAACGTGCTCAAATCATTCAATTCTTGGGCCTTCAAACGCGAACAGCCCGACAGTCCCGACTTGCTCCGGCGCCGCGTCGCAGCCGCGGCGGCGCGCGAGCAACCCATTCCTTTCGTGCTCTACTGGGGACGCGGTCCGCGGACCGCGATGGCCGAACCCGAAATCCTTTGCTTCCAGTACCTTGAGGCCATGAACGAGCGCATCAAGGGCGCTTACGCGCCCGGCGCCGCCTTCACCCTCATCTGCACCGACACCCACGCTCAGCTCAACGGCTATGACGCCGCCTCGACCGACGGCTATTTCGAGACGGTGTGCGCCACCGCTCGAGCGCGCGGCTTCGCGACGCGCAGCCTCAGCCAGATCGTCGAATCCACGCGCGAGCGTCTCGACCAAGCGCAAGCCGACGCCGCTCCCCCGCCGCATGTGCTCAACGCGCTCATCGCTTCGGCGGAGAAACATTATCATGGCGGCGGGGCGGCCGAGCACGGGGCGGTCCGCTATTTCCGCAACAACATGCTCGAAAAGCAGGCCGTCGAACACGCCTTCCCGGAGGCCATCTTCATCACTTTCAACGGCAGCGAGTTGCGACCGCTGTTTCCGGACGGAATGCCGGTCTTCTTTATGTACTCGCTGCGGCGCGGCGTCGGCGTGAAGCCATGGTTCATGTCGGCCGAAGGATGCCGCTCGCCTGGCGCGCCCGAGTTCGCCTGAGATCAGGGGAAGGCCGCATGCTCGACTATCGCATCCTGCCCGCCGGCGACGCCGCGGTGGTTGTCGATTTCGGCGATCGTATCGAGCGAGCGCTCAACAATCGGGTGCTGGCTTTGGCCCAGGCCGTGGCCGAGGACCACCTCGAGGGCGTCGTCGAGACCGTGCCGACTTTCCGCTCGCTGATGATCTGCTACGAACCGGCGACGCTGGGCTACGCCAAACTGGTCGACCGTGTGCAGAAGCTGATCGTCGAAGCCAGCGACGTCGCCTATCCTTCGCGTCTCTGGCGCCTGCCGGTCTGCTACGACCTCAGCTTGGCGCCCGACCTCGTCGAGGTCGCCGAGCGCACGGGACTGTCGCCGGCGGAAGTCGTCGCCCGCCACAGCGCCATCACGCATCACGTCTATATGTTGGGCTTCCTGCCGGGCCAGCCCTACCTCGGCGATCTGCCCGAGGAACTCGTCGTGCCGCGGCGGGCGACGCCGCGCGGCAAGGTCGCCGCGGGCTCGGTCGGCGTCGCGATGGCGATGACCTGCGTCTTTCCCAGGGAAACCCCTTGCGGGCTCAACATCATCGGAAGAACGCCGGTGGCGTTGTGGGACCCCCGTCGTCCGAACGGTTCGCTGGTCGAACCCGGGGACAAGGTGATTTTCGATCCGATCTCGCTCGAAGCGTTCGAAGCGGCGGCGAAACACCCCGCGCGCTGCGATCCGAGTCTTGTGTCAGCCTGAGGTAGGAGCGCGCGCCGCATGAGCGCCAGCTTGCATCTTCTCTCCCCGGGTCCCGGCGCGACGGTCCAGGATCTTGGCCGTCCAGGACACCAGCGGTTCGGCATTCCCGTCGGCGGCGCGCTCGACGCGTTCGCCCTGCGCGCCGCCAACTCGCTTGTCGGCAACGCGCCGGATGTCGGCGGGCTGGAGATCCTCTATCGCGGCCCGACCTTCGTCGTCGACGCCGCCAGCGCAAGGGTTGCTTTCGTGGGCGCGCGCGCCCGCATCCGCGTCACGCGACAAGGAACGACGCAGGAGGCGCCGACCGGCCGCAGCATCCGCTTGCTGGCCGGCGACGTCGTCCAGGTCGGCGCTCTCGCCGGGTCTTCGTTGCTCTATGCCGCCATCGAGGGCGGGTTCGACGTCGACCCGGTGATGGGGAGCGCCTCGACATACGTGCGAGGCGGATTCGGCGGCTGGCAGGGGCGCTTGCTGCAGCCAGGCGATCGTTTGCCGTTGGCGCGCGAGCGCGTCGACGCGCGCGACGAAGCCATGATCGACGATCTCGACCTCGCCCCGCCGACCTGCCTGCGCGCGATCGACGGTCCGCAAGTCGACCATTTCGCCGACGACGGAATCGCGACGTTCTACGGCGGTGAATATCAGGTCGGCCAGGGGGCCGATCGCATGGGCGTGCGGCTCTCCGGCGCCCCGTTGCGGCACGTCCACGGCCATGACATCATTTCCGACGGGATTCGCCCGGGCTCCATTCAGATTCCTGGAGACGGACAGCCGATCGTGTTGCGCTGCGAGCATCAGACGACCGGCGGCTATCCGAAAATCGCGACCGTCATTTCCGCCGATCTGCCGGCGCTCGGGCGCCTCGGCGTCGGCGACAAGATCCGTTTCAAGCGCGTGACGCTCGTCGAGGCGGAGGCCGCCAGGCGCGCCTACGCGTCAATCATCGAGACGCTGCCGACGCGTCTCAAACCGGTTCTGCGCAGCGACGCCGACATCGCCGAGCGACTTTGCGCCGCCAATCTCATCAGCGGGGTCATTCATGCGCGCTACGACGCCAACTAGCGCGGCGGCGACGCTGCCGGCGTCGGCGAAGCTGCGGGCCGACAACGTCCCGCTCGGCATCGCCTGCATGATCGGCGCGACCCTGATGTTCGCCGCCTCGAACGCGATCGCCAAGCTGCTGGCGGCGACGTATCCCGTCGGCGAAGTGATGTTCTTCCGCTCGGCCACGTCGCTCGTTTTCTGCGCCGCGATCGTGCTGCCGACGACTGGCCTTTCCGTCTTCGTCACGCGCCGCCCCCGCGACCACGTCGCGCGCGGGCTCTCGCAGTCGATCTCGCAAACCTTCACCGTGCTGGCCCTGCATCTGATGCCGCTGGCGGCCGCGACAGCGATCGGCTTCTCGGCGCCGCTGTTCGCCGCGCTGGTCGCCATCCTGTTTCTCAAGGAAAAGGCCGACCCGTGGCGCAGCGCCGCCCTCGCCTGCGGCTTTCTCGGCGTGCTCGTCATCACGCGCCCCGGCGCCGGCATGTTCCAGCTCGGCGCGCTGTTCGCGCTCGCCAACGCCGTCATGTACGGCAGCGTGACCGTCGCGGTGCGCGGCATGACCAAGACCGAATCGACGCTGACGCTGCTGATGTGGCAGATGGCGACGGTGGCGGCGTTTCATTCGCTGTTGCTCGTGTTCGGTTTCGCTTGGCCGACGCGGACCGACGCCGTGCTGTTCCTTTCCTTCGGCGCCGCGAACGGCGTCGCGCAGTATCTGTGGACGCGAGCGCTGGGTTTCGCGCCTGCGACGGCGGTGTCGCCCTTCTATTACCTGCTGTTGGTCTGGGCCGTGCCGATCGGCTTCGTCGTATGGGGCGACGCGCCGACGCCGTCGTTGTTGGCGGGCTCGCTGATCGTCGTCGCTTCGGGAATGGCGTTGCTGGTGCGCGAGGGCCGCGCCAAGCGCGAGGCGATGCGGCGCCCGGCGCCCGACGCGTTTCAGGCGGCCAGCGACCCCGACTTGCCGCCGGTCGCCGCGGCGAACGCGCCGATCGGTTTGGGCATGCTGAACAGATAGCCCTGCGCCTCGAAGCCGCCAAGCTTGCGCACGATCTGAAGCTGCTCCACGCTTTCGACGCCTTCGGCGATCGTAAGAATGTTGTAGGCCGTAGCGAGCTCGATGATCGCCTTCACGAGAGCCTGCCTCTCCGGCTGTTCGACAATCGAAGCGATAAAGGAGCGATCGATTTTGATCTTGTCGATCGGATAGCGTTGAAGATAGCTGAGAGCCGAATAGCCGGTGCCGAAATCGTCCATGGAAATGCGCGAGCCAAGCGACCGCAGCTCGCCCAACTGTCGGCTCACCTGCTGCTCCTCTTTCCTCAGCATCGATTCGGTAATCTCGATCTCCAGTCGCTCCGCAGGCAGACCGCTAGCGGCCAACGCGCTGCGAACGGCGCCGAGGATGCCAGCGCCGGCGAACTGACGCGGCGAACAATTGACGGCGACGCGCAAGTCGCCGCAGAGTTGCGCCACGTCCTCGCAGGCCTTGCGTATGACCCATTCGCCGATCGGGACGATCAAACCGGTCTCCTCGGCGATCGATATGAATTCATCCGGACCGAGAAGGCCCCTTTGCGGATGGTTCCACCGCACAAGCGCTTCGAATCCGACCGGCCTGTTCGTCAACAGGCTGATGATCGGCTGATAATGCAACTCGAACTCGCCGCGTTCGATGGCTCGCCGCAGCCCGAACTCGACTGCGACGCGATTCCGCATCTGCCGCATCATCCCTTCGTCGTAGCGGCAGAACCCGCCGCGATCCCCGGTTTTGGCGGCATACAGAGCTAGGTCGGCCGCTTGCAGCAGTTCCGACGCGCTGTCGCCGTCGGATCGCGCGCTCGCGAACCCGATGCTGGCGGCGACGTTCATCTCGATCTCGCCAATCCGGCACGGCGCCGACAGACAGGCGATCAATCTGAGAGCGAGCGAACGCGCGTCGCCCTCGAAGTCGGTGACGGGTTGAATGACGGCGAACTCGTCGCCGCCCAATCGCGCCACGATCTCGCCATGGGTTGTGACCGCGGACAAGCGTGAGGCGACGACCTTCAGCAGCGCGTCGCCTTTCAAGTGGCCATAGCTGTCGTTGACCATCTTGAATTCGTCGAGGTCGACGATGTGCAAGGCGAAATTGCGCTCGTCGACGGGCAGCCTGACGATGGCGTCGAGCCGGTCGTTGATCTGCGCCCGGTTGGGAAGATCTGTAAGCGTGTCGAATTTCGCCATGCGCAGAATGCGGCGCTCGTAGCGATGACGACGAAGAGCCGCGCCAATGGTCGCCAACATCACGAGGATAGACACCACCGCCGCGCTCAGGCGATAGTTTCTGGCGCTGTTGGCGTAAAGCGTGTTGGCTGCGATGCCCGGCAGCGTGACGACGACGTTAAGCGGATAACCTTCGACGGCGCGCACGACCTCGACGGCGTCGTCGCTGTCGATCGCCACCGTCGAGCCGGCGTCCTGCCGGAAGAATTGAGCGAGCTTTTCGCTTCCGGGGAGCTGCTTGCCCAGCAGATCCTCATATACGCCAGCGCCGGAGCGAAGGACGCCGTCATCGCCGACCAGCGCCAGGCCATGGCCGGGACCGAGGCTGACGTCGGAATAGGCGCGCGTCAGCAACGATGGATCGAGAGAGATGACGATGATGCCGGCAAACGCGCCCGTCGCATCGGTCAAGCGACGGGAAAACTGGACCGAAGCTTTGCCCGACGCGCGGCCGATCAACGGCTTGCTGATGAAGAGGTCGTCGCGGGTCGAGTGGAGTTGCGCCTGGAAGTGCTCTCGGTCGCTGAGGTCGATCGGATTTGTCGGATGAGGCAGCGCGCTGCTGGTCAGCATGACGCCCTTGGCGTCGGTGACGGCGATCTGCACCGCCTCGCTGTCGACTGTATATTTTTCGGTGACGATCGACGGCCAGTCGAGAAGCGAGCTGTGATCGTGGGTCCACCGCAGAAACATCAGGATGCGGTCGAGATCGTTGATCGTGTGCACGACCTCGCGATCCAGGATGACCGTCAGGTTGCCCGCGTTCGAGAGAATCTGTGCGTGCACTGACTCTCGCTGTTGATTGATCAGCGTTTGCGTGGCGATCCAGATCAAGCCGACCAACGCAAATCCGAATGGCACGACCGACTGCCGAAGCAGCGCCGCCAATTTGGCCATCCTGGCGTACGCCGCCTGAACTCGTCGACGGCCGAACAGAGAGCGCTCCACGCGGTACCCCAATTGTCAGCCCATGGCGTTCCATTGGCTCGGGCGCTGCACCTCAGATTCCAGCGGCTCGCCATGTTGGCGAGTTCGTTCTGCTGTTCACTGCCGACGTATTAATTCCCGAACCATAAATCGAAGGGTTAATGGCGCGAACGCGTCAACGACTTTTACGCGCTAAGCCTTATTCTTTCTTAATCGTCGCGGCGCAAATGGCGAGTCCGTCTTGTTTGCCGAGTACGGCCGGCGCCGGCGAAGGGACTGATAACGAGCCGCAATAGCGTTAGCCAGATCGGCGCCGTCATTCGGCGTCGCGGACGAGGCGAAAGCCGATCGATCCGCGAAAGTCATGAACGAAGGCGACGCGCCGCGCGGACCGGATGTATCGCGGATCGTAGGTCCAAGACCCGCCGCGCGCCACGCGTTGACACGCGCTCGCCCCTTCGACGGCGGCGCCGTCTGCGGGCGCCCCGTCGTAGCTCTTTTGATAGCAGTCTTCGACCCACTGGAAGACATTTCCCAGCATGTCGTACAAGCCGAACCCGTTGGGGCGGTACGAGCCGACCGGGGCGGTTTTCACGTAACCGTCGTCGCAATCCGCGGCGATCAGGCTCGTCGCGTTGTTCGGCCACATCCGCTTGTAGGAGAGGTCGGCCATGTTCGCATAGGTGCAGGCGTCGGCGAATCCGTCGCCCCAATACCGCGCCGTCGCGGTCCCCGCGCGCGCGGCGTACTCCCATTGCGCTTCGCTCGGCAACGCGTAGCGGCGCGCCCCGAAGATGTTCATCAGCTTGACGAATTCCTGCGCTTCGTCCCAACTCACCATCTCGACCGGCAGGCGGTCGTCGCCCTTGTTTTCCGACGGATTGCCGCTGAAAGGCATTACCTTCGACCACTCCGCCTGGGTCACGGTGAACCGGCCCAGCTCAAACGGCTTGACGCAGACCTGGCGTTGCGGACTTTCGTCGATCTGACGATCCTTTTCCGTTGTCGGGCTCCCCATTTGGAAACACCCGCCGGGAATTGCCTGAAACGCCATTTCGTTCTCGATCGCGCGGACGCCCCGCCAGACCATCGTCGCCCCTACGATCGCCGCCAGCAACGGCAGCGCCAACGCGACCGCGACGCCGCTGCCGACGAGGCGGGCGATGCGTCGGCGCGCCGCCTGACGCGAGGCCAGCGTGTAGGCTCGAACGTCCCCCGGCAATTCCTCACCCCAAGCTTTCACCAGGGCCACGGCCTCCTGAAGCGGCAGGCCGGGCGCAAGCAGCAGACTTCGTCGGTCCTTCTTTTCCGTTTCGCGCCAGCGCTCCGAGGCTTCCTCCAGCCGGCCGCGCAATTCCAGGTCGCGGGCGTCTTTGGCGATCTGATCGCGCGCGCGCCGCCAATGGGTCAGCAGCGCCTCGTGCGAAACGCGAACCTTCGCGCCGCCTCCGTCGCCGTCCGCCACCAGCAGCCGCGCGTCGGCGCGAAGGAGCGCGTCGACGAGCTGGCGGCGCGCCGTTCCTTTGGCGAAAGACGACAAGGCGGTCGTGCGCGCCGTCGCCTTGCCGGTTTTTGACACGGTGACGAGCGACCGCAGGACGGCCGGCAATTCCGCCTGGACGGCCGGCGGCAGCGCCGAGAACAATTCCTCGGCGCGCCCGCCCAGCGCGCCTTCGAGCCCGCCCAGTTCCGCGTAGGCGGCGAAGGTGAGGACGCCATCCTCGGTGTGCCGCCGCCACAATTGCTCCAGCAGAAAAGACAGCAGCGGCAAAGCCGCCGGATCCCTCGACGCCGCCAAGCGAATGACTTCGTCGAGAGCGATCGCCTTGGCTCCGTCGACGTCGAAGCGCAACCCTGCCTCGCGCGCCGGCTGCCGGATGATTTGGGCGATCTCCGCCGGTTCGGGAGGCGCCAGGAGGTAGCGCGCTTCGCCGCTGGAGAGATCGAGCAGGCTCGGCAGCGTCTCGAGTCGGTCAAAGAAGTCGGACCGCATCGTCGCAATCACCCAGGCCAGACCGCTCTTCGCCAACGCGTCCAGCGCGGCCACGAAGCCTTCGCGCTGCGGCTGGGTCAGCGAATCGTCAGTAAATATCTCCTCGAGCTGGTCGACGACGACGACGACGCGAGCCTCCGCAATGTCGGCCAGTCGGGCGGTTCGACTGGCGGCGGTCAAGGCCTGGCGGAGCGGCCGAGCGATCTGCCCGGGCGCCTCGCGCAACAGCGTCATTAGGCTGTCAACGGTTTCGCCGACGGACGGGGCCGTCAATTCGGGCAAGGCCGTTGGCGACAGCAGCGCCGCCGCCAACCCGCGCAGCAGATCGTCGCCGCCGTCCGTCGGCCGGAATATGGCGTATCTGACAAGAGCCACCCGCCCGACCATGCCGGGCAGCCTCAGATCGGAGAGCAATCCCGACTTGACCAGCGACGACTTTCCCGAGCCGCTCGCGCCGACAACGAGCGCGAACGCCGAGCCTCGCTCGATCTGGCGAACCAACAGTTCCCGTAGCTCGTTCCTGGCGCGGGTGCGCCCGAAGAAGACCGGCGCGTATTCCAAATCGAACGACAGCAGTCCGCGAAACGGACTGCCCTTGTGCCAACGGACGCTCGGCGGCGCGAACTGGTCGTCCGGATTGGCCAGGCGCCGGTTCAGCGTTTCGCGAAGGTGC
>Ga0181520_10004545_pt1 | contig 23095 bp, 18 predicted proteins | sample PEATcosm2014_Bin_29_FD_132451 | JGI IMG/M metagenome (GOLD analysis project Ga0181520, IMG submission 132451) | Peatland microbial communities from MTU Mesocosm Facility, Houghton, MI, USA - PEATcosm2014_Bin02_30_metaG | ecosystem: Environmental > Terrestrial > Soil > Wetlands > Peat | place...
CCACCTCATCTGGCCTAACTTTATGTCCCCGCTTGTGTGGGATGTGTTTGCAGTTTCAACATATTTAACTGTATCGTTGGTATTCTGGTATGTAGGGCTAATACCGGACTTTGCAACTCTAAGAGACAGAGCGACAAATAAAATTAAGAAAACTATTTATTCAGTTTTCAGCCTTGGTTGGAGGAATTCAAACAGGCACTGGGAGCATTACGAAAAAGTTTATATGATACTTGCAGGATTAGCCACACCTCTTGTACTATCTGTACATACAGTTGTAAGCTGGGATTTTGCGGCTGCAGTTATTCCCGGATGGCATTCAACAATTTTTCCGCCCTATTTTGTTGCCGGGGCAATCTTTTCCGGTTTCGCAATGGTTAGTACGGTTTTGATTTTTGTTCGAAAAGTATTCAATATGGAACATATAATCACAATAGATCATATTGAAAAAATGAATAAAATAATTTTGCTCACCGGTTCTATGGTTGGTTACGCCTATATTATCGAATGGTTTATGTCGTGGTACAGCGGTACTCCATTTGAGTTATTTACAGCAATGAACAGGGCATTCGGGCCATATGCCTGGGCATACTGGGTAATGGTAAGCTGTAATGTTTTTTTTCCGCAGCTTTTCTGGTTCAAGAAAATCAGGCGTTCTTTACCTATAACTTTAATCATTGTTATTCTTGTAAACGTTGGTATGTGGTTTGAGAGATTTGTAATTATAGTATCCTCGTTAAGCAGGGATTTTCTACCCTCGAGCTGGCATAGTTATCATCCAACCATATATGATTTTGGTATATTGTTCGGCAGTTTTGGTTTATTTTTCACTTTAATATTACTTTTCGCAAAAACTTTACCTGTAGTTTCTCTTGCCGAAATTAAATCTGTAGCTAAAGGTGCTCAGCCGAATCATCATGGAGGTGGCCACGATGCCTGATAAAAAATTATTTGGTGTAACTGCGCTTTTCGATTCTGCCGACAGTATCCTTTATGCCGCTAAGAAAATTAAAGAAGCCGGTTATAAGAATTACGACTTAAATACTCCTTATCCCATTCATGGAATGGATGACATAATCTCAAATAAATCATCCAGACTTGGCTATATTACATTATTTTTTGGTTTTGCGGCTGCAGCATTTATATTGTCGTTCATGTGGTGGACGCTTGCAATAAACTATCCATTAGTTATAGGCGGTAAACCATTTTTTCCTCTTCCCGCATTTGTTCCAATAACATTTGAGTTTACCGTATTACTCGGCGTCTTATCAACGGTTTTCGGTATGATTGTAGTAGTTTTTAATTTACCTTATAACTCACATCCTCTTCATGATACTGAGTATATGCATAATGTTACTTCCGATAAATTTGGTGTTGTTATTGAAGCAGATGACCTTCTGTTTGATGTAAATAAAGTAACAGAATATTTAGAATCTCTCGGTGGGAAAAGCATTGAGTTAATATATCAGCATGAAGAAATAAAATTCAAAGTTTTTGAACCAAAGTTTTTAATATTCCTGGCAATTGTTTCAATACTTTCAGCGGGTGCTACCTATATATCAATTGATAAACTTATGTATATACCCCCGTTCGATTTTATGTTAAATCAGAACAAGGGATCAGCACAGTCAATAAGTTCATTTTTTACAGATAAACATGAGATGAGACAGCCTCCGCAGGGTACAGTGGCAAGAGGTTTTATACCGTATGAATTTCCCGGCGTGAAAGATACGAATCAATTTTACGGTAACCCGCTTTTACCGTCTAAAAAAGTTTTAGAACTCGGCCGAAGAAAATTTCTCACATTCTGCAGTCCATGTCATGGTGATTATGCGGATGGGAGCAGCAGGTTAATGGGTCAATTTCCCCCGGGACCAACATTACATTCTGCAAGTGTAATAGGATTTTCAGATGGGAAAATATATAATATTATAACAAATGGACAAAATGTGATGCCTTCTTATGCATATCAAATTAAGCGAGAAGAAAGATGGGCAATTATTAATTATATAAGAGTTTTACAGAGAGCAGAGAATCCTAAACCTTCTGACTTTACTTCCATAAATGAATTAAATAAGGAGGCCGGTAATGTCCAAAATTGATTCCGGATATATTAAAAAAGAATTACCAAAAAATATTGGGAAGCTTGGGATTATTCTTCTTGTTGCCGGGATTATACTGAGTGTGATAGCTTATTTAACCGATCCCGCCAGGGCAGCATTTAGCTATTTAACAGCATTTATATTTTTAATCAGTATCGGGCTGGGTTCTTTGTTTTTAGTTTCATTAGAATATGCTGCGGGCGCTGTTTGGAGTGTTCCTTTTAGAAGGATAAGCGAATTTTATGCATCCTCTATTCCTTACTTCATTTTGCTCGTAATTCCTTTGTTCTTTAGTATGCACAATTTGTTCACCTGGATGAATCCTGAAGTAGTTGCTCAAGATAAAGTATTACAAGGAAGGATGGTTTATCTTAATGTACCGTTTTTTGTTGTTAGGGATTCGGCAATATTTTTAATATGGTGGTTATTCTATGCTTTATTAATAAAAAATTCCCGCAAACAGGATGAATCATCAGATCAAATGCTTACTACCAGGAATATTAAACTCTCTTTGGCATTCATACCTGTTTTTGCTTTTACGATATCCATTATATCGTTCGATTGGATGATGAGTATGACGCCTAAATGGTTTTCAACAATTTTCGGTGTTTATTTGTTTGCAGGTTCTACATGGGTAGCGTTAGCTGTTCTTACGCTTTCTGCTGTTTTACTTACTGAGAACGGTTATCTCTCGCAAAAAGTTAAAAGAGATCATTATTACAGCCTTGGAACCTTATTATTCGCATTCACCGTATTTTGGGCTTATATTGCTTTTGCACAATACATGCTGCAATGGTATGGCAATCTTCCGGAAGAAATAATTTACTTTATTCATAGGTGGACAGGGGGATGGAAATATGTTTCACTTGCTCTTGTCATCGCTCACTTTATTGTGCCATTTTTAATTTTATTACCGAGAAGTTCAAAAACCAATCCGAAGATTTTAATATTTGTTTCCATTTGGATAATTGCGGCTCAATATCTTGATTCTTATTGGCTGGTTATGCCGGACATGGTTAATAACGGTTTTACTTATTCAATTAATTGGATGGATATGGCATTTCCTATTGCCGTTGTAGGATTAGTTATAGTCCTGTTTAATTCAATGGCGAAAAGACACAACCTGATACCTCTAGGTGATCCAAAGTTACAGCGAAGCTTTGATTTTCATCTTTAATTTTTAGGATAAAATTAATTATATGAAGTTTAATAAAAATATAATCAAAGATACGATAGAAGACCTGAAACAACATCCTATAAAGATACTTGCACTTCTTTATCCTTATATTTTGTTAATCGGCGTCCTTATAGGTTATTCATATTTAAATAATATAAGTAATATCGGGCATAATTCAATCCCACTTATATACCTTGACACAACAACGAATGCGGGAAAAGATTTGCCTTTAGTGCAACCTAGCATAATTCCCAAGACAGATGTTACGGCGTTAAGTCAGCCAAGTGACGAATTGGCAGCTAAAGGGATGCTTTTGTTCAACACGACATGCATATCATGCCATGGAGCTGACGGAAAGGGTGACGGAGTTGCAGGAGCTTCATTGAATCCAAGGCCAAGAAATTTTACAAACTCATCAGGATGGGTAAACGGTTCAAAAATCTCAGAGATATTTAAAACTTTATCAGAGGGGGTTCCCGGGAGTGCTATGGTAGCATTCGATACTTTTACACCGGAACAAAAATTTGCTCTTGCACAATACATACGGAAAACTTTTATTACAAATCCACCAAGCGACACAAAGGAAGATCTTATAGCTCTTGGACAAATTTATAAACTTACGGAAGGCGCCCAAAATCCCGGTCAGATTCCTATTAGCGATGCAATGACTTTGGTTATGAGGGATGGACGTTCAAAATATGAAAAAGTAATGAACTTACTTAAACGGATAAATAATGATTCCAATAATGATGGTGCAGAAATCTTTAATAAAGTTACGGACGATAAAATAAAAGCATTAAGTGCATTAAGCTCTACAGATGAATGGAAAAAGAATGAAAGGATTTTTGTCGACCTTGTTATTAATGAATTCAACGATGCCGGGTTCAATGATAACATCCATAATCTTTCAAATTCCGAATGGGACGCATTATACGGCTACATGAATAAATTATTATAATTTTAAGTTTTTTGTGAGATTTAAAATGAAAAAGATAATCGGGGCTTTAGGTTTAATCATTTTCCTTCTTGGGTTTGGAAATGGTTTTACAGCGGACTTTGATAAAAAAATAGGAATAGTTGAAAAGTTAGGTAATCATGTCCCTCTTGATATTACCTTTACTAATTCTGTTGGCAAAACCGTTGCATTGAGGGATCTAATAAATAAACCCACGATAATTGATTTAGCTTATTATAAATGTACCGGTATATGTACACCATTAATGACCGAAGTTGCTAATGTAATTAATAAGATTGACCTGACTGCGGGAAAAGATTATAACATAATTACCATCAGCATAAACTACAATGAATTTACAAAAGATGCTGCTGCAAAAAAAGCGGAAATGATGAATCTTGTTAAGACGGAAATTCCTGAAAGTGCATGGGCTTTTTTAACTGGTGATAGTAGTGCAATTAACGCAATAACAAACGCAGTAGGATTTAATTATCAGAGGCTTGAAGATAATTTTGTTCATACGGGTGTTCTGATATTTGTTTCTTCCGACGGAAAAATATGCCGCTACTTAAAACCTGATTACAATAACAGAGGCGATTTCCGGATATTACCTTTTGAATTTAAAATGGCAATACTTGAAGCGTCTAAAGGTGAGGCAATCCCGGTAATTGATAATGTTATGAGGTATTGTTTTTCTTATCAGCCGAAAAGTGAGACATATACTTTGAATCTATTTAAGATATTCGGCACCGGGTCGCTGGTTGCTGTTGCAATAGTTTTTGTGTTCGTTGTATTGAAACCGGCTAAAAGCCATAAAAAAAATTCATGAGCTTGCGCACAAATATTAGGACTTAAGAGACCGTGTGAAAATTAGTATTACTTGAAAAAATATACCGAAATATGTGGATTATATTGTTGTTGACTGTGTGATAAACTGTCAAAACAGTTAAGTACAAGTTTCTTAATCTCATTAACACCGCGATTAATCGCGGTGTTAATGATGCAGCACATAAACTTTTTAACCGTTTTAACGGTTTACCCTGTACCAAAAAAGAGAAGAGCAAAAGATATTATTGAGTATTAATTAATATAATTTGAATATTTACACAGCTTGTTAAATCATGGCTGTTATGTAAAAAAAATATTATAAAGGAAAAATAGGTAGAAATCATGTCGGATAATTCGTTAGCAGTTAGTCATAACGGTTATGAAGTAAGCTATCTTGACTATGAGGGAAAGCATAAAGGCTTAATGGGCTGGTTATTGTCTACCGATCATAAAAGAATCGGTATTTTATATCTGATAACAGTTATAAGCTTTTTTGCCGTAGGCGTTACTCTTGGGTTATTAATAAGGCTTGAATTAATGACTCCTGAAGGCACCTTGGTTGGACCCCAGGCGTATAATGAATTCTTTACCCTACATGGAATAATAATGATATTCCTTGTTGTTATCCCGGTAATTCCGGCGGCATTTGGAAATTTTTTCCTTCCTATTATGCTCGGAGCAAAAGATGTTGCTTTTCCCAGGCTTAACCTTTTATCATGGTATCTTTACGTAATTGGCGGAGCCTTATTATTACTAGCAGTTGTTTTGCCGGGCGGCGCACCTGATACAGGGTGGACATTTTATGTGCCGTACAGTGTAAGAACCGGCACTAACATGATTTTTACTCTGTCAGCCCTTTTCATTGTCGGCTTTTCATCCATACTTACGGGAATAAATTTCTTAGCTACAATTCACCGTATGAGAGCACCGGGGATGGGATGGTTCAAAATGCCCCTGTTTGCATGGTCTCTTTACGCTACTTCATGGATACAAGTTATTGTTACTCCAATTGTAGGAATTACATTATTAATGGTAGTTATTGAAAGATTATTCCACGTCGGAATTTTTGATCCCACACTTGGCGGAGATCCATTACTGTTTGAACACATGTTTTGGATGTATTCACATCCTGCAGTTTATATTATAATTGTTCCTTCGATGGGTGTAATTTCCGAAATTATTCCGGTGTTTTCACAAAGGACTATTTTCGGATATAAATTTATCGCATATTCCAGTATAGGAATTGCATTATTCGGTTCGTTAGTTTGGGCGCACCACATGTTCTCAACCGGTATAAGTGATACTTCAGAGTTTATTTTTTCATTGTTAACATTTCTTGTTGCAATACCCAGCGCGATAAAAGTATTTAACTGGACGGCGACTCTGTACAAGGGTTCAATTAAACTTGAGCCGCCTTTGTTGTATGCTCTTGCATTTATTTTCCTTTTCTCAATCGGCGGCTTAACAGGAATTGTTCAGGGAGCACTTTCGGTTGATATCTACCTTACTAAAACCTACTTTATTGTGGGGCATATTCATTATGTGGTGTTCGGCGGAACAGGTTTTGGACTTTTTGCAGCCCTGCATTATTGGCTGCCTAAAATGTTCGGCAGGATGTACAATAAGAAAATTGCGAAAGTGGCTTTCTGGATACTCTTTACCGGCTTCAATATTCTTTATTTTCCTTTCTTTATACTGGGATGGATGGGAATGCCGAGGAGGTCATATCATTATTTACCTCAATTCCAATTTTATCATGTAGTTGCAACCGTTGGCTCATGGATTTTGGCTGCGGGTTTGCTGATTATGCTTACAAATCTGCTTGTTTCTTTTATAAAAGGAAAGAAAATAGAAGAAAATAATATCTGGGGAGGAGAAACATTAGAATGGAAAGTTTCTACTCCGCCCACGGTAGAAAATTTCGAAGTGATTCCGAAGATAGTTGACGGCCCATATGAGTATAAGCAAAATGAAGTCCCGGTTTTGGAAGAGGAGGTAAAGTGAGTATTAAAGAAGAAATTATTCCTGATGTTCACAGAGATGATATAAGAAGCAGAATGGGAATATGGCTGTTTCTTTTTTCCGAACTTTTATTGTTCGGAGGCCTGTTCTTTATGTACTCGGTTTATAGATTTACGCATCAGCAGGATTTTAGTATTGCCTCAAAAGAAATGAATACGTTCCTGGGTACGTTAAATACGGTTATTCTTTTAACAAGCAGTTTAACAATGGTATTATCCCTTGTTGCATTGCAGCGGGGGAAAAAAGGATTGTCTGTCTTTTTTCAGATAGTAACTATATTATTCGGACTTACCTTCATGGTGAATAAAGTTATAGAATGGAGTCATGAATTTAAAGTCGGAAATTATCCCGGTTCAGCGATTTTATCAAGCCGTCCGCCGGGGCAAATTCTATATTTCGGATTATATTATTGCATGGTTGGCCTGCATGGTTTGCATGTTCTGGTCGGAATGACAGTGATAGGATTTATGACTGTATTTACTATCAGGAATAAAATTACTCAAGATAATTATATTAAACTTGAGGCAGCCGGGTTGTACTGGCACCTTGTAGATATTATCTGGATTTTCCTTTTCCCTTTATTTTATCTTATAACTTAAGGATCCGGTATGGATGATAAAAAATTGCATGATATTCACTCACATAGTTATGGTATTTATATACTTGTCTGGCTGGCGCTGGTAGCATTAACAGGCTTAACTGCCGCCGTAGCCGGGATTAACTTTGGAAAGCTTAGTATAGTTGTGGCAATTCTGATTGCCGTGGTAAAATCGTACTTAGTCTTAACTGAGTTCATGCATTTAAAATCAGAACAGAGGACTTTTAAAGTTTTCATATTTGTAGCGTTATTTTTCATCTTAGTCTCTTTAACGCTGCTGTTTTCCGATTACTCTTATTACGGAAGGTGAAAAAATGTTAGCTGATGCATCAAATTTTGTTCAGCCGGTTGATAATACATTTATATTCATTATTGTTGTCTGCGTTTTCTTTCTTCTATTAATAACAACATTAATGATTACATTCGTTATCAAGTATAACAGTAAGAAAAATAAAAAAGCGAAAAATATTGAAGGTAGTATTCCGCTGGAAATTACATGGACAGTGATTCCTCTGATTTTAGTTGTAATAATGTTTTATTTCGGCTGGACCGGATATAAACAAATGAATGACATTCCTAAAAATTCAATGGTTGTTGATGTTTATGCCCAAATGTGGAGTTGGTCCTTCAAATATCCGGATGGGTTTCAGACAGATACGTTATATTGTGCTTTAAATAAACCGGTTAAATTACAACTTCATTCTAAAGATGTGGATCATTCATTTTATGTGCCGGCATTCAGGATTAAGAAGGATATCATCCCGGGAAGGATAAACACTACCTGGTTTCTTCCGACCCGTGTTGGAAGCTACGAGGTGTACTGCGCTGAATATTGCGGTTTGATGCATTCATATATGCTTAGTACGGTTGTTGTTCTGCCGGAAGAACAATTTAATAATTGGCTTATGAAGAAAAAACATAGTGTAAATCAGGCCACTGATTCCTCATCAACAGATAAAACCAATCTTTAAAAATGGAAATTGCCGCTTTAAATATACCTGGAATAAAAAAACTTGATTTAAGTTTTAAAGAAAAGCTTAACGTTTTAATTGAATTGACAAAGTTGAGAATAACTACTTTTGTAACGCTAACATGTATGTTCGGGTTTATTTGCTGTACCGGAAAACTTACAATGGCAATTATTGCGCCTGCTTTAGGTATCTTACTGCTTTCCTCAGGTTCAGCGGTGATAAACCATTACCAGGAAAGGGAAACGGATGCTTTGATGAAAAGAACCCGCAACAGGCCGATTCCATCTGGTAAAATTTCGGCAAAAAATGCCTTAGTATTCGCTTTATTTTTAATTATCATCGGATCAATCATATTGTTTTTGGGCTCAGGATTATTAGCCTTGTCCATAGGTTTATTGAATCTTTTTTGGTATAACTTCGTTTATACGCCATTAAAAAAACGAAGCGCTTTAGCGATTATTCCCGGTTCTCTTGTCGGAGCTTTGCCCCCGATGGTAGGATGGGTAGCCGGAGGTGGCAATATCTTTGACCCGCAAATTTTAATTTTAGGATTCTTTTTCTTTATCTGGCAGATTCCTCATTTCTGGCTTCTTCTACTGATTTTCGGCAAAGATTACGAACAGGCGGGATTTCCGACTTTAACGCAGATATTTAATATAGAGCAGCTTTCCCGTTTAACATTTACCTGGATCGCTTCCACTTTTGTGGCAAGCACGCTGTTGCCTTTATTCGGTCTGATAGATAATAAAATTATATACTCCGGAATCCTTGTTTCCGGTGTATGGCTAATTTGGAACGCTTTAAGGTTGTTGAAACCTTCAGAAAATAATATTTGGTTCAAACTTGCATTTAGAGAGATAAATATTTTTGCAGTTTTTGTGGTACTCTTATTATCAATAGAAAAACTTTTCATTTAATATCGAAGAAGTGAGTTATAAATGGACTTTCTGGATAAATTAGTAATACCTCTTTCGCCCGAACATATTACTTTATTGCGTTATATAGCAATGTTGGTTCTATTTTTGTTTATTCCTTTTATCAGCGTCATTCTTGGCGGGACTGCAATATCATTGTTTTACAGGAGGAAGGGAATTAAAGAAGGAAATAGTACTTATATTCGTTTTGCTAAAGATTTAATAGAAATAGTAACAATAAATAAAAGCATTGGTATTATCCTGGGAATAATGCCGCTTATAACTTCAATATTAATTTTTGTCCAGATTTTTCATAATGAAAACCTTATAGTTGTAAGTTACCTTACAGGTGCATGCCTGCTGGTAGCCGCCGGGCTTATCCTTATATATACTTTCAGATATTCTACAGCATTTAATGATATTTTTAATTCAATTAAAGAATTAAAAACCGACGAATCAAATCTGAAAGCGGAATTAGATGCTCTACGAAGCGGAAGTTTAAAGCTAAGTACTAAATCCGGCAGATTGGGCATATTGTTATTAATAATCGGATTATGGGTGTTTGTGTCCGGCCTGACTATGGCAATATATCAATCCGGTTGGAATGACAGCAATATGTTGTCAGTATTATTTTCATGGATTGTTATAACACGATTTATTTCTTTTCTTTTACTTGCAGGTGCATTTACAGGCGCTGTAATTTTATTCAGTTTTTTTTACTGGGATGGGGGAATCAAAGGATTAGACCAGGATTATAAAGAATTTGTAAGAAAACTGGGTATAAATATTACTTCAATTACTTCAATTATTATCCCTGTTTTTTTATTTGTAAATGTTTCGGCATTACCGGAAAGCACTTTAACAAGACCTGTCTTTGCTTTTGTTATAATTGCTTTGCTTCTCCTCTTCTTAGGTTATCATTATTTGTATGTTATGTACAAAAACTCGAATGCAAAATACAGCATGCATTTATTTATCTCGGTTCTTTTTACAATTTTAGCGGTAATAATTTCAGACCAAACTACGATTGGCGAGGCTAATGCAAAACAGGCATTAGTTTTAGGTCAGAATTTTGAAGATACAATGCAGAAAATTAACGAAGCAAACACACCGCCGGTTATCAGCGGTAAAGATATTTATAATAATATTTGTTCTGCATGCCATTCCTTTGATCATAAAGTTGTAGGCCCCCCGTATAAAGAAACACTTCCCAAATATAATGGTGATGTTGCCAAACTCGTAACATTTATTTTAAGTCCGACTCAAAATAACCCCGGATATCCGCCTATGCCTAACCCAGGGTTGAACCAGGCCCAGGCGCAAGCTGTGGCAACTTATATAACGAAGGAAGTTCAAAAATATAAATAGATTGTTAAAGTTGACCCGGCAATCTGCATGAATAATTTTTTGGTTAAGTGATAATTTTTCTACCTTTAATGGCTTTGTACTATTAAATTGAAACTAACTTCAGAAGTGAATCTGAAGAAATTCAATTTCATTTTTTAATTTGTTAATTATTTAATTTTATAAATTAAATAACCGGTTATATTATTTCAATATTGCAATAACTTCCTTTTGTCTTTCGCCTCCTGTTTGAATAACACTTCCATCCGGTTTTATGAATACATCTATTTCACTGCGTACACCGAATTCAGGTAAGTAAATTCCAGGTTCAATGGAGAATGAAGTCGAAGGGAGCAGCAATCTCTCATCCCTTGTTTCATAATTATCCATATGCGCTCCACTTCCATGCAAATCTGTGGTGATAGAGTGTCCTGTCCTGTGAAAGAAATATTCTCCGAAACCTGCTTTAATAATTACATTTCTTGCGGCATCATCAACTTCATATCCCTTGATTTCAATACCCTCTTTAAATCGTTTGGCTACTAGGTCAAAAGCCGTATCTCGTGCCTCAGCTACAATATTAAATATTTTAATATATTTATCCGGAACGATTTCACCCACATAACCAGTCCAGGTAATATCCGCCCAAACTGCATCAGATTTTTGGGATTTTGCCCATAAATCGATCAAAACAAAATCACCCCTTTTAATTTCTTTAAAATCTTCTTCAGAAGGTCCGTAATGTGGATTTCCACTGTTTGCATTTACACCCACAATAGTAGGCGGTTCAGTTTCATAATTTCTATTTTGAATCTCATGATCAATATATTCTTGTACTTCTAATTCACTTGTGATTTCGGCGGCTAATATTTTGTTTTTTATAAAGTTAAAGGCGCCACTTGCTATATCGGTTAAAGCATTTGCTACTGGGATATTATCAAGATATTGCTCCTTGCTCCATACGGCTGCAAATGAAGAAATTAAATCTCCGCTTGAAACGATTTCAACCTCACAAGACTTAATTTGTTCCAAAGTTCCTGCATCAACTTTGGAAACATAAGGAATAGCATTAAAAGGAGAGTATTCCATTGCAATCCGTTTACAATCTTTGAGTGTCGATTTTAAATGTTTTTGAAGCGAATCGTGACTTGAATATTTTAATCGGATTCCGGGTATATGGTCCAGATGAAAAGCCTCGATGGCATTTACAATTTTTATGGGATTCCCTGTCCTGGGAATAAAATAATAAAACCTTCGTGTTAAATGGCTTCCTCTGGGGATATTAAGAATATCCAATGCTACATCATTAGAACCTCTAAAATCATACAGCAGCCAGCCATCAATATTCATTTTGGAAATAATTTTCTGGATTTTATTTAAGTCAAATTTTTCCATATTTCTCTCCGGTAAATTTAGTAATCAAATATAATTGTTACCTTAAGATTTTCGTTTAAGATACTCTCAATCTTGAATTGACCCCCATGAATTTCAGTAATTTTTTTAGCAATAATCAATCCTAATCCTGAACCTTGCTGTTCATGTTTTTCCCTGTCAAACTGGGTATAAGCGCCTATAGAGGTTATTTGTTCTGCACTCATTCCTCTTCCGTGATCGTAAATTGAAAGCATTACGCTTGTATCATTTGATAGAATACTAATTATAACGGCGGTTCCTTTTAATGAAAATTTAAATGCATTATCTATCAACTCAGAAATCAGTTTTTTTAAATAACTTTCTGTCATTCTGATAACACAGTCGGTAAGTTCAAGTATAAGATCATCTTCTCTTTTATAAAGTTTTGCGAGCTGGTTCGCTTTAATACTAATTATTTCTTTAGGATTAATAAAGTATGAATTTCTTAGTGAGGCAACTTTTTCTTTATCATTTTCAATCATTTCCAACTGGACAAAGGCAAGAAAGTTTTTTGTGATTTTTTTTAATCTTAGCGCATCTGAATTTATATAATTCAGCATTTGGATAATTTCGTTTTTATCCATGTTATCAAAATCTTTAAGCAGCACCTCTGAAAACCCAATAATTCCGTTTAATGGAGTAAATAATTCATGGGGTAAAGAAAAGGAAATACTTCCCCGTAATTCATTTAATTTTTTTTCGGATTTTTCAATAAGCTCCGAAGATCTTTCCAAAGCAATTTTCGCAATTTTCAATATTTTTTTTGCTGAAAAGGGTTTCGTTATATAAAAATCAAGATCATAATAAGTTTCTTTTTTGGAAGTATCGTCTAATTCTTGTAAGAGGAAAACAAATGGAATTGTAGATAAATATGAGCCTTCCTTCAATCTGTGCAGTACTTTATGACCATCAGATTTGTAAAGCGCATTACTACAAATTATAAGTTTGGGAAGATTTCTTAAAGCAAGTTCCAAACCCTTATAACAATTATCAGCCAGATCTATAAGATAATCTTCATTTTGAAAGGCAGCAAAGACTTGTTCTATAATCAACGTGTTATTTTCTATTATAAGAATATTATGCATATTATAAATTTAGATTGTGCAATGATTAAATCTAATCACTTTTAAAATGTTAATTTAAGATAATTCATCTAAGAATAAAAGTTGCTGAAAAAAGGTATTATTAAATTATCAAATTTTCTTATTTCGAGATGAAATTTTCTTTGAGTATATTATAAATTAAAATTTAATAAATTAAATTTATTGCAAAGAAAAATAATTTGGGAGTGCTCATGTACAAATTCTTAGGCTCTTATGATGTGGTTCCTTCTCTTCCCGAAAATCTGGAAAAATTGCGCGAAGTTGCATACAATCTTTATTGGACATGGAACCAGGATACGCGTGAATTATTTAGAAGACTACATATGGATTTATGGGAAGAAACAAACCATAACCCGGTAATGATGTTGGGAAGAATAAGCCAGGAAAGATTAAATAGTGTTTCACATGATGATGGTTTTAGATCTCATCTTAAGAGAGTTTATGAGCAGCTTCACAATTATAAGTCGGAAAAGTTATGGTACCAGAAAAATCACAGTGATAATCCGGATTCCTTTAATATTGTTTATTTTTCTGCAGAGTTTGGATTGACGGAATGTTTGCAGACTTATTCAGGCGGATTAGGTGTTCTTGCTGGTGACCACTTAAAAGCTTCCAGCGATCTTGGAATTCCGCTCATAGGTTTGGGTCTTCTTTATAAGGAAGGCTATTTTCAGCAATATCTAAATTCTGATGGTTGGCAGCTTGAAAGATATGAAATGAATGTTTTTGATAATTTACCTATGAAACTTGTTAGAAATTCTCAGGGTGAACCTTTAGTGCTTTCTGTAAACCTGGCAGGCAGGGATGTTTTCTTTCAAGTATGGAAAATCGAAATAGGCAGAATACCATTATATCTCCTCGATACTAATCTTCTTTTGAATAATGAGGCGGACAGAAAAATTACCGAAACACTGTATGGTGGTAATGTTGAAACTAGGATTCAACAGGAAATTATTCTTGGAATTGGCGGAATCAGGACTATACACGCATTAGGAATTAAACCTATGGTATGCCATATGAATGAAGGGCATTCTGCCTTTATGGCTCTTGAAAGAATGAAGCATCTGATTCAGAACGAAGGGCTAACTTTTAAAGAATCAAAAGAGGTTGGATATTATTCAAATATTTTTACCACTCACACTCCGGTTCCTGCGGGCATCGATGTCTTTTCGAATGATCTTGTTGAAAAGTATTTTGGAAATTATTACCGGAATGAACTTCATATTTCCGATAATGATTTTTATTCACTTGGTAATATTTATAAGAACAACGAATCGAATGTATTTAATATGGCTCATTTAGCTATGAATACTGCAGGCTTTATTAATGGAGTAAGCAAACTTCATGGCGAGGTTTCAAAAAAAATGTGGGTGTCAGGTTATAAAAATGTGCCTTTTAATGAAATTCCAATAGGGTTTGTTACGAATGGTGTTCATATAAGGTCACACATATCACATGAGATGGAAGGACTATTCTTACAATATCTTGGTGAAAATTGGCTTTCTAACCCCGCATCCGCTGATCTTTGGAAAAAAATTGATAATATACCGGATGAAGAACTCTGGCGTACTCATGAAAGAAGAAGAGAACGGCTTGTAGCTTTTGCAAGAAGACGGTTGCTTAAGCAAATTAAAAGTAGGGGTGGAAGTCAGGAAGAACTGGCTGCTGCTGCTGAGGTACTGGATCCAAGCGCCCTTACTATCGGTTTTGCCAGGAGATTTGCTACTTACAAAAGAGCAACTCTTATTTTTAAAGATATTGACAGGCTAATTGATATTATTAATGACAAAAACCGCCCTGTTCAATTTATTATAGCGGGAAAAGCACACCCTAAAGATGACGAAGGAAAAAGATTTATCCAGGAAATATTTCAGATAGCTAAACAAGATAAATTTAGAAGAAAGATCGTTTTTATTGAAAATTATGATATGAACGTTGCGCATTACCTGGTAGAAGGATGTGATATCTGGCTCAATAATCCTAGAAGACCTTTGGAAGCCAGCGGAACATCCGGCATGAAAGTGATTGCAAACGGGGGTTTGAACTTTAGTGTTCTTGACGGTTGGTGGGATGAAGGATTCGATCCCGAAGTTGGTTGGAAAATTGGTAACGGGGAAGAATATAATGATTCCGATTATCAGGATGAAGTGGAATCACGGCAGCTTTATAATACATTAGAAACCTCAATTGTGCCTTCTTTTTATTCCAGAGGTGAGGATAATTTACCGAGGAAATGGATTGCAAAAGTTAAAAATTCCATGAGAAAACTTGGGCCATTCTTTAATACTCATAGAATGGTTCAGCAATATTTTAATCAGTACTATAGTGAATCTTTCAGTAAAAGAGCTCAATTAATGGATAACAATTGGGCGCAGGCAAAATTCTTAACTTCCTGGAAAGAAAAAGTCAAAAGCAACTGGGGATCTATTAAAGTAATTAAAACTGATACAAACGGCGGATCCAGGCAATTATTTGTAGGACAGGAATTGACAATAAATGCTGATATTGATCTCGGTAAGTTAACCCCCGATGATGTATTGGTTCAAATTTATTACGGTCCGTTGGAAAATGAAAATAATCCTCAATACAATTCTACTGTGGTTATGAATACAAATGTCCCGGTTTCTAAAAATGGTTTGTATAAGTATTCCGGGATTGTTCATTGCAAAGAGAGCGGGCATCAGGGATTTACTATAAGAATTTTGCCAAAACAAAAAATGCTGATTCATCCGTTTGAACTTGATGTTGTCTATTGGGCAAATTGAAATAAATATTTTATTTAAATTTGTAAACAATAATACTTTTTTTAAAAAAATAACATGGATTTAGATATCCTTTCTATTAGTAATTTTTAATTAAACATATCCTCGGGATTTGTCATTTTCATTATAAATTAAAATTTTATAATTATTACTTATGTTGCTTGAAACTCTTGATATTAAGAAAGATGATATTGTAATCTTTTCTCAGAATCTTTTTAACCTTGAAAATAATTTTAGAATAGTTTATAAAGATGATGAAAATAAAGAATGTCATAAGATTAGTTATAAAGAAGTTTGCCGTTTTGTCAATGAATTTACTCCCAAGAATTTAATTGTTTATAGATTACTTACTAATATTAATAGTTTTGAAATTATTATTCCCAAGTACGGGTTCTTTCTAAATATAAATGGAATTACAGAATTGATTTTTTTCGATCCGATTTACGCAGTAAGAGAATTGGAAGAGTCCCCGCAGGGTATAGATTATGATGGGCTTAGATTCCGGATACAACAAATCGGACTAACTACTCTAAACCGGAAAGGTGATCTTCCTAATTATGCAGAAATTTATAGTATCGATTTAGAAGCTTCTGAAGCTAAGTTCCAAAATGATAAGGCTTTTGCAGACGCCATTTTTTCTACAAATAAAAATATAAAATCCAGTTTTTCCAATTCCGAATTGGAAAATAACCAACCTATTAATCAAACCAAAAAAAGTGAAACGCCGGGTGCAGATAAAGGCAAAGATAAAAATACCAGCAAACCTGCACTTAAACATACAACTTCACAAAGTGGAATTTTGCCAAATTTTAAATTAGAGGCCATCGATCCACTCAAATTAGTAATAAGCGAGAATGATACTAAATCAGTTAACAACGGGAACATTCTTAATAGAGTGAATAACAATTTAACTGATAAAGAATTAAAAGAAGTTAAAGAAAATACTAAAAAAAATGAATTACAGGAAAATCAGTTTGAAGGGATTAGGATTGTAAATCATGACATCTCGGAAGATAATAACTTTGACTACAAAGAGATATTAAAAATTCATATCAAAGATAGTCCGGGATTAAATGATCAAAAAATTTATTCCGGTTCCTTATCAAAAAACCAAAATAGTGTGTCTCAACTGGAATTAAAAAACATTGCCCCTGCTCACCATCAAGATGAAACAAAAGTTCAAGGCCAGTTTGGTAAGTATTTAAAAAACAGTAAAAGTAATAAAATTGACAAAAAAGTAGTCCACCAGCCGGGTGATGAAAAAGTTTCACAGGTTTTGGATATGTTTAAATCTTCCTCATCCTTAAATGAATATCTTAAAGATAGGTCGGAGAAACAAATTGTATTAAAACTTAATAATTAGCGAAATTATAATTTGCTGCAAAAACAAAACTATTCATAAATTATTTTTATCTAATCCTATCTGTAATAATCATCCGATTCTGGAATTATTTGATCATCTTCATCACTATTCATGGTGAACATTGAAGTAAGCATATCTTTAAATTGAATTCCTTCTTCTAATTTGAATTTACTAAGTACGGAATATTCCGCAAGGCTGTGAAGAACAAATTCCATCATTAAAAGCTGGGCCTTTTCATCTGCTTTAGATTGATATTTTTTAACTATTTCTTTTAATCCCGGGATGGATTTTAATGTTTTTTCGTAATCAACATTAGAAATTGTGTTTAAAATATCAATGACATTTCCTTTACTGAACCAGTTTGAAATCGTTTGATAAGGATTTACATCATGATTTTTCTTTTGCTTTTCAGGGGAGGGGAAGTAATTTAAAAATAAAGTTTTTATTGCTTTGCCTATTAAAATAAACGCTACTTTAGATGGGCCTTCCTGTTCTCCTTCATAAACAAGTTCAATCTTTCCCGTAATCGAAGGTATGATTCCGTAGATATCCAATATTCTTAATTGAGTTTCGGTTTCATTATTTTTAATCATTCGCCGTTCAGCCGTACTAATTAAATTTTCGAAGGCCGAGATTGTAAGCCTTGCCGAAACACCGCTCTTTGAATCTATATATTCGCTCTTTCTTGCTTCAAAAGCAATCTGTTCTAATAACATTTCAAGTAACTCATTTCCGTGAATGGATATAGATTGTTCGGGAGTAATATCGGCTTCTTGTTTTGTTATTTCCCTTGAAATTTCTACCGTTTTAGGATAATGAGTTAATATTTGACTCCCAATTCTGTCTTTCAGGGGAGTCACTATTGAGCCGCGATTGGTGTAGTCTTCCGGATTTGCAGTAAAAATAAATTGAATATCCAATGGTAACCTTACTTTAAATCCTCTGATTTGAATATCATTTTCCTGAAGAATGTTAAATAATGCAACCTGTATACGAGCCTGTAAATCTGGTAATTCATTAATTACAAAAATAGAACGATGTGATCTTGGAATTAATCCAAAGTGAATAACTCTTTCATCTGAGTAAGGAAGTTTAAGGGAAGCTGCTTTTATTGGATCTACATCACCTATTAAATCAGCAACTGAAACGTCAGGTGTAGCTAATTTTTCCGTGTATCTTTCGGAACGGTGGATCCAGCGTATTTTTGTATCATCACAAAATTCCGCAACTAAATCTTTTGCTGTTCGTGATAATGGTTTTAATGGATCATCATTTAATTCAGCCCCATCTATAGCGGGAATGTATTCATCAAGCAGATTTATTAAGAGCCTTGCAATTTTTGTTTTTGCTTGTCCTCGTAAACCTAACAGAATAATATTGTGCCTAGAAAGAATAGCAGTTTCTATATCGGGAACAACCGTTTCTTCATAGCCTAAAATTCCTTCAAAAGGGTTTCCATTGTTTCTTAAAAAGTTTATTAAGTTCTTTCTTAATTCATCCTTTATTGAAACGGATTTATACCCTATTTTTTTTAATTCTCCAAGTGTATTTATCGATGTCAAATTCATCTCGGAATTTTGCTCCTTTATAAAAGTCTGTTAAATTATTGAATATTACCGGACTCTCTTGCGTCTGTTTCGAATATAATCTTCAAAAATATAATCACCTAAACCGGATAATGAACTGTAAAATGCACGCCCGCTATTGGCTTTTGTAAATTCTCTTACAAATTCCTGAAGGTAAACATCTCGTGCTATCATAAAAGTGGTTATGTTAACTCCTAATTTTCTGCATTTAGCGGCTTGATCCAGAGTTTTATTCATAATCTTTTTATCAAGCCCAAAACTATTCTTGTAATATTTTGTCCCTTCTTTCAAACAAGTCGGTTTTCCATCTGTTATCATAAAAATTTGTTTGTTACTTGTTTTTCTTCTTCTAAGAATATCAATTGCAAGTTCTAATCCGGCAACGGTGTTAGTGTGGTACGGTCCAACCTGAAGATAAGGCAGATCCTTTATTTCTATTGGCCACGCATCGTTTCCGAATACTATAATATCCAAAATATCTTTAGGATATTTAGTTGTTATTAATTCCGACAATGCCATTGCAACCTTCTTTGCAGGTGTTATCCTGTCTTCCCCGTATAAAATCATCGAATGTGAAATATCAATCATGAGAACTGTAGAAGTTAAGGTTTTGAAATCTCTTTCTTCAACTTCCAAATCATCTTCAGTTAATTTAAAATCCTCTATACCATGGTTTACCTGTGCATTTTTTATTGAACCGGTAATATCAATCTGTTCAACAGAATCACCGAAATAATATTCTCTTCTATCTGATGTTGCTTCATCTCCGAGGCCGCTATATGAAGTAATATGATTGCCGCGAGAAGATTTTTTTAATTTACCGAAAATTTCTTCAAGCGACTGCCTTCTAATTGATTGTTCTCCTTTAGAAGTCAAAGTAAGAATTGACCCGTTTTCGTTTTCTTCAATATAATTTTTATCCTTTAGTTCCTGAATAAAATCACCCATTCCATATTGCTGATTAGTCAGGTCGTACTTCTTATCCATCTGGTTCATCCAGTTTAAAGCCTCAGCAACATCTCCTGAAGTGATAGTTAGAAGATGCATGAATATTTTTAGCAAGTTGGAAAAACCGGCCCTGGTATTTATGTTAGGAACGTACTCTGTAAATCGTATTCCATTCATGATAAATTTTTTCTTAAAAATAATTTTTACCCCATATAGATATTATACTACATAGGAGTGAATTTTTGGACCTTTAACGTTATGGAAATATATAAGAAGAAATTGAAAAATCAATAAAATTATTGTGTTATCAATCAAATTTTAAATAATTGAGTTGTCCATATCATAATGGCATAATTTAAATTAGATTTGTTTCGCTGACTGAGGATATCAATTAAGGAATAAATTATTATTCATCCTCCTCAAGTTTTTTAATCATTCTGATGGAATAGTTGTTGGAAGAGTCCAAACGAAGAGCTTTTCGGTAATATTTCATTGCATAACCTCTATTGCCATTATTGTAGTACGAATCGCCTGTACCTATTAAAGCGGAAATATTTGAAGGAAATATATTCTCAAAAAGTTGGAACCATCTTATTGCATCACTGCTGTGCTGTATTCTTAATAAATCATATCCGAATGAATTATACTCATCTGATGTTAAACTGTATTGTTCAACAGAATCTTTTTTAATTATGTTCAGATACTTTATTGCAGCATCAAGACCTTTGTATAAAGTGATTTCCATCATTTTATCCGCTAAAGATTTTTTAGGTTCAAAGAACGGTTTCCCTAAAGCGATTGAGGCTAGATTTTCTGCGGGGCTATCAATATTTCTATCTTCGGTATTTATGAGGTCAACTGCGGCTGAAGAATCTTTAGGGTAGATTGCGAGAAGAGTCATAAATCCGGTACCGTGTCCATAGTGTCCAAAAAATTGTTTTCCATTAGCATCCTTTTTAATTTCAAATCCCAAGCCGCTGTCAAGGATTGTACCATCAGGCAGTTTAGTTGGTACAAGCATAGAATCCAAAGTAGATCGCTTTACTAATTTACCTTCAAGAAGACAATTTGAAAACTTCAATAAATCTTCCGGTGTTGATATTAAACCGCCGCCCGCAATTTTTATACTGACATCGGATTGTGGTGCGTTTTGAAGTATTCTGTAATTATTTTTGTTATATCCCAGTGCCATATTACCAGTTACTTTGTTACCGTATTCAGGGAAGGTAGATCTCATATCCGATGGTTGAAAAATATATTTTCGAAGATAATCAGTAAATTTCATTCTGCTTACATTTTCAATTACTGCAGCAAGCAGATTATAACCCAATGTAGTATATAAGAATTTAGTTCCCGGCTTGTATTCAAGGGGATCTTTACTTATTACATCAACAGCCTCCTCCGTAGTTGAATATGAGACAGTATTGTTGAACTCACCACTTTTATAATTCCTTAAACCCGCAGTATGTTGAAGAATTTGTCTAACTGTAAATTTCCATTTTTTAGCTGGAAAGTAGGGGATATACTTTAAAGCATCTGCATCAAGATCAATTTTTTTTTGTTCTGCAAGCTGCATAACTGCAACAGCAGTTATAACTTTTGATATTGAAGCAATCCGGTATAACGTTTTTGAATTAGCTTTAATATGATGGTCTATATCGGAATAACCGTAGGATCCAAGCCAGATGATCTTATTTTTTTTGAGTACACCTGCAGAAATGGAAGCAACATTCTTCTGAGAATGATATTCATCCAGGTATTTATCAAGTTTTTGTTGTAATGTTTGAGCATTTAAGAATGTGCAGTTAATAGTAAACAAAAGTGTACATAATCTAAAAAATGTTTTTCCCGGATATGGATCAATTATAAGCTTGCTGCACATATGTGGTATAGATAATCTACCTGTTAAAATTTTACTTATAATCATATTCTTAAAATTATAAAAAAATTTTGAATTATGAAGCATTTATGGGGAGGTGAATAAAGAAAAAAGCTATTTTAAGCAAAAATGAAGGGATTGAATCTTCAATCCCTTCATTGATAGATCCTATTTTTTATTTAATGGGGCTCTTTTATCATAAATATTATCAATAAGATTATATGTTTTTGCTTCCTCAGCAGAAAGGAAATAGTCTCTGTCGCAGTCCTTTGCGATCGCTTCAGCAGTTTTGCCTGTATGTGCTGCAAGAATACCATATAAAATATCACGTGTCTTAATCATTTCTTTTGCATGGATTTCTATATCGGTAGTCTGACCCTGCAAACCGCCAACCCATGGTTGGTGAATCATTATTCTTGAATTTGGAAGTGAACTCCTTTTACCAGCAGCACCGCCGGCAAGCAGGATTGCACCCATACTTGCTGCCATACCAACACAAATAGTACCCACATCAGGTTTTATAAACTTCATAGTATCATAAATAGCAAGTCCTGCGGAAACACTGCCACCGGGTGAATTTATATATAAATTTATATCTCTTTCGGAGTCTTCCGCTTCGAGAAAAATAAGCTGTGCAATTGTTAAACTTGCAACATGATCATCTATAGCAGATCCTAAAAAAATTATTCTTTCCCGTAATAAGCGGGAATAAATGTCCATGCCTCTTTCCCCACGTCCGGTTTGTTCAATAACATAAGGCACTAACTGGTTATATATTTCAATTTTTTCTTTCATGCCTCTTCCTTTTTTTCTTTCTGTAACAATTTTTCTGGTTCAACACTGTTTATATTGTTCTTCCCTTTTAAAAAGTCATAAATCTTTTTATCTAACAACTTTTCATTAAAGTTTGAAGATTTGTAATAATTGATCAACTTATCAACAGCTATACCTGTTTTTTCAGCGTCCTTAACGGCAAGTTCATTCAGTTCTACGTCGGAAATGGTAATATCTTCTTTCTTCTGAATAGAATCTTTAATTAAATACCATTTCACATTGAATTCGGCATTTTTTCTTAACCGGTTTGCCGCTTCGGTTTTATCGTAATTCCTATATCCTTGTTTTTTTGATGCTTC
>Ga0181520_10004547_pt1 | contig 23094 bp, 15 predicted proteins | sample PEATcosm2014_Bin_29_FD_132451 | JGI IMG/M metagenome (GOLD analysis project Ga0181520, IMG submission 132451) | Peatland microbial communities from MTU Mesocosm Facility, Houghton, MI, USA - PEATcosm2014_Bin02_30_metaG | ecosystem: Environmental > Terrestrial > Soil > Wetlands > Peat | place...
CGGTCGAGGAAGATGTCGAGGGCAAGCCGTTCAAGCACACCATCGCCGAGATCCACGCTTCCAGCATGAGGCGCCTCTCGAAAGTCGAAGCCGCCGACGATCCGACAGACGGCGCGGACGAGGAGTAGTCCTCGTTTATGTAGTTCAAGGGCGAGTCATTCGCTCTTGAGCTACCTTCATCCGAAAGATGAAGGGGAGCACACCGTGCTCCCCGCCGCGTTCGGGCGATTGCTTCGGGTTCTGACTACCTTACAGCTAATCCAACATCTGTAGGCATTACAACAAGTTACAAGGGCAAGAATATACTTGACACACCATGCAATAAGAGCTACTATCGCTTTGTTATGAAATTACCAACTGAATTCCCTAAGAGCCTGATTCAAGCTGCTCGCTACTTCGCCGACCCCGATGTGTGCGTTGATTTCGTTGCTTCGATGCGCTGGCCGGATGGAGTTACGTGCCCGCACTGCGACGGCAAGCGCGTGTCTTACCTCAGCTCGCGCCGCATCTGGAAGTGCATGGCAAAGGAGTGCCACAAGCAATTCAGTGCCAAAACTCAAAGCGTGTTTGAAGACTCGCCCATCACCCTGGACAAGTGGCTCGTGGCTGTGTGGCTCGTGGTCAACTGCAAGAACGGCATCAGCAGTTACGAAATTGCGCGCGACGTGAAAGTGACTCAGAAATCGGCGTGGTTCATGCTGCACCGCATCCGGCTGGCACTTCGCGATGGCTTCTGGGGCAAGATCAGCGGCGACGGCGGTCCTATCGAAGTCGATGAGACTTTCATTGGCGGCAAGTACAACAACATGCACAGATCGCGCCGGATCGGCCTGGGCAACGGCATGAAGGCCGACAGGGGCAAGGCTGTAGTCATGGGTATGCTGGAGCGGGAAACGCGCAGAGTGCGTGCCAAGGTCATTCCCGATGTGACGCGCGAGACCCTGCAAAATGAGATTCTGAATGGGATCGAGCGCAAGTCAACCGTGTACACCGACCGCGCACCCGGATACGACAGGATCAAGGCTCAGGACTTCGTGCACGAGACTGTGAACCACGTCGAGGAATATGTGCGCGGCCAAGTTCACACGCAAGGAATCGAGAATTTCTGGTCTTTGCTGAAACGCGGGCTCAAGGGCACATACGTTGCGGTCGAACCGTTCCATCTGAGCCGCTATCTGGATGAGCAGATGTTTCGCTACAATAACCGCGCCACGAAAGACAATCCACTCAATGACGCTGACCGGTTTATGCTTGCCGTCTCACAGATCGCAGGCAAACGGCTCACCTACGTAGAGCTAACCGGGAAGGAGGAGGCCGCGGCCTTCTAACGTTCCTGCATGGATGCTGAGGCAACAGAGGGGGAAGCGGAAGCCTTAGGCTGCTTCCCCTTTTTCTCTTCCTCCATGCGCCTCTGGAGTTCGGTCTTTGAGACTCCCATGATGTGACGCATCGCTCGCGTGAATCGGGCAAACTCGGGATTGTCGGGCGGCCGCTTCATGCAGTTATCATAAGTCCAATCCGAGGAGTTCGCATGAAAATTCTTGCTCTGTTCCTCTTGGCTAGCTGTGCGGCTGGCTGCGGGCACAAATGCCAACGCTTTGTGCCGATGCAGCGCACTGGCGACGAGGGACCATTTGTGCTCGACACGAAAACCGGGCAGTTCTGCGACGGCTGGCCGAGGCAGAACAGCGTATTCCCCCTGTGTCACGACCTCTACACTGGAAAGGTCAAATGAGGCTGCTACGTGAATCAGCGGACCGTAAATGGGATCATGGGCATCATCGAAGATTTGGACCTTGAAAACATGGCACTCAGGGCCTACCTGAAATCTTCTTCGCAACCCCTGACAGAGAAGCAGATCGCCGCTTTGATTGAGGAGGCCAAGGCCGTCCCCGGCCTTTCCCAAAAAGTCGCTTTGCGATGGAAGCGATTGCGCGATCAAATGCAATCTGATCGCGACTTGGAAGAGGCTCTCGCCATATTTTCCAAAATAGTTCCACTGTCGAAAGACGAGAATTAGCGTCAGCCGCTATAGACATGAGAATCGCCTTGTGCGAAGATTCGCATGAGACGCATTGGCTTCTCTGGGCGCGAACGGTGGGCCGAAAACTTAGATTAGTGCGGGATTGAAAGCTGTCAGAGTCCTACCTCTGATTGCCCTCAAAGCCTTTCTAGCAGGAGTGTATCACGACTGCGGAAAGGTGGATGTGTCCCTAAAAGAAACGCTCGAAACACGGCAAGACGTGCTCGGGAATGAATCTGGCCGTTCCCTCCAGGTACGACCAAATCTCATACCCCATCGGCGGTCCTTCAGCGAATCCTATAAAACCAATCACGGGTGGATTCACTTGCACCTTTCCCCCGACGACCCGAACCGGACCAATCTCTGCATCGCTATTCGCAAGAGTTGGGTTGACAAGAGCATGCGTCAATCCAAACTCGTCTCGCGTTGTGACCAAGCCTTCAGGCGCGGGCAATGTACGCAGTACGGTGAGCAAGACCCGGCGGTGCTTGTTGATATTCGAGAACTGCTCCAAGTTCCAAAGGAACGACTTATCGACCTCGGCTCCTCCGAAGTATGGCTGCAATCCCTCGGCCTCTGTGATTGCGCCCGAGTGAACTCCATCAAGCCGTCCACGTCGAAGCTCATTAGCAAAACCCTTAGCGCAGTCACAGATAGGGAAAGAGTTCTTTTTTCCGGGCTGTTGTTTGTTGGCGAGCACGAGTTCCCACACCAAGTAATCGAGTGCAGATCGCAGGTTTTGGAGAACGTCGCCGATGACAACCGCGATATGGTCGGGCGGCGCATCTGCCTCGAACCGACCAAAGACGTACTGCTCCCCACTTCCATCAGTGTGAATGGTTGGATCAGCCACGAACTCTGCGGGATGAGTGTCGTAATACCGTGCAATTTCGGCTTTAAGAGCGTCGAGATGCTCGTTGGCTCTAGCGATTTTTAAATGCACTGATTCCAACGAGGCCATTTCCGCATTATATAGCGCATGGTGCGTGAAGTATATTTACACCGTTACAAGACCCCGATGCCCCCTAAGTCCTTGTAAGCACACTCAAGCTCGAGAACCGGCGTATCGCGCTTGCAATTGGCCGTTCGAACACAAACCCGGACGCTGATCTCAACGATTCGCACCATCCGTCCGTTCAATTGTTAGAACCCCTCAGTAGTGCGCCTGCCCATTTGGGCAGATGCCCGGCGCCGTCGCAACTTTCGAACCTGTGACGGCATCTTCAAGCGAGGAAACGGCAACGGGAAGCTTGCAGAAGTCCTGGAGAGAAACGCCGAGCATTTCCATGAGCGAATGTTGCGCGTGCAACTCGTCGGTATGATCCGACTTTTGCGAGAGATCGATCGAAAAGCATCCCTTTCGCTTGCTGTCGTAAGAACAAAGCATCTCAGCGCCATAGGTGGTGACATGCCCAGGAGTCTTCTCTAGAATCTCGCTGCCGAACTCATCTTGTCCCAATGATCGCTTGTGGAAATTCTTGACACGGACTTGACCACTATCGGTATCGATGAGAATCGTGTCTGCGTCGCCGACGTTCGCTCCATGTGGATTGGCATCACCGGCAGCAGTTGGTTTCGCCGTATCGGGTTCGGGACGACCCACAGGAGTCTCTCCTCCTGCCCCGAGTCCAAATCCGCCACTCGCCAGTTTCGGGAGGGTCTGAGCAATGTACTGCGCTAAGATCAGTTGCTCTGCAAAGCCCGATTGGGGGCATTGAACCATGAGATCGAATTTGCAGGTCTCCCAAGTGGATGGTACGAAATCGAAAGTATAGTTCTTCCCGCCGGTCTTGAAACCGTACGTCACGTGTGCAAAAGCAGCGTTGTTCAGTATTCGACCCGGTTCAGTTTGCTGCGGCGGAACATTGAAAAACTGAGTGCTCCCTCGGGAAAAGGCTACAGACTTCGAGCTCAGCATCAGATCGCCTCTTTCGCAGGGCTGAATGCCTCGTTCATGGCAGGCAGAGATTGCAATGAGCGAACCGAGCGAAAGGGCCTTGTCCCAAACGCGTGCCAACTGCCCCACTTGATTGACCCGATGTCCCTTGAGCATAACTATGCCCTGCCAATACCAAGCCTGACCCTGTTTGGGATCTGCCTCGGATGCCGCCTGAAAGTCGGCCATTGCCTCATCCGGATTCGCGGCCTGATAGGACTTGATCCCGGCCTTAAAGCAATCAGCATACCCATTGCACGCTGCAGATGCTGTGCTTCCGCCGTGTGCATTCCCTTGGTCCGCGCCGGGGGGCGACGGCGGGCCTTCCGGGGATAGCGGGACCAATGCTGTAGAAGAATTGCCGGCAGATGCAACATCAGTTGCCCTAAGAGGATTAAGGCACATGTTTGATTGCTGAGGGCGACCCTGCCCGCGGCTGAACCACGGCTCTCGGACATAGCAAAGCTCGCTGACGCCAGTGAGCATTTGCGGAACAGTGATTCCCACTGTATCGCTTTGCCCTTTTCCGTCCGTTACGGTCAAAGAGCAGTGGAGCGGAAACGCGAGGTTTGTTGGAAATCGTTGAAGATTGACGACGAGGGAGGCTGGGACTTGTTGATTAGTCGGCTGATTGATAATGCTGTTCGAAAGATCATAGGGGCCGCAAACAGGTTTCCAGGTGTATGGCGCCTTCCCCCCGAAAGCTTCGGCAGAGAGACCGCCCATGCCGGCTAAGCCTTCTCGCTGCCACTTTGCGTTCATGATAGTGACCGGCGCCTCCCATGGCGTGTCTCCTTGTGCGACGCGGCCGACCCTCATTACCTGTTGGAGCTTTGCATTGAGATCGACTTCAAGGATCGTTTCCTTAAGGAATTCTCCATCTACGAACGGAGAATCGTTCAACGTCGGAAATGTGACGGTGATGTAAACGACCGTGCGATCATATTCGTGGCCATCGAACTGGTCCCGAACATGTTCCGTACGGGTCTCGGTCACTTTCCACTTCGCGTTAGGAAGCACCATATTCTGCATGAACTGAATCTGCTGGGCGGGATCGCCCGTCATCCCCTGTAAGAACGTCGCCATATACGTCCCAGAAGAATCTGGTTTTTTCGAGAGCCCGTCGATCTTCGTGTTGTAATACTGACTCGTAAGTTTTGGCCAGAGAACTTGCGGGTTTTGAGCCTTTATCTGAGCGATTTCAGCTTGATAGCCGTAAGACAAGTCAATGACCGTCCTGAAGTCTCCTTTTTGAAGGGCCGCGATATAGCGAGTTGCAGCGGCGGAGCCTGCGTTTGACTGCGCAAGGATCTTGGGCGAAGCAGTAATTGTCAAAAAGAGCAGCGCACAACACAGCAGGGCTGTGAGAGCTCTCTCATAGCCGCCACTTCGCCAACTACTACGGACAACGCGTACCGGACACGCGATAGCAATCACGATGAGATCACGCATTTTCATTCCGATTTCCCCTTTCAATCTCGGCCGATCCGCTGACCGTTCTCAGGCTCTATGGTTACAACGGGGACACTAGCAGGAGACGTTCCCATTCCGCCTCCATCGTCATACCCATGATAGTGAGGATGATCCCGACGATGGATGCGGGTTTCTCCGTTTCCCCCCGTTCAGAAGCGATCACCTGTGTCGTCGAGTTCATGCTCGGCGAGGCACGAATTTACAGGTTGGATTGCTTTACGGATTACAACAAATCATGGTACCTTCAGGTCTTCCTTGAACTTCGCCACAACATCACCCGTCGTTCCAGCATCGATGACTGGAGTTTTGTAGTCGTAAGGACCAGCCGTAAAGCTGTAGTCCTTTGCCTGAGAGATGGCGGCGATCCTCAAAGTAGTCTGGGTGTCACTGTCGCGTATCAGAACAACCTCGACTCGCGCTCGCCCCTTCTTTTCCCGTGTAAACGAAGTAGCAATTTGTCCGCCGTCCTTGTCTGCAATTTCGATGGAATACCCCTGCCGCTTCAGAGAGTTCAGCACGTTGTCAAATGCTTGCGATTCCGACATTTGAACGGACAGTATAGTTGCATCCTTCAAATTGAACGGCATTGGCGTTGCAGGAACCGGGCGTGCTTCGGCACTGAATACAACACCGCTCCAAACCAAGAACACCTGCAATACGGTGAAGAGAGCCCTCTTATGCATTTTGCTTTACACCTTTCCACAGTTGGTTAGTGTTGCGTGTTTGTCTGGACAAGACATACTGCAGTATTCCCTGGTTTGTGCGCTAACGACTTAGGAAAACACCTTCAGAGCGCCGCGTGAGGATGTCCCGGGATGCAGTGGGGTATCCAACGCCATCACAAGTGCCTAAACTGAGCCATCGTGCCGTCATATTTGACGGCACCACCTTGCTTATACGTGACCGTCATTTGACTACCATCAATCTTCACTTCCCAAGTCATCGGCCGGCTTGGATCATCTTTGTCGGTAACACTGACTGCTTGACCATCGACGAAGTAGGTCCCAGAGAATGCCTTTGGCTGACCGTCCGTACCGTACGCCATTTTGGCAGTGTATGTGCCGTCCGGGGAAAAGTTGATGGAATCGCTGCCATTTACTTGCTTCCATGGGCCAATGATCGAATTCGTCGTAGTCTTCTTGCAGGCCGATAGGGGCAAGAGCAATGCAGCAATCAAGACAACCTTCATGATCTTCATGATCTTTCCTCCCAATACTGCTGATGTTTGTTTGAGGGTCCAAAATGTTCTTGTTGGTACCAACGAGGAGAACCAATCGTGGAGGGGTTGACCTTTCGGCCTTTTCGAATCCACTTTACGTCAGTGAGTTCTCAGGCGTCAGCAACATTGCAAAATGCCTATTGTTGCCGTTACAGAATCCACCAGACAAGCCGACAATAGGTCAGCCCGATTCGAGGTAATTTTCCCTTCTCATGCATGTGCCTTTCAAAACATCACTGCGAAAACAATCTTTGAAATCCATCCGGCGATCAAGATGATGATCGGGACCGCCGGAACTGCGCGAACTTTGGAAATCTGCGAAATCTGCGTGCATCCGGTGTAGAGAATCAAGATGGTGTAAGAGAGCGCGAATACCGAAACCAGAGCTACCACCTCGATATTGCCCATGCCGAGGATTCCCGCAATCAGCAACATCAGGCCAGTTGGAAGCAACGATACGCCCGCAACGAAGACATCACTTTCGATGGTTGTTGTAGACCCCCGGAAGACCTTTCGTGCGAGGAAACTGGCCCCCGCGATTGCAGCAGAGGGCACGATACCCAGTAACAGAAGCTTAAGAACGTCTTCGAATCCTGGCTGTCCGGCCCAATGTGGAAGCATCAGATACAAGCCGATGATCGCGCAAAGGTCGAAGAGACCGGCGAGAACTAGCCCTGCCTCTAACGCCTCCCTCTTCTTTAACCCCTGAAAGACGGTTGGAAGCGCTTCCACCGGGTTAAGCACGGCCGCCTTCGCAATTCTCCAAACAGTCAACGAGAGCGCGCGAGCCTTTATGCTTCCTGGCGAAGGTGCCGCCGCAGCCGGCTGGGACTCCACTTTGTTGATCGGCGCTCCGCAGTCGCCGCAGAATGTAGCACCAGAATTGAGCGTACTGCCGCATTTTGGGCAGGTCATTGAATGCCTCATTTCAATGGAATCTGTGGCTCATCAGGGCTACCCACAGTAGTCTCTGCGGATCTCCCACAACTCTCGCAGAATCGCGCAGTCGCCCGAATTGGTTGGGCGCAGTGGCGGCAAATCCGACCCTGACTCTCCAGAGGCAAAGGCGGAGACTCACTTTGAGCTGGTGAATGATCATTGCCGGTCCGCACTGTATCTGGCGCCATTCGATGTGCTTCGCTGATCCGTCGGCTTTGTAGAAACAAATAAACGTTCCAGGCTGCAGCTGCGACTAACAACAGCACTGTCAGGGTAAAGCCTGTTTCGTAGGTGGCTTTCGCGAGGCCCTGTCCTTGGCTCTGAAGCTGATCATTCAGCCTGGATCTCATTATCAGAAGCGAGACCGCACCAACGCCCCCGCTGACAGCAGCCGCACTTGCGAGTCTTCTGCCGATTAGGCTAAGTGCAATTCCTGCGAGCGCACACAAACCGGCCACTGCGGCGAATGGGTCCGGGCTGACCTTTTGCGTCTGAGGCGGTCCGAAAGGCTGAGGTTGGCTCAAAGTGGTCCCTGTCGCCAACTGCTGCCCTGTAAGAGTAAATGCCACTACGCCTCCGCATGACACGGTCACGAAGGGAAGGAAAAAACACAAGGCACTCCCAACAAAAATTAGCGCAGAAGCGATCGACTTTCGATTTGCCACAAATTCTCCCTTCGATAGCCACTATCCTGGCTCTTAGAAAGAGCCCACATTGATTGGCGCTGTATCTGCCAATGCCTCATTCCGTAACTCGGATCACATCTCATGGCTGCGATCCGGTTTGTAGTCATCGACGCTCCAGTTGACAATAGAAGGCCTCACAAAGACGGAAGTCATTGAACTGAAGGAACGCCAAGCCGAAAGACCGTTCCGAAGTATATGGAGGTGCCACCATAGTAGGTAGTCCCATATAGGTATCCATCCTTTCCGAGAAGAAGCCCTGAGTAAGGATCGTTGCCATCCCCAGATTGGGGCTCCTCGAAGTTATGCAAGACTGTGATATTTCCAACGGAATCCATGCGGAACACCGTGCCACAACCACCAAGCCTGACGTATGGATAATTCGAACCAACATAGAAATACCAAGACCCGCACGTCAGATCACCGCCGGCCCAGGTTGTTCCGTAGAAGTCACCATCGCTTCCCTGAATCAGCGGAGCGACAGGCAGCGAACCGTCCGGGCCCGAGAAATGGTGAAGGACAGTAAAATTGTTACCTGAAGTATCGATCTTGAAAACTTCGCCAGTAAAACTACTTCCGATGGAACCACAAAACACGCAGGCTGCGGTTCCGTAGAGGTTGCCGTCAGAAGCCTGAATCAACGCGGCGACTGGAGCATCGCCGTTTGAACTGGAGAATGAATGCAAGGTCTCCAAACTGCCTAGTGGACTTATCTTGAAAACAGTGCCATAGCCGTAGGTTCCCCCTCCGCTCGTTGTCCCGTAGAAGTTCCCGTCACTTCCTTGAATGAGCGGTGCTTGAGGAAAGTTGCCGTCGCTCTGGCCAGAAAAGGAGTACAGAATTGCAACGTTGCCAGAGGCATCCATTTTATAAATGGTTCCGCAGCCGTCACCGGCTCCCGGATTGTAGTTAAATGGTCCATACGCCGGTAATCCGTACCCATACGGCTTACAGGAAGTGTTGCCACCTGCATAAGTCGTCCCATAGAGATTTCCGTCCGTTCCCTGGATCAGACCCGCCCAAGGCCAGAGGCCGCTTATGGTACCTGAAATAGGACTAGGGAATGAATACACCGTCGTTACATTTCCCGAAGAATTCATCTTAAAAATCGATCCGTCTCCCCCTGAGGCGACCCCATAGAAATTGCCATCGCTTGCCTGTATCAAAGTTGAAATCGGCGCATAAATCGAACCAGGAAGCGATGCGAGCTTGGTGAGGCTGAATGAGCTATCAAGTCTGAAGGCGTCCGCCGCGCTCGTTCCATATAAGTTTCCATCTGATCCCTGGACTAACGATGCAGTTGGGAACGAACCATTGATCGAGCTAATTGAGGTAGCGGTATATGATGTGGCAGCAACAACCGTGACCGTGGCTGTTGCCGTCTGCGCGGAGTTGGCGCTGTTGGTTGCAACCACATGGAAAGTCCCTGTCGTGCTTGGCGCTGCGTAGATGCCTGCGGACGTAACCGCCCCTCCTGCCCCTCCTTCCTGTACGGCCCATGTTACGGTCCCTCCGCCAGGCGCGCTCGCAATGAAAGTTTGTGTCGCACCGGCAGGAACCGTCACTGCGGAGGGGCTGATAATCATGCCGTTCGCAGTGGAACTCACGGTGAAAACTGATGTTGCCATGCCGCCGCCCGGCGTGGGATTTGTTACAACTACTGGAAAGTTTCCAATCGTGGAAAGATCTGCAGCCGCGAGCTCTATCGAGAGCAGACCACTATTTGAATAGGTCGGAGTGTGTGAAACTCCATTGAATGTCACAACAGACGATGGCAGGAAGCCAGTCCCGTTGATCTGAAGTTCCTGTGGAGAAGAGCCAACTTGCAGGAATGGCGGCATCAGACCATTGATTGCCGGTGTCGGATTAAGGGTTGGTGGAGTTATCGAAGGTGACTGAAATCGCCACAGATCATTCAGATACCAACTGCTTCCGGTCGAGTCAATCCCCAAGCCTCCGAACAGCCAAATGTTTCCGCTGAAGTCGATCCAGCTGGCGGCCTGGCTCCGCGCACCTGGAATATTGACCTGAGCTGGTATTCCCTGCGTACCGTAGATGCCAGATTGGTTGGCGAAACTAGAACCACTCACCCAAGTCCACATCTTTGTGGATGGATTAAACTCCCAGAGGTCATTTAAACTTCCTAGCGTGCCTGTAGAGTCGATTCCGGTACCACCGAAAAGCCAAAACTTTCCACTACCATCGATCCAACTGAGTGTACCTTCGCGGGCTCCAGGAACATTGGTCATCGCAGGAGTTCCTTTCGTTCCGTACACACCGGGCTGACTTGATGTGTTAGCTCCGCTCACCCATGTCCATGAATTGACGGCGGGATTAAATTCCCAAAGATCGTTGATGTACCCTGAATCATTTGATGAGCTCAAGCTGAAGCCACCGAACAGCCAGAGATTCCCATTGGCGTCAACCCAGCCCGTTGAACCGTAGCGACTCTCTGGAACATTCGTGGTGGCGGGAACACCTTGAGTTCCAAAGACGCCATTCTGGTCGACTGTATTACCACCGGACACCCAGGTCCACTCTTGACTGATGGGATTGAACTCCCACAGGTCGTTCAACGAACTAATAATGCCATCTGAATCAACGCCGGATCCGCCAAAGAGCCAGAGGTTTCCACCACCATCAATCCAAGTCACAGCTTCTTCACGCGCTCCGGGAACATTCGGTGGCGCCGGCAATCCTTGCGTACCGTAGATTCCAGATTGGAAGGAGGAATTGGATCCACTCACCCAAGTCCATTCATTAGCGGCGGGAGCAAATCTCCACAGATCATTGAGAAGATAATAATTTCGACTCGAATCGATGTAGGAGCCGCCGAACAGCCAGAGGTTGCCATTGCTATCGGTCCAACTGGCTGCACTATCACGCGCCCCTGGCGCGTTCGCAGCCGCAGGTGATCCTTGAACCCCGTAGACACCGGCCTGGCCCCTAGAATTGGCTCCGCTAATCCATGTCCAAGTCACTGCTGATGGATTGAACATCCAGAGGTCGTTGAAGTCTCCAAAGCTCCCATTCAGATCAGTTGAATCCCCTCCAAAGATCCAGAGTTTGCCCTGCGCATCGGTCCAAGTGACCGCGCCTTCCCGCTCTCCCGGAACGTTTGAAGTTGATGGCACCCCCAGCGATCCATAGACTCCTACCGCACCCCCAATGTTGCTCCCGCCCATCCATGTCCATCCGCTGTTCCCCGAGGAATTGCTCGTAACAGTGAAGTTCACAGGGCTGGATGCGCCTCCGCCTGGCGCCGGATTCGTGACGACGACAGGATACGTTCCAGCAGTGGTGAGGTCGGCCGTTGTCAACGAAATCGTAATCTGACTGGTGCTCACGTAGGTCGTAGCATGAGCAATGCCGTTATAAGTGGCTGTAGACGAAGCAAGAAATCCAGTGCCATTGATGGTGAGCGCTTGCGGAGCGGCTCCCGCAGCCAACGAAGGGGGCGAGAGCGCAGTGATAGTCGGAACAGGATTTGGTGAGCCGCAGGTTCCGGTGGCAACGGTTTGCATGACGTTGTTGCTGGCAAGAGTCTGGTCAAAAGAGAAGAATGAGTAGAGTCCGACCGGCTGCAAGCAGGGTGGAGTAGTCCAACTGAACGCACCATTGCTACCAAGCGGTAGGCTTTCGAGTGCAATCACGTCGCCATCCTGATCTTGTTGATAGAGGGTCGCCGTCGCATTTAGATCGAACCCACTTCCAGTAAAGACGAAGGAGTCACTTTGCGCACCTGTGCAGCTTATTTCTGACCCCCCGCAACTCAGTTGGGGGAACGCGCTTATTGCGCCATTATTCGCATGAACCGCCTGCATCGCGACATCGTCAAGCACTCCATTGGCGGTGTTATCAGTTGGCAAACCCGTGTGGAATAAGTCAAACGGCGGAAAAGGGTGTACTGCAAAGTTGGAGTCGAATGCGAGGGCGCTATCTAGGCCAACCACTCCATCATTTGGTCCTGGGAACGGTGAACCGCCCGTTGCAGGGGTGTAAACAAGAGAGAGTGGAAATGGATTTGTGCCTCCGGCTACGAAAATCGTGGTTTGCCCGAGGTTGTTTCGGATGGCTGGCAAAATCGTCTGAGCGAGTGCTGCGCTCTGTGGCTGGAGGTCTTGGACGAATGGACTTGCGAAAAGATTGTTGATCCCCAACTGTTGAATTGCCTGTGAAGCTGGACAGGAACTTGATCCAGATTTGTACGACGCGTAAATCAATAAGTCAGCGAGCCCGTCTTGCGACACAGGTGTCCCAAGTATTGGACCAGCTAAGCCAAAGAAGTTCCGGATCAACGCCCTGTCAGGGGTTTGGGAAGCTGCATAAAGCGCGACTGGAACCCCTTCACTATGAGCAACAATATCTATACTCTTCGGCCCGAGTGCTGCGATCTGTTCAAGAAAGGCTTCTAGGTCGTTGCCGTTATCCGCAAGATGTCGGGTCCAATCGTAGTCGAACCCAACAATCACGTCATATGGATCACCGGTTGTAACTCCCTGCATGTACTCCGCGAGTGGGGTGAATGTATTTTCCACGCAACTCATCATGCCGTGCACAACGACCAGAACACGCTTGCCAGCAACGTGGCTGGAACAAGAGGAGAAATTAGGCCAATTCGGAATCCCTTGCTGCCAACACAGTTCTATGGGCAACGAAGTACCTACAGGAAGGTTCCACGGAATAACGAGACTAGCATTATTGATTGGACTCACGGCCACTGAAGAAACTGGATTTGAAAGTCCACTCAGCCACGAAGACGGGACAGTAAGCGACGACGTCCCACCGCTTCCTGAATAGGTTGTTGGAAGGAAATAGCTGGCATTTGTCGTATCCAGCATCTCTGTCAAGCCAATGGCTCCATTCAAGCCAGGAGGCGTGCCCTGCTCGTTGATCGTGAATGTCAAAGAGGGTGCCGTGCTGGCGCTGGCGGACGCAGAACCCTTGACAGTTTTTGTGGCGATCTCTCCTTTCATTTGACTAACAAGAGGATGCACGGGAACTGAGAACGCCAACTCCAGTGTTGTGCCAGTTCCAAGGATTAACTGATTCGGTGGCTGCTGAGGAAGCACCGAGAGTTCAGTGAGAGTGACAATCTGATCCGCAGGCAACGCATTCGGTGGAATGACAACGCTGCTTCCGTCTGGCAAAGTTATGGTTCCGCCGGTGGATGCCACGATCGTCTGGCTGACAGAGCCAATTGTGCCTGCGACCACAATGGGCACAGAAGCGCTCTTGGTTGCGTCAGCAATGCTGGTTGCCGTAATGGACACTGTAAATGGTGTGGGCAAAATTGTCGGAGCCAGATACAGTCCCACAGAGCTGATCGTGCCAGTGGCGGAAGTGCCTCCATTGATATTGTTTACCGACCAAGTTACTGACGAATTGAAGTTGCCCGTTCCCGAGACAGTTGCAGAACACTGGTTGGATTGTCCAATTGGCACGCTCACCATATTGCAGGAAACTGCCACAGAGGTGATCGCCGGAGGTACCGTCGCCGTCACTGTTGCAGAGCCGAACTTGGTTGGGTCTTTTGTCGATGTTGCAGTGATCGTCGCAACTCCCGCCGCCGACGGGGTGAAGACTCCTGTATTGCTGACCAATCCCATAGTCGTAGGGCTGACAGACCATGTGACTGAAGTGCCGTAGCCTTCAGTGCCGGTCACTGTGGGTGTGCATGTAGATGTCTGAGTCGTGAGTATCGATGTAGGAGAGCAGGTCACTGAGACCGAAGTGATCGTTGGCGGGGCGATCGTTGACTGAAAGCGCCAAAGGTCATTGAGGTCCCAAGTAAGTCCGGTTGAATCGATACCGTCGCCGCCGAAGAGCCAAAAATTGCCCCCTCCGTCAATCCAACCAACAGCGAAATCCCGTCCGCCCGGAATATTTGTTACAGCGGGAGTGCCTTGTGTGCCGTAAGCGCCAGGCTGGTTCGGCATATCTGGACCATTCACCCATGTCCAAGTCTTAGTAGTGGGGTTGAACTCCCAGAGGTCACTGAAAAACACACTTTTCTGACTTGAACCGGCACCACCGCCGAAGAGCCAGAAATTGTTATTGCCATCAGTCCAAGTGACAGCGCTATACCGAGCGCCCGGAACATTCGTAGTTGCAGGCGTGCCTTGCGTGCCGTAGACGCCAGCTTCGTTTGGAGTATTGGCCCCAGCTACCCAAGTCCATGTCTTGGCAGTCGGGTTGAATTCCCAGATGTCGTTGAAGAAATCATCATTTCCTTTCGAATCGAGTGCATAACCGCCGAATAGCCAGAGATTACCGTTGCTGTCAATCCAACTGGCGGCTTGATAACGTGCACCTGGAGCGTTTGTAGTGGCCGGAGTGCCTTGCGTGCCGTATACGCCGGTTTGGTTAGAAGTGTTGGCCCCAGATACCCATGTCCATGTCTTGGCGGTCGGGCTGAACTCCCAGAGGTCATTTAAATAACCGATGCTCCCAGTCGAATCGACGCCATAGCCGCCAAAGCACCAGAGGTTGCCTTTGCCATCGATCCAACTGGCGGCGCTATCCCGTGCACCCGGAGCATTCGTAGTTGCCGGTGTGCCTTGCGTGCCGTAAACGCCAGCTTGGTTAGAAGTACTGGCCCCAGCTATCCAGGTCCATGTCTTGGCGGTCGGGTTGTACTCCCAAAGATCGTTGAAATGCCCAGTGCTCCCTGCCGAATTGGTGACTCCACCGAAAAGCCAGAGATTGCCATTCCCGTCCATCCAACCGACAGCGGATTGCCTTGCACCGGGTGCATTTGAAGTTGCCGAAACACCCTGCGTGCCGTAGACCCCGGTTTGGTTCGGAGTATTGGCTCCGGCTACCCAGGTCCATGTCTTCGCGGCCGGGCTGTACTCCCACAGGTCGTTGAGATAACCACCGATGTCTGCCTGATTGACACCGTAGCCGCCAAATAACCACAGATTGCCATTCCCGTCGGTCCAACTCGTGGCGCCGACCCGTTCTCCTGGAACATTCGAAGCGGAGGGAACGCCCAAAGATCCGTAGACTCCAGATCCACCTCCGGTGTTGCTACCTGTGACCCAGGCCCATTCGGCATTCGATGAAGAGCTGCTCGTTACGGTGAAGTTCACAGGGCTGGACGGGCCGCCGCCTGGCGCCGGATTCGTCACTACAACGGGGTAGATCCCTACCGTTGCAAGGTCAGCCGTTGTCAACGAAATCGTAAGCTGGCTGGCGCTCACATAAGCTGCTGTATGAGCAATGCCATTGAAAGTCACGGTGGACGATGAAAGGAATCCCGTGCCGTTAATGGTGAGTGGTTGCGGCGCTGCTCCGACAGTCAAAGATGGAGGTAATAGCGCAGTAACGGTTGGAACGGGATTGGTTAGAGCTGTAACCGCGATTGAAGCAGTTCCGAATCTTGTGGTGTCTTGCGTCGAGGTTGCAGTAATCGTCGCCGTGCCTGTCCCGCTGGGAGTGAATATTCCTGCCGATGTGATCGTTCCACCTGTCGCCGACCATGTGACGGCGGAACTGTAGCTGCCGGTTCCGGAAACCGTGGCCGAGCACTGGCTGGTTTGGCTAGTTTGTATGCTGCTGGGAGCGCAGGAGGCGCTCACCGAAGTGATCGTTGGATTAGAAGGAGGATTTCCTCCTCCTCCATTAGAACCGCCGCACCCAAAAGCAAACAGCAGCGGAATACTCAGAAGAGGTACACGGACGAAATGAAGGCTTTTGTTCGGTAGATTCCGGTCCGGCTGGAAGGTCATCTTTCATTCCCCCATGAACCTGCGAGACCTGTGATCTCAGGCGGTAACGGGCAAACCAGCCCTTCATGAACTGAAAGGGGGAGATAACCGATGATTGCGTGAGTCAGTTGGCCGAGAACCAAAGCAACGTCATACAACGCGTAAGAGACACTTGCGATTGGCCCATGTGCGGCTGTTCGCAACGAGCCAATTCCCCCACGTCAAGTGCCAACCATAATACACAGTTCAACAGGGCATTCACGACCGGCCTCAGTGCCTCTCAGCACTTTTCAACCAAGTCGCGTAGCCGAACTCCGAGAGAAATGGCAATACGGTGCAGCTTCAGGATGCTGATATTCCGTATTCCTCGCTCTACCCCGGATATGAACGTCCAATGCAGTCCAGCCCTCTCCGCCAGTTGTTCCTGCGTTAAGCCTAGTGCTTCCCGCCGGTTACGGATTGTCTGTCCCAAGGGCTTTCTGGGATCGGTGATTGGATCGTCCACTCACCGATGTTTTCGGTTTCAGCCTGGCGAGTACATAGTATATAGTCTATGTCAATGAGAAATCTATCTATTTAAATGACTTCGTGCCCGCAATAGCCAGTTCCCGGCTCTACGCTGAGTCGTTGGGATGGTCGGGGCGCTCTGGAACCCGCTGGTCGGCTGGATGGCGCTGGCTTTTGGCCCGATACGCGGCCATCTTACCAAGCGGGTCCTCACAGGTGTTTACCTAGCCAATATCCCAGAAAGAGCAGTCCAAAACCGCAGAGAAGGCCCCCGGCGAAGACGCTCCACAGAAGGTAGCCCCAGGCCCCGAGCAGCTTGACCCGGAAATCCCGCGTCACCGCTGCCAAGGCATCTTGAGCATTGCGAATCGCCCCGTCGAGCGCGCCCTTTAGCCACCCATCCATCTGCTTTTGCGACGTTGCCAGAGCTTGCGCCAGGCTCGATTCGATAATGGTCCGGATGACGCCGGCGAACGGCTGCCGCGTCTCCTCGGTGTAGCACTTGAGAATGGCGTCCCCGGCGATGGAATCATGGAGACTGGCCTGGACATCCTCCAGAAGTTGCCGGGTCGTCACTCCGGCCTCTTCGATGGTCCCCTTCATCTGAGTAGCCGCGAAGTCGGCGATCTCGCGCGTCACGCCGCGGAGTCTGGTCTGTTCCGCCGCCGCATCGTTCAGTCCCCTCGCCACATTTTCTAGCGCGCGGCACTCCACTACGCTCAGCTTGTAGCGGAGCCATTCGGGATCTTCCGGGTCCATCTTGGAAAACTGCTTGAGCAGATCAAACAGAACCCGTTCTCTCGCCTCCCCTTTGGGGAAGGCGAGATACACGAGGTCACGAATCCAGGCAGATTTGTCGTATGTCGCCAACGGGGCTGTGTTCATGGGAGGAGTACCTTTCTCGCTTCCGTAAATTGCCTGAAAGCGCGAAAGCGGTACGTCCGCGCCCGCAGGGTCATATCCGGCGCCCTCAACTCCGGCACACTCGTTTTGCGCTCACCCACGTCGCCGAGGGTGACGTTCATCGTCCGCATCATGCGTTGGAGGTCGGGCCGCCGCGCATCCATCAGAATTTCGACAGGGGAGAATGCCTCCCGAAAAGCCGCTACATCGTTGGCCAGCTTCGGATTCTCCCAGGCCGAGGCGACGCCCTCCTGAAAGTAGTTGTGGACAATCACGTAATCGACCGTGTTTTGCAGTTCCTCTCCCCACTCGATGACCGACCGAGCAGAGGCAATGTCCCCATCGACGACGCCAAGCGCCGTCCAGCGGAGGTCAAGCCCGGATTCCTGCATGACGCGGTAGAACTCCCGGAACCAGGGAATCATCCGATGTCCCTGAGCCGCGCCTAGGTCGGCGAGAATCACGTCGGCGGTCGATTCGAGCGAAATCCCGAGCAGCTTGTCATATGTCCAGCTTTCGAGCGCCGGGAGCTTGTGCGCGTGGGAAAACAGTGCCTTGAAGGAACCCTCTGCTTTATTGTCCGGGTCCATATCAAGCAAATCCGCCCTGCACGAGTTGTCCGCATACCATTCAGCCAAAGTTGCCACCACCGTCGTTTTGCCGACCCCACCCTTGCCGGCGATGGGGAAGACAACCCGTTTAGGCTTCATGCCCAGCTCCGCCGCTACTCCTCTCCTCTGCCCACAAATGGACTCGGCTTGAAAATCTTCACAGGTCGCAGCCGCTCCTCCCTTTGCCGGTTCAACTCCGCTTCCCGGTCGAGCCGGACCATCAATTCTTCCCTCTGAATTTGCCATTCGGGTTTCTCCTGATTTGTGTTGACCTGCTTTGGTTGTTCTTCAGAACGAAGCTCGCCTCGTTCCACGGACTTTCCGCCTGAAGTGGGGGGGGTCTTGCCGTTGCCCCCTTGCTGCGTTGCGCCCTGACTCAGGACTAACCTCTTTGCCGTCCGGCAGAACTGCGGGTAGCCGCAAACAAACCCCTCTTTGCGCAACGCCTCCCAGATCGCTTTACAAGTAAGCCCACCGGCCTTCGCGGCTATCAACTCCCTTGCCACTCCCCGGAGAAGCTTTCCCTTCAGTCCAAAGAAGCTGCGACGGAGTGCCATTGCTTCTAGCAGCTTTTCGAGTTCGGGTAGTCGCTCATCATTAGAAATGTGCATTGCACTAGAGAATGCCAGAGATCATCGCGGGAGGCAAGCACGGAAGCGCAGTTTTCTGCAATTCTTTGCGACTAAATGCAATAAATGTAGATTTTCTGCAACTGAGTGCAACTTCAACCGCAACCCCACTCGAATTGCATAAAGTCGTAGTTTGTTGCGTTTAGTTGCATTTTGTCGCGCGCCAGCGGCGCGCCTTTCTGTGGCCGCAAGGCCGACTCCGGGTTTGGTATGCAGCACGAGTCTCAACAGGGAGTGTATTAGTGGAACATAAAGCGCTGACGCACTTTGAAAGGTTTCTCTATTCATCTTCTTTGCATTCATTGCCGATCTTTGACGCACCGCTGTACCTTAGACGGCTTCTGTGCGTCAACTTGCTAGTGCTATGTACATTGCTGTATAGTGCGGCCATGCCAAGACCGAAGCCATCAGGGATCGTCCGGTACACCATTCGCCTGAAGCAAGGGCAAGCCGAGCGCGTTGCGGCCATCAAGGCTCAGCTTCATGCCAAGAGCGACAATGAGGTTTTTGAATATCTCGTCAATGTGGCTACCAACCAGCGTGACGATCTCATCCAGCTCGTCTACAGCCTGTTCGGTAATCTCGCTGACAGTATGGCCCACCGGCTTCAGAGCCTTGAGACCGTCTCACAGCTCCATCTCGCACTGACTGACAGCTACATCAAATACGCGCTGACGGCGCTCCCCGAAGTTCCCCAGACGTTATTGGCCAGTGCGCGCGCCCGTGCTGCTCTGATCTACGAACAAGTGAATCTCACTGCGGCACGGGAATTCCAACGCCGCAGGGACTCCGGAGCCTACACTTCCAGCGAATTGGGCCTGGAGAGTACTCTCCCTGAATCTCCGAGCGAGAGGTAGTCAGATGCCGCGGCCCCCAGATGATCGGAATAGGGACGGGGACAGCCGTGATCGGAGCGGCCAACTACGCCCTGGCCGCGTCCGGCAGTCACGGACCTCGTCCCCGCGTTTTACGGGTGTTGCTCGAAACCTGTTGCGTCTGGCGCGCCTTGTGAGCCGCAGTACGCCCGGAGGAAGCCGAGTATCCATCAACGCGACTTCGGTACCAAGGCCGTCAGCATTCGAGCGCCGCGCTGTCGTTAATGTTCGCTATTCCAGTTCCCGCACTCCGGGCGGATGGAAAGCGCACGGTTGCTATATTGAGCGAGAAAGTGCGAAGAGCGAGCGCGAGAGCCAGGGCGAAGAGAAGCTCGGTTTGGCAAAAGAGCGTTCCCTCGGTGCTGTTGCAGGGGAGTGGCAGAAAGCCGGCGACAAACGACTTTTCAAGATCGTCATCTCCCCAGAGGACCGGGAGGCGGATTTTGACAGGACCGTGCAGGATGTAATTGCACGCATTGAGAATCAAGTTGGCGACAAAGTCGAGTGGGGCGGAGTCGTCCATCACAATACGGACCATCCACACACCCACATCATTGTGCGTGGCAGACTGCGTTCCGGCGAGGAACTCATTCTCTCACGTGAACTCATCCGACGCGGACTGCGTGAGGCAGCGCAACGCTCCTTGACCAGGCAGCTCGGTCCACGCACGTTCGAGGAGATCGAGCACCAAAAACAATCCGAACTCTCTGCGAATCGTGTCACACCGCTCGACCGGAGACTCGAAGGACGATTGCTCCCGCCTACCGGCGAGAGCACGTTTCGGAACCTCAGTGATCGAGCGAATGCCTTCGAGGCATCCCGCCTCCGCCATCTTGCCCAAATCGGACTTGCAAAGTCCGTTACAAGCGGTCAGTGGCAGGTGCGCTCCGACTTCCTCAGCCAACTCCGAAACATGAAGGACATCCAGGACCGGGCACGGACGCTCTTCCGTTGCGGAGTCGCAATCAGCGATCCCCACGCGCCGATGGAGTACTCCCTCGCATCGAAAAGGCTCATTGGCCGTGTCCTGCTTAATGGTGAGGAGGAGAGAACGGGAGCGTTTCAAACCATCTTTGAAACGACAGAGGGGAGGATCGAGATTATCCGCCACGACGCGACGCTTCGCGCTGCATGGGCGCGGGGAGACCTCCAGCCGGGTAATATTGTCGTCATCGACAGTCTGCGGAGCAACCCAGATCAGCTTTACGCTTCGGCAGCAGGCAAAGACAAAGACATCCTCCGCGATGAAAAAGCGCTTGATTCAATTACCCGCCGGATGCGAGCAATGAATCTCTCGGTTGGCGAGTCCGACAAAGGATGGATGGGAGAATTCAACAAAACCCTCCGATCCCGGATGATGATTCGGACCCGAGACAGGGGATACTGACTTTTCAAACGCTCGTAGTGGAATGTACACTCCATTGCAAGGAGGCATTCCATGAAGAACGGCAAAATCACCCCTCCCGGTTACGTACTCCCCAATCGGCCTCACTGGCAAGGCGGCTGGAATCTCCGTTCGCTCTTTGGAGCAGTCCTGGCCTTTACGCTCGTTGCGGGCGCGGCGACCGAGTGGCTCGCTATTCAGCTTCACAACCCCATCGAGATGGGTGAACCGATCTTCCGGTTTCGTGGCACCCCGGTTTACCGGCCGTTTGCAGCCCTGATGCTCTGGAAACACTTTGCAGGTAGCCGTCTCATCAGCTCTGGAGTTCGCAAGGATCTCTGGATCGCTTTTGGCGTTACCATCGTTGGCGGTCTCTTCCTCGCCTACTTCACCTACTGGTTTCTCTCGCTCATCCGCGACCGAAAAAGCACAGACAGCCTGATGAATCTGCATGGATCGGCGACCTGGGCCACGCGCGAGAATATTGAAGAGCTCGGCCTACTCGACGCAACCGATGGCGTTTACATCGGCGGCTGGCGCGATCCCAAGACCGAAGAGATTCACTATCTACTTCATTCGGGCGCGGAACCGGTCCTGCTCTTTGCCCCGAGCCGGAGCGGCAAAGGTGTCTCCGCCATCATTCCCACGCTCTGCCAGTGGCGGCAGAGCGTATTCGTCTACGACCTCAAGGGAGAGAACTGGGAGAAGTCGGCCGGATTCCGCCACACCATCGGTCAGCGCGTTCTCAAGTTCGCGCCGACCCTCCCTCTGGAGAGTTGCTGCTATAACCCGCTCTCCGAAATCCGCTGGGAGACGGACTACGAGGTGGCCGATGCCCAAACCATAGCAAACGCCGTCATTCGCCACGGCGATGACGACAACCTCTACAAGCACTTCGAGGACGCTGCCGTCGATCTTGTCTCGGCTGGCATCATTCATCTCGGCTACGTCTACAGGAATCTCGTCCTGCCCCGTGAGCCCACTCTCCCCGATGTGCTAGCCCACTACTCCACACCCGGCATGGACTTCACCGATGTACTGGTCGAGATGCAGAAAACCGTCCACATGCCAGGCGGCAAGTCGGAGCCTCGTCTGCGCTGGTTCGATCACAACGGCAAGCCGACATTTACTCACCCATACGTGGGCAAGGCCGTTCAGCGGCAACTGAATCGCGCCGACCGCGAGGCGTCGAGCATTCAGTCGAGCATTGTCACCCCAATGACACTGTACGATGACCCGATAGTTCAGAAGACCGTTTCGCGCTCGGACTTCCTTGTGCGCGACCTGGTTTACGGAAAAGCGCCGATGAGCCTTTATTTCAAGGTTCCGCAGCCGGACCGCGACCGGCTTCGCCCGCTTGTCCGGCTCATGCTCCAGCTCATCTTCAATCGCCTCATGGAGCAACTCGACCCGGACCGTCACCATCTCCTGCTCATGCTCGACGAGTTTCCAGAACTGAGAAAGATTCCGAACTTGGCGTCTGCCATGAGCCTCATGGCCGGTTACAAGATCAAACCTTACCTGATTGCGCAGACGCTTACGCAGATCGTCGAGGAGTACGGGCCGAACGAATCCATCACCGACAACTGCTATATCAAGGCCGCCTTCCAAACCGACAATCTTCAGACCTGCAAGAATCTCTCCGAGCTGAGCGGCAACATGACCGTCGAGAAAGAGACGGTCAACTACAGCGGCCAACGGACCGACTTCTACCTCAAGCACATCTTTCGCAGCGTCGAGCAAATTCAACGTCCGCTCATCACCGTCGATGAAATTCGTCGCATCAAGCCGCCGACGAAAGCCACAAACGATCCAAGCAGCAAGATCATCGCCCCCGGCGACATGCTCATCTTCATCAACGGCGTTGCGCCGATCTACGGTGTGCAGAGCCTTTACTTCATGAATGAGGCGCTGCTTGCCCGCACCAAGCTCAGGCCGCCGGAGTTCCCAACGGCAGCCAGCCAGACCAAAGACAATCCGGCACCGATTCAACCTGAAGACAACGAATTCGCGGCTATTGTCCGCGGCGCTCTCGACGAGATTCGTATTGAGGAGCAGATCAATGGAAATTCTTAACCAGGTCATTCTTGCCGGAAATCTGACCGATCAGCCCACGGTCTCCGATGCCGGCGGCCGCCTGTTCATTCGCGCCCGTCTTGCCCAGAGTTGGTTCTACGAAACCCAAGGCAAAACCGTCGAG
>Ga0181520_10004548_pt1 | contig 23093 bp, 15 predicted proteins | sample PEATcosm2014_Bin_29_FD_132451 | JGI IMG/M metagenome (GOLD analysis project Ga0181520, IMG submission 132451) | Peatland microbial communities from MTU Mesocosm Facility, Houghton, MI, USA - PEATcosm2014_Bin02_30_metaG | ecosystem: Environmental > Terrestrial > Soil > Wetlands > Peat | place...
AGGATTGCATATAAAATGATTGATCTGGATATAGTAGCTGCCAGTCCGTCATCTGTTTATCGTATTCTGAAGAAGGCAGGTCTGCTAAACAAATGGAATACTAATAAAAGGAATATGAAAGGAACAGGTTTTAAACAGCCCGACGGTCCACATAAACACTGGCACACTGATATTAAGTATTTGAACTTTAACGGCTCTTTCCTTTTCCTGATTTCTGTAATCGATGGTTATTCACGTTATGTACTTCATCATGAGGTAAGGGCTGCAATGTCGGCATATGATGTGCAACTTACAGCCCAACGAGCCAAGGATAAATACCCGCTGGCTAAACCAAGGATCATAAGCGATAATGGAGCTCAGTTTATTTCGAAAGAATTTAAACAATTCATTAAGGACATTGAAGGCACCCATGTAACGATATCAGTTAATTATCCCCAAGCCAACGGTAAGATCGAACGCTTTCATAGAACTATCAGTGAGGAATGCCTCAGAATTAAAACACCGGTTACGGTTGAGGATTTCAGAGTTTACATAGAGGACTATGTAAATTTTTATAACAAAGAAAGACTTCATTCTGCTCTTAATTACCTTACTCCGGAAGATTACTTACTTGGTAGAAAAGAAGAAAAGTTAAAAGTAAGGGAATTTAAGCTTGAAAAAGCAGAACAAGACAGAGCAAATTACTGGAATAAAGTAAATGAAGCAGCGTAAATAAAAAGTAAATTTAAATAACATTATTTTTTTAATAATAGTATCTTTTCGCTTGACTCATTACACTTGTTTGCTATTAACGTTGTAAAGTCTCAAATCCTGTGCATTACCGTTTTGAAAGTCTTGTAAATAAACTACATTATTCCCATCCGGTGTAAAGTTAATATCAAAAAAAGAAAATGTGTTTGCAGAATCCTTTATTTTACTTTGATTCGAACCATCGGAGTTTATTATATATAAACCAGAATTATTTGTGTACGCTATTTTCTGTCCGTCGGGAGAAAATGTTATTCCAGTATTAAATTTAAAGTTATTAGGTAAATTTAATTGAGTTAACCCACTCCCATCAAGGTTCATTACATAGAGAGAGGTGTTTGGATAGGCATATTCAATGAATAGAATTTCCGTACTATTTAGATAAAATTGATAATTATAAATATCTAAACTATTAGGAGAAATCATTACACTATTAGACCCGTCTGAATTACAAGAAAATAATTTCTGATTATTTATATATATCATTTTACCGTCAGGCAATAAAGAAAAATCACTGCCGGTAGTATTTAGTTTAAGACCACTACCGTCTAAATTGATTGAGTAGATTCTGGAAATATCATAACTTTCTACTGGCGGCATCGGATCAGATTCGTTGCAAGAAACTATAATTAGGGAAAGAAACGGAAGCACTAAAAAACTGATATATTTCATAGTAAGTTGATTTATGGATTTCAATTTTCTTTTCGTTAAAAATCTAATCTGAACCATTCAATTTGTGCCTTCAAATTATATTTCAACCAATACTTATTCTTTTATTAATTGTTATACTGCCCTATTCATCAGTATTTTTTTATGTGGATCAAGTTTTGGATATGGACAGTTTCATATAATCCTATTTTTCAAATTAATTATTTCTTTTTAATCGTTCAATTTAATGGACAACGTTACAATCTCATGAGGTTTAATTTTTACATAAATCTTTTTCCCATTAACAATTGGTTTATTGTCGGATTCCTGTGGAAACTCAATAATATTTACACGGTTTGCTTCTTTGACAATAACAGGCAATGTAATAGATGCCGATGTTTCATTACCATACACTTCGGCAAGTCGAATGATTAGATTTTTCCCGTCTTCGGCTTGTTTGATACCGCTCATTACTATTGTTGATGGGGAAACTATCAGCAATGAATCTTCGACAGCCCTCGTGGCGTGGGTTTTAACTAATGCCAATGACGGGGGTTCTGCAGCATACACTGGAATATTAAAGTTTTCAGCTTCTGCCCAAACCCCGTTTTTCCAGTCTCCTGAATGAGGATAAAGTGAATATTGAATATGATTAACACCAATATTGGGATAAATGTCAGGAGAATGGGTTGCGCGAAGCAGCGATAACCTCAACTGCCCTTTTTCAAAAGAATGACCGAATTTGGTTTTATTTAGTAACGCTATACCAGTTTTTCCATCGGAAATATCCACCCATTGCTGCGCAGGTACTTCCTGTCCAGTTGTAGGGCGTATAACCACGGCAAAAGGAACATGATTATAGAATGTTGGGTTTTCAATCGCTAGGTCAAATGTAGCTCTGAGGAATGGCGTATTATGTTCGCTATCACTGGTTTCAAACCAATGGGCATCGAGATCAAAATCAATACGTGGATAGTTTTTATAAATGTATGTCCTTTGGATAAATTTTGAACGTCCCCATTTCTTAACCACTTCAACGGTTGCACGGACAGGACCGTTTTGTGTAATGGTAACACTTTCAACGTTAGTAATATCTTGTATTTCTTTAATATCGCCGATGTTCCACGCATCAGAGTTTTTAAAGTCTTCCATATATATTCTCAATTTATTTAAACGACCATCGGCACTGACAAAATCTTTACCTGTGCGTTTGTCTATTAGTTGGATGATATCACCTGTTTTCATATCAAAAGCAACGGTAAAGAAATCGGTTTCAAACTTACCATCTTTTTCAGAAATAGGCTCGGTTGATATTCCAGGTTTGGATGCATCAACATAGAAAGTTTTATAACCACCAGCTGGCATATTATCTACAACAAACTGAATTCGTGAATGGAATCCGGGAGGAAATATCTTACCGCCCGTAATTTGTGCGGGATAGATTTTCCCGGCATCATCGCGAACCACTACAGTTGAAGTAGTGCCATTCATTGGTTTTACATTGCTATATCCGTAATAATCCCACCAAGCGGAAAGGTCGGCAGTAACAGGTTGTTCATACGTAAATATTTCGGCTTCTACAAGTGTTTTTTTACTGCGCGGCTGCATGTTTATAGCCACGATTGGTTGTCCAATGCCGGTCTTGAACGTTATTTCGTCTGCCAGGTGAAGGAACCCTGTTTCAAATATATCGTTAGCTTTTTTCTGAACAGCTTTATGATCAGACACCGCATCCTGGTATGTTTCGTAAATAGCCGAACCAGGCAAAATATCATGGAACTGGTTGAATGCAACTGTTTCCCACATATCCTTTAAATCGCTTGCAGGATAAGGTTCACCGTTTAACCAACGCAGGCAGGACAAAAATTCTGTTTTATATAACGATTGCTCGCTCTTCCGGGTATTTTCTTTGATTTCGGCAATAGAGGTATAGCAGCCTTCGTAAACAAACTGCATCTCGCTCCTGTGCGTTGGTCTTCCATCCATTTCTTTTAATGATGCTTCAAAGAAAGTCTCTGCATTGGTAAATTTGATTGATGGATAGTGTGGAGTTGAATCGAGCATATGTATAGTATTGATATCTTTCAGAGTTGGACCGCCGCCATGATCTCCAACCCCGGTAGGCACAAGGATGCGTCGTTTCACGGGTGATAACATATTTACATCATTCTTGATTGATGGTGAAATAGAGTTGCTGTACACATTGCCTGAAAAGCAAAGGACCTTCGAGGAGTCCGGACCTTTCCACCAGAAAGTGCCCGAGTATGGGTTGCAGCGCACGAAGTAGTAATAGCTGCATCCGGCAAGGTTCAATATCTGGGGGAACTGCGAAATATGCCCGAAATCATCAGGTAGCCAGCCCACGTGGGCAATTTTACCAAAACGTTCGTACAAAAACCTTTGCCCGAGCAAGAAAGACCTGCAGAGCGCCTCTCCTCCGGACATGTTGCAATCGCCTTCAACCCACATGCCGCCGACAGGTTCGAAACGACCTTCTTTCACATACTTCTTTACTTTCTCGAACAATGGCGGATCCACTTTTTCAATATGCTTATAAATACTAATCTGGCTCTGGAGCATCCTGAAGTCTGGATATTTTTCCATTAAAGCCACATCCTGCCGGAAGTTATCGTGCGTCATCGTTTTTGTTTCGGAATAAGGCCATAGCCAGTTCATATCCATGTGGGCATGACCAATAACACAAATAGTGTCCTTTGACAGATCTGGTGAATTTTTTATAAGTTCCTGCAACATACCCTGAAGAACCGATTTGATTTTATCGTATTTGTCATCGGCTGCATATTGTAAACCCGTTATTGCCGTTGACGACAAATTAACAGCTGAACCATAAAGTTCTTTCGCATTATTAAACTGATTTACCATCTTTTGTGTTGCGGTATCGCATAGGGCTTTATCCATAGCAAGCTGCATGAGTAAATCCGTCGTGAGAGAGCTGGGCAATAATATGGAATTCTTTTCATCTTTAAATACCATTGATAATTGGTTGCCTTGTTGAGAAAGAATTTGAACTCCTTGTTTCAGAGGAAAAACAAACGCTACAGAATCAGTACTTCCGGCAGGGATGGACTTTTCTGTCTTTTCAGGTAATTTTGCATTATCGCCGACAAGCAACGTGAACTGTACATTATCAGCGCTTGATTTGCCGTAATTTGCCGCTTTAATAATAATACTAACATTTTTTTCTTTGTACGAAACATTAGCATTCACTATCTCAAGAGCCTGGGTTTTTGCCAGTTCTCCTGCCGATGGGTAGTCTATGCTAATCTCAACTGGTTGGGTTGATGCCAGGTTGCAAACAAGCTCCCAGTCAAAAATACTATGGTCCACTTTTACCAGAACACGATTGTAACCTTTGGATAATTGCATATCAACCTTATCCTCATTTCCGATCACACCAGGTTGAGCAGCTTTATCCCAAACCAACAAACCATTCACCCAGACCATTGCCCCGCCATCACAACCAAGAAGAAGAGTTGCAAGTTGATTTTCCTTTGAATATACATATACAAATGCATAAGCTACTACATTTGTTTTTTCAGCAAATCCCACATTTAAAAAATCAATTATATGCTGATCTACAGCTTTCCACACAAACTTACCTGCCATTTCGCCTGATTTAGGCGCAATCATTGGTTCGTCAATAAATGATTTGTAATGCAAATCTGAATTATCTTGAACGGTAAACGATCCGGCAATGAGCCATTTATTAATACTCGTGTATTGCTGAGCACTTAACAGCGATGAAATAAACAAAGATGCAGATAAAAAAAAGAAACTTAATCTTTTTGTTTTCATGTATGAATATCCTTTTATTACTTAGTCGATCCTTAAAAAGTCATTTTGAGATTTGGATTTGATGAAACCAACTTCAAAAATATATAAATATCGGCTTACAACATTAAGTGTATTTAATTTATTTAATAAACTCTTTAACTATATTCTTAACCAATATCTTACTTCAGGGGTTTAGATATTAGATTTAACTATTTATTTATCTGCAAAAGTTTTATTGGAAAATGCACGAAATAATTTACTATTATTGTCGTATCCTAATGTTTTATTCAACAAGTAATTTAATAACAACTTTTTATCATCTGTGTGAATTTTTAAATCAATAAATGAAAATAGATTTTCTCAAGTCAACCTTTGGAATTTCCTTCTTTCATTTCGGATAATATGTTTTCCAAAATTAGTTTCAATTTCTTCCTCCTTAAAATTGGGAATTAGATTAGCAAAGTGAAAATCTTTTTTTGCTTTTGATGCCATCCAAGTTCCTAATAACCAGTATCTCATAAGTGCATATTGGCTATCGGAAATAATATCCAGATAATCAGATTTAAATTCTTTATTAAACCATTCATTACTACCTGTCAAATATTTCTTTGTATCATTTGGATTACTGAAAAAGGTACCCTCTCAATTGATTTTCCGATATAAAAACCCGACTTGCAAATTTTTTTTAAAGGTCAACTTATTAAATTCCAGTTAAAAAAGGAGCATTCGCATCTCATTGTAAAATCGTAAAAAATTTCAAGCTATCATGATTTCAAAATACTCATTGAAGAATTTCCGCAATTCCTTGATGATCGTTTTTACACTTCATAAATTTTAATCCCAAAACGTAGGGTAAAATCGTATCCGGTTTTTTATAGGGAATTTGAATTTCCAGCTTATTTCAGCGCCGGATAAGTGTAATTATTACACTTATGAATAATTAAAAAGTCCTTTTCCTGCCTGTTTATAACGCATGCACTAAAATAATAAACGTATATACAAGATTTCCGTTTATATTTAATCTATTTTTAACAGCAGAATTAAGCTCAATTAACATATTTTTATCTGTCAGCTATATGATTTTATGCTTTATTAAAAATCCGTCTTCCATAGTTTCAAAGAATCTATTAAAAAGGAGAATCATGAGAAAAATACTGTTTTTACTTTCATTCATCATATTTGCATCAACACAATACGCACAGGAGAAGCTTCCTTATCAGGATGCCGCGGCCCCTGTTGAAAAACGCGTTGAAGATTTATTAAACCGCCTGACGCTTGATGAGAAAATCGATCTTATCGGAGGAACCGGGATAGCTACAAAGGAAATTAAACGACTTGGAATTCCTGAGCTAAAAATGACCGACGGGCCTGCCGGAGCGCGTTTTGATAAATCCACTGCTTTTCCGGCGCCGATTGCAATGGGAGCTACCTGGGATACTAATTTAATTTACCGCGTAGGCGGAGGCATTGGGAGAGAAACAAAAGGACACGGCAGAAATGTGATACTTGGCCCATGTGTAAATATCGCGCGTATTCCCATGGGCGGAAGAGATTTTGAAAGTTATGGCGAAGACCCATTCCTTACTTCAAGGATTGCCGTCGGTTATATTAAAGGAGTACAGAATGAAGGCGTTGCTGCAACCGTAAAACATTTTGCCGCCAACAACGAAGAAATAGACAGAATGTATGTTGACGTTTTTGTAAGCAGGCGCGCGCTTAATGAAATTTATTTCCCCGCCTTCAAAGCCGCTGTTACCGAAGCGGGAGCTCTATGTATTATGAGTTCTTACAATAAGGTCAATGGGCGCTTTTCCAGTGAAAATGATTATCTGCTTAGGGAAGTGCTAAGAAATGAATGGAACTTTAAAGGACTGATTATGAGCGACTGGTGGGCTGTCCATTCGGATATTCCTACCGCACAAGGAGCGCTGGATATTGAAATGCCCTACGGCGACTTTATGAATATAAAGAATTTAAAAAGCTCTGTTGAATCGGGAGTTATACCTGTTGCAGCAATAAACAATAAAGTTAAGAATATCTTAACGATTATGTTCAAACTTGGAATATTTGATAAAGAAACTGTGAAAGATGAATCATTAATCAACAGCGCTGAAAACCGTAAAATAGCTTATGAAACATCGCTTGCCTCTATTGTACTATTAAAAAACGACGGGAATATATTACCGCTAAAGAAGGATAATCTAAAGACCATTGCCGTAATTGGTCCTGATGCAGATACTGCAAGAACAGGCGGCGGCGGTAGTTCGGAAGTCAATCCTATAAATCCCGTCTCTTTTTTAGATGGGCTGAAGAACAAACTGCGTGCAAATGTGAAGATTAATTTTTTAAGAGGAGTGGAATTTGATTACAATGTTCAGGCTAATGCAATAGAATCAAAGTATCTTTTTACAGATAAAACAGGCAAGAAGAACGGACTGAATGCCGAGTTTTTTAATAATATGGATTTAAGCGGCGCTCCCGTATTAAAAAGGATTGATACGGTAATTAATTTTATATGGGACGAAAACGGGCCGGGTTCTGGCGTTAAAATGGACCACTACTCGGTAACATGGACGGGTTACTTAAAAGTTCCGCAAACAGGCGAATATACACTTTGCACTGTAAGCGACGACGGCAGCCGCCTGTGGCTTGATGATAAGATGGTTATTGACGTCTGGTTTCCTCATGCAGCGCTGAAAAAAACTGTTTCCGTTAAATTGCAAAAAGGCAAACTTTATAAGATACGGTTTGACCTGTTTGAAAAGACCGGCGGCGCGGTTGCTTTTTTAGGATGGCAGACTGGGAGGGAGGATATGATAAAGAAAGCCGTTGAAACTGCAAAAAAGGCTGATTATGTGTTACTTACTGTCGGTACAACAAGCAAAATCGAAACCGAAGGCAGGGACAGAGACGATTTAATTCTTCCAAATGCCCAGGATGAATTGATTGAAAAAGTTGCTGCCGTAAATAAGAATACAATTGTCGTCCTTACTAACGGCTCCCCTGTATTGATGGACAAATGGATAAACAAAGTTAAAGGCGTTGTTGAAACATGGTTCCCCGGTGTTGAAGGCGGCAATGCAATTACAGATGTATTATTAGGCAATTACAATCCTTCCGGAAAGCTCCCTGTTACATTCCCACATAAATGGGAAGACTGCTCCGCTTACCCGACTTACAATGTGCTTAAAGAAAGAACTTATTACGCAGACGATATATACGTGGGCTACAGGCACTTTGATAAGTTCGGTATAGAGCCGTTGTTTCCGTTCGGGTATGGTTTATCTTACACAACATTTGGATACTCAGGCTTAAATGTTACATCATCAGACAGCAGCACATTTAATGTAATATTTAATATTAAAAATACAGGCAGCGTGAAAGGCGAAGAGGTTGCACAGGTTTATGTTTCTTCACACGGGTTAAATGTTGAAAGACCTGTAAAAGAATTAAAAGGCTTTGCAAAAGTCGCCTTAAATCCCGGTGAAACCAAAACTGTAACTGTTAAGCTTAACAGGAATGCATTTGCCTATTACAGCGAAAAAAATGCAGAGTGGATAGTTGACGCTGGCAGTTACAAAATAGCTGTTGGCAGCTCTTCAAGGGATTTGAAACTGCAGTCCGATATAGATGTAAAATAATTGTTGTTAGTTTAATATGTAGAGGCGCTTAATCCGGCAAAGCAATTTGCCGGATAGATATATTATAGTTTTAATATATTAACAATAAAGGATAGTCTTAGTTAAATCATTATCAAATTGACCGCTTATTGTTTTATCCATTTAAAAACCGTTGAAACGGTTAACAATTATGAACTTTATCCTTTCGTATTAACCACCAATCTATCTCTTCACCTAACCATGGTAATCTTGAATTTAATACAAAACAAGTAGTTATAAAGAATATATAGCCTATGAGAATCCCCGTTAAGGAAGCGGCAAATTACAAAACTTTTTTATGCGAATTATCCGTAAATATTTTACTAATACAAGAAAATAATATCGTTAATAAAATTTATTTTTCATTTAGTCATCTTCATTTTTAGTAATTACTTACTTTTACCAGCTTAAAAGTTAAATGCTTTTTCCAGTTCAGTTATTTCGGATTTTCCTATTGGAACAACCTCGCCAATCGCTTTTGAGGCTATTATTGACTTTGCTGAAAATTCTGCTACTTCTAATCTGTCATAACTTTGAAGCAGCGAATTGCCGGTTACTATTACACAATCATTCTCACAAATTACTACCGGCACTTTTTCCGATATTATATCGGCAATATTTGGTGCACCTTTTTTTCCCTTTCTGAATTCCAAGCCATATGGAAGGGTAAGCACATCCCTCAAAACAAGGTAGCTTTCCGGTATAATCCGTGAGTCAAACTTAACACCGCTAATACCAAATGCAAGGATGTTTGGCGGGTGAGCAATCAGTATTGCATTTATATTTGGATTCTTTTCATAAATATCTCTATGAAGATTGACACTCCTGCTTGGCTGCTTACCGGCTTCTTTCTTATCTCCTTCTATAAGCACCAGGTCATCTTCTGATAAATATTTTCTGTCCATACCCCAGGGGGTTATAATAAACTTACCGCCTTCAACTCTGGCTGAAAATGTGCCTTCCATACTTGTTACAAGATCCTGAGAATAACTTCTGTGTATCAATGATATAATACTTTTTCTTAACTCCTTTTCCTTTGAAGAATGGCTTGTAAATTCAAAGTCCTTAAATGTTATTTCCCTTTGCGAAAGCTTCAGATCGTTATCGCTCAGTACTTTTACCTTGCCGAGAATATTAGCCTTGAGGGTTAATCTTGCACAAAAGTCTAATGTCTCAAGCCTCTGGAATGCTTGCATTAAACTGTTTCCCACCGTAACTATACCATGATTTTCCATAAGCGCGGTATTTTTGTTTTGCTTAAATACTTCGGCAATAACTTCCCCAAGTTTCCCGCTGCCCGGTAGTGCATATTTTGCATAACCTACTGTACCGCACATTTCACTCGCTTTGGGTACTATCCGTGTATCAGGTATTTTCCTGGTTATGGCAAAGGATACCAGTGCAGGTGGATGTGCATGGACGACTGCTTTTATATCCTGCCTGGCTTCATATACTGCTTTGTGAAACGGTAATTCGGATGATGGTTCATGTGTGCCCTCTGTACTTCCATCAGGAAATACTCTTACAATATCTTCGGGTTTTAGCGTCCCTTTATCAACACCCCTGGGAGTTATCCATATTGACGCGTCTTCATCAAGTATTGACAGATTTCCTCCTGAAGTTGTTGTCATTCCATTTTGGTATATCCTGTTTATTATTTCTATTATCTCATCACGCGGATGCAAATATTTAAATTTCATTTTTTCAGTTTCCTATCAATTTGAGTAACTATTATGCTTTCACCATGGATATGAATTGTTTCTGACTATTGATAGAGTATTTCCCCCAGACTTAATCAATAAAATCTTATTACAAATTTTCCCCTGGCGGAAAGTTACGAATAAATTTTACTAAAATTAATAAATTTAATAACTAAATGTCAAGAAATATCACTGCTGTCCAAAATAAATATAAAACTGATAAAAGTATTGGATATTAATCTGTTTTGGATAGATTTTATAATACCGCGTTTTTAAACCATATCTAAAATAATTCTACAAACCGAAAATAAAGCAGTATATTATTTCAACCATTAGGGTCTCTGATTGCTAAACATTTATGTTTGTCACGATAAGGAGAAGCCGGAGTTTAATGCTCCGGCTTTGCTATTTAATAATAAAAAATTGAAAAACCACTTCAGTTACTACTTCAGTTTAATTTTTAAATTTTCTTGACTATGTAAGTTATTGAATTATAATATGTTACAGTTACTAAAATTTATTATCAGGATTAAATGTTTGCCTGACACACAAGAGATAATGGTTCGAATCCACTATCGCCCGCAATAGATAAAATGCCTGTATGGGTTACATCAATTCCTCATGTACATCTCTTCAATCAAACTGCCGTATCTTTCTTCTACTGCTTTACGGCGGATTTTTAAGCTGGGTGTTACTTCTCCATTCTCTATGCTGAAAGGTTTATCAAGCAGCGTAAACTTGCGGACTCTCTCGTAATTGGCAAGCGACTTCTGTACCTGCGACATGTCTTTTTCTATCATTTCGTAAATCTCTTTTGCCTGTACAAGCTCTTCAGGTTTGTCATAAGGGATTTTATTAACGTCTGCATATTCCTGGATTGCATCAAAATCGGGGACAATTAACGCGCTAAGGAACATTCTTCTATCGCCAATAAGGACAAACTGGTCAATATATTTACTTTCCAAAAAAAGATTTTCTATATGTGTAGGCGCAATGTATTTGCCTGCGGAAGTTTTAAATAGATGTTTTTTCCTGTCGGTAATCATTAAGTAGCCTTCGGAATCAAAAACGCCGATATCGCCGGTATGCAGCCAGCCGTCTTTTAATGTTTCTTCCGTCTCTTTCTTGTTCTTAAAGTAGCCCTGCATTATATTGGCGCCTCTTGCCAGTATTTCACCGTCAGGCGCTAATTTCACTTCGACGCCGGGGAAGGGTTTGCCTACTGTGCCAAACTTATAATCATCCGGTTTGTTTGCTGAAATCATCGGGGAGGATTCCGTTAAACCATAGCCTTCAATAATAGAGATTCCTATCGCTTCAAAAAACTCTGCAAGATTGCGTGCAAGCAGGGCTCCGCCAGAAATAAAGAATCTTAACTTTCCACCCATGCGCCGGCGTATTTTCTTAAAGACAAGACTATCTGCAAGCTTATTTTTAATTGATAAGCTAAAAGTTATGTTTCCTGTTTTTTTAGCACGGCAGTATTCTTTGCCTATTTCAATTGCATTGTAGAATATTTTTTGCTTAATCTCCGATTGAGAATTTATATTTTTTAAAATTTTTGAATAAATCCTTTCAAACAATCTTGGAACAGCCGTAATAATTGTCGGGTGCACTTCCAACATGTTCTGAGGTATTGTCTCTATCCCTTCCGCATAGCAGACCATTCCACCTGAAGCTAAAGCAGAATAGTATGTCATTCTTTCAAATATATGGCAGAGCGGCAGGAAGGATAAAAAAGTGTCGTTTTCATCAATAGGGTATGTTTCCAATATTGAATTAACAATGGATAAAAGATTTTTATGTGAAAGCATTACTCCTTTAGGTTCGCCTGTTACGCCGGAAGTATAAATGATTGTACATAAATCATTTTCTTTTATGTTACTCCTGCTTTCCTTCAAGAAATAAGGACGGGCGGTTTTAAATATTATTCCTCTTTCCTGAACTTCTTTAAAAGAAAAAATTGTTCTACCGTCGCTCCCTGTATCTTTATCATTTATCACTATGATGAATTTTAAATATCTGCACTTATTTTTAATCTTATTTACTTTATTTAACTGAAATTTATTTGAGACAATTATTCCCTTGGATTCCGAGTTGTTCAAGATAAATTCTACTGACTCGGCAGTAAGCGAAGGGTAAAGCGGAACATCAATGGCGCCCAAACTTAAAGCAGCAATATCGGTGTACACCCATTCCGGGCGGTTCTCGGAAATAACAGCAATCTTATCACCCGGTTTGATACCGAGAGTTGAAAGTCCGCATGCAAAGTTTTCAACTTCATCTTTGGCTTCCCGGTAAGTTATACCGCAAAATTTTCCATCAACTTTTTTCATCAGCAGGATGTCTCTTTTATCGCTGTGCCATTCTTCTGTAAGGAATTCAAAAAGTTCGGGTATAGTCCTGGTTGCTTTTAATAATGCCATTCGTACTTCCTGATTTTATTAATTATGAAAATAAAATCATTGATCCGCAATTCCAACTATAATCTTTTGCGGAAGAGAAGTATTACAAAAGTATTACAATCAGAAAATCTGAACTTTTGTCCTGTAAATAATGGAAAGTAGAAATATCAATATGCAGTTAAGTAATTTTTAACGATTATTTCTTTAAATTTGCGCATGTTCTTTGAAATTCCGGTTAAGAGCAAGAAAGGTCACGCATAGAATATGAAAGATAGAGGATATCTGGGAGCAATTCTTAAATCGATCATCAACCACATGAATGAGAATTGTTTAAGAATCATTATCAGAATTTTAATTAAACGATATGTACGCTATTGCGCACATTTGCACTAAGGTGATTGAAATGAAAACAGTCACAGTAACAAATGCTTGTAATAATTTATTTTTGTGCACCAGTGGAGACTCGAACTCCAAACCTTCTGATCCGTAGTCAGACTGTATAGTGCGATTACAGTTTAATTTCAAGCCGTTAGAACCAATCGTTCAGTAAATCGTTAATTACATTTCAAAGTAAACAGAATTATTAGTTAATAGCAATATGATCGTAAAGATTATATGCTTAATTTTAATTATGTTCTTTGAAATTCCGGTTGTGAACAAGAAAGGACAACGTATGTTGATTAAGATCGAGAGAGTATGCCCGGAAGTAACTCTCTAATTGATATAAAGGGTACATGCAAATTTAATAATGATAAAAGCATTACCTTGTTGATGTTCTATGCAGAATACTTAAATTATGCTTCTCAGAAGTATAAAAGTAAGTATCCTAAATCTATAACGACATTATTCAATCAAATATTTAAATACTTTGATCGTAATCTTGCCCTGGATGGGCTTGATTATCGTAATTGGGATAGGTTTTTTCTGCAACTTCATAATCAATGCCCGGGTGGCGCCCCTGTATATTTACGGACGCTGAAAGCGGCAATGAATGTCGCACTGGAATGGAATTATATATCAGAGAATCCTCTGAGAAGAATTAAATTACCAAAACGGCAGAAAAAAGAACAGGTGATAATAACTGTTGATGAATTGAAAAGCATATTAGATGCTACTGATAATCAGCATTTAAAAGATCTGTTTAAAACCGCTTACTACACTGGGCTAAGATTATCCGAACTTTTAAATCTGAAGTTTAAACATATTGACCTGGGGGCAGGCTTCTTGACCGTCGGCGATGAAAATTGGAATACCAAATCTCGCCGGATAAGAGAAGTCGCCTTAAGTAATCAAATTATTAATTTACTTAAAAATGGAACCATCAATAAGAAACCAGAGGACTTATTATTCGGAAAAGACACGCAGTTTCCTTATTCAGCAGATTATGTGTCAAGGACATTTAAGAACGCTGTAAGACGGAAACAATTAAATAATAAGATACATTTCCATTCCTTAAGACATACCTATATAACCATGCTCGCTAATAGTACTGAAGTATCATTACCGGCCTTACAAAGGCTGGCAGGACACTCTTGCATCACTACTACGATGGGTTATGTACATCCTGGTAGGATGGATCTACTGAAATCAGTAAGTGTATTAAATCGTATAAACTAAAAACTTGTAAGCAGCCGGAATTTCTTTATTTAAACTTATAATCGGCTACTTAAATTCAACCTTTGCCTCAAACTTAAACTCACCCTTACAGTACTTTTTCATAACCTCAACATAAAACTGTTTCATAACCCCAACCAGTTCATCACCATACTGCCTGGGAAGAATAAAGGAATCGTGAACGCATAAACATGGAATTTCTTTATTAGTAAAGTAAGTTAATACTTTAGCAGCGATCTGGGAATCATACCACATTAACGTTAAGCCATAACTCGTACCAATATATTTTTGGATTGCCGGATGAGCATTATAAATTATATCATAAAGTTTCGGCGCTGACAATTCCCTTCTTCTCAGGGCTTCAATAATTAAACTGTTATCTTTATTTTCTTGTTCATCCTCTGTTATTTTATACAAATCGTTATTAAAAGCATACAATGCTTTAGTTTTATAAGGTGCATTGATTGCTTTATTCATAAGTGACTTTACAGCCTTACGTAGATATCTGTCCCCGGCGAAAAGATCATATGGGTCATTCACACACTCCATACCTTCCAAGTGATATAACATTCTGGTATGGAAGGAAGAAAAATCTGCTTCAATAACCGGTTTGCTGTTAATTAAGATGGTACTGCGCTTTTCCGAATTAAGCTGCTGGTACTCTGCAGCCCAAAACCTTCCTCCTTGCCTAAAACTGCTATTATTAAACACGCGATACAATTTACAACGTAATTGCTTACAGGCTAACAACTTACGTATAGATGTAGTGCTATTCCTATGAGTAATGGTGGCGATGGTACTTATTATTGGTTGATGAGATAGTAGTATGGTTGTGTTGTTGGTGGCTGGGAGATTGCTTACTTCCACGGTTGGCTGCCATGGTTTCTGAGGATCAGCCGTAAATTTCTTCTTACTATTACCTTTACGACTGGAAGGAGAAACATGTTCCTCATGAACCATTCCTTCCAAGAAGGGAACATCTGCCGGATAATTAAATGCAGATGCCTCAGAGCTGTAGGCTAGAAGGTTCCTGAAGAACCTCACCACATCCCTCTCACTACTCCGGGAGGGAATTAAAGTGTACTTCTGCCCGACCTTGCTTAAATCATCCACTTGAACTGAAACAGCCGGGTCTATATTTTTAAGCGTTAAATCCGACGTCTCCACCGGTAACACTACTAATGCCTTACTAATGAATTTATTATATTTATCAACTTGCTTAATCATTTGAATAACTCTTGTAGTCAAACGGTAATCGATAGGTTGCTTCTTTTTTTTCCTTTTTAATATCACCGATACTAAAGGAAACTTTGATGTTACCCTTAACAAACTATTATCAACGACATAACGAAATTCACCAATTTCATTAACACAGAAATAATCCATCTGCATTGTTTCAAAGGCTATATGATTCCTGCTCAGCACTGCTTTTAACTTATCAGTTAATTTCATTCTGGAGATTTTGCCTATCCTTGTTTCTCTATCAAAAAACCCATTATGATTTTCTACGAACCGTGATCTGATCAGCGCATTGATAATTTTTATATACCGTTCATAGGTATAATAGGCAAACCCATACTTTTTATGATACATACTATATTGGCTAATATCTCTGTGGTAAGCTAACCATTTTCCTTTCTCATCAGCGATAAGTAAATTTGTTAAGATATTCGTTAAAGCAATATCATCTAATTCAGGCTCTTTTTTGAAAGGAGTAAATAGTTGTTCTTCCTTTATATAATTAGACAACATCTTAACTTTAAGATCAATGTCCTTTCCTTCTACCGGAAACTTTCTCGGTTTCAAGGGAAATGAATTATCCAAATCTAAATCAATAAATTCGTTTAATAATTCTGCTTTTTGACTGGCTGCCATATATGTTATTGTGACTCCAATATAATATTACTTGAATTTTAACCTGTAAAGATAATAGTTTTAATCTACCTGATGCCGGATATTTGTAAGGAATAATTCTTCCGCGCGGAATTATAGGTGGGCTTTTAGAGAGTATTCAAGATATAATGGACTGCTTTGTTTGCCGCTGCAGCGGCTTTAACAAACAACATTGGTTCATCCCTGACGCTTGATAACCAGTCATCAATATAACTTGCTTGATTATCTATTACCCCTGAACTTATGCCGCATAGGCCGCACAAGAAGGCACTGGCAAGTTCGGCTGTAATTTCTTCACCCGCCTTCTCTACCGGATCCGCGATATTACAAGTTCTCGCAAGTCGTTTTACATTTCCAGTCCAGTGTACCAATTCGTGAAACAAGCTTGAATAATACTCATCAATAGTATTAAAATCTGCCGGCACTGGCAAACTTATATAATCTTCTACCGGATAATAACAACACCTTAAACTATTATGACGAATTACAGGCTTATCATTCATAACATCCAATATTTCTTCACAACTCTTTAGCTTCATACCTCCCATCCCGGGTTTATAAAGACTTGTCTGGGTAAGGTTAAAGACATAATTGTACCTGACCAATGGTACTTGCGCCGGATACTTTTCAGGTTCAGACTTGTTATCCGGATTATGTATTATTTTCCAAAACACTATCAGGCTTCCTTTTGAAGCTTTAATAATGTTGCCTCCCTTTTCCTTACATTGCAAATAGGTTACATAATAGGGTGATGGATAGTTATTAACACATAAGCTTAAGAAGTTTAAGCCGGAATACAATCGCTTACTTATAAAATTCTGTGGCAGACCTATAACCCATGATCTGGCCCATGGCACTGTCCCCTCCTGAAGCTTTTGCATTATCTGTTCGGTTATACTTGAATAAACATCATTTATATTCATTGATTTTCTCCTTGATTATAGATGCTTGCTTTCTTTGAAGATATTCTTCAATGGCTTTATTGACCAATTTTGTCATAGGTTCCTTTTCAATCAGCTTAAGTTGATACAGGGCCTTAACATGCTCTTTTTTTATCTTTGGGCTGTACATATTAATCTTCCTCCATAAAGGTTTCTAAATCGGCCTGAGTAATTGACTGGCTGCAGACAGTGCAGGTATTCACATCCTCCTCTGTGTTGTATACTGACAATCCATAGCAAAATGGACATATTAGAGTATCCGGTTCGTTTACAATATTTTCATCCGGAACTATTGAACATAGTTCGGACGGTGTATAATTTTTCTTATACATGGTTTTTCCTTTAGATTGTTATTGAATGTTGATTAATTAAATGATGCTCTGATTGAATTTTCTGAGCACGGTAGGTTAACATTTGAAATGAAAATTGCAGTGGGATCCACAATAATCCCCGGCAATTTCGTTGCTATTGACAGTGTATGGTCTGCACTTTAGATATTCCCATCCTCCAATTAATATTAGAATATTAAGCCGGCCATATTACCAACTGCTCTTTAACCTGACATAACTACCTCCTTGAATGATTTTAAAATGATATCTACAGGATGCTTGCAAGGCTATCCATTTCATACAAAGATAACTTATATATTGATACCCATGACCTCTGAAAGATTTAAAACTATCTTACTCCCATACAGTCCCTGGGACTCAGTCTCCCGTGTTTGATTGAGCTATATACAGGCGAACCCGGTACCTGATCTGACAACTGGGGCAAATGTTACTTTCTATTTCTTCCGGAATTTAAAATAAAATATTAGGGTTAATATTTTTTAGGAATTGGATCCTATAATGAACCGGTATTTAAAAACTCAATTAAATATTCTAATTACTGCAAATTTTAAAGCTTTTAAGGACTGCACCCGGTTTTTCATCCACCCTCACGAGTTGTTGGAAATAGGAATTTAAAGTTCCGTTTTATATAAATCAGTAACATTAGTTTTAACATTACTCCATTTGTATTCAAATCTCGCCATTAACAGTTCAGATTGATTTACATGCTTTCCTACTTATAATCAAATTAATATTTAATCATTTCCACTAATACAGGCTTGATCACGCCGGTACCAACCCACATTTTTGTCAATACAATTCAATTTTCATTTCTAACTATCACAAGGACACTTATGGACAAAAAGACTTATGCTATTCAATCAAGAATAGACAAAAACCAAATGGAAAAACTGTTAGATGATGCTCGGGAAAAGGGTATTAGTCTCAGCTTACTTATTCGATTCATATTAATAAATTATTTGGAGAAAAAAAATAATGATTAAAGGCGAAGGGTGCTTAAATTTAGGAAATCAGAAAATCTATTTCCTTATAGACGATAATAATTGCTGGTTATGTCAACACCGGCATATTGACAAAGACGGTTATGTACAAATATATTGGAATGGAAAAGTGACCCGGGTACACAGAGCAGTATATCAATATGTTAATGATATCCTCTTAGAAAGAGATATTCAAGTACGACATACTTGTGATTGTCCCCGGTGTATGAACCCAGATCATCTCAAGGCCGGAACGGCTGCAGACAATGCTATGGATAAAATCCTTCACGGTAGACAACCATATGGCGAAATGATGAAATCTGCAAAGCTGAAAGAAGCTGAAGTAATCAAGATCCTCAAAAATAAATCAGCTACTAATAAAGCATTAGCCGAACAATATCACGTCTCCGAATCTACGATAAGTGAAATAAAAAGTGGTAAGAAATGGAAACATACTTACGACCAATTTATGAAAGGAAATAACCATAATCCGAAACTAAAGCGCACACCGGGTAAACCGTCTATAACTCGAAGTAAACCCAAACCACAGAGAACAGAGAAAACCCCGATATAAAAAAACAAAGCCTTCACTCTTAACACAGTTGAAGGCTTTTTTATTTGATTAGCTTTTTCTCCTGGCATTTTCAGTGATAAAGTTTGCCGGCATACATCTCCCTGATTAAGTGTGAATCACTCTAATTTACGACTCGCTCAACTTAATACTATTAAAGTAAAGAGTATTACTTCTTTGGGGGAAATTTTATTCTGCACTATTAATTGTAACTCCTAATAGGCTTCTTAATTGATCTTTTAACTGACTATTTATTGACTAAGTCTTAATATTTATATTGTCCCAAGCAGCTATTAAAGCTTTAGCCCTTTCCATGCAATATCTTTGATCATCTGCTGCTGTTTGTTTAGCAAATTCAGTATCATGAAATGTATATTGATTTCAGGCATCACTATAATTTTCATCAATTTCTTTGACAATTATATGCTTAACAAACCCATGAGATAATTATAGATATAAAAAATCTAAAAATAGATGAAGTTCTTTTTTCAATAGATCATAACTGTAAAATAACGGTAGATAATATTCCCGCCGACAAAATAAAGTGTTTTTGGTTTGACAAGGAAGATTGCCCACACCGTGAATTACTACTTCCTCAAAACTTAGTAATTCCAAAATCCTTAGTTTTAGATGAAGGTATTGAAACCGATATTGGGTTCTCTTTTGTCAATGACTCTGGATTAAAAAAACCCTCTAATTTTTGAGTGCCATTGAACCAGACACATGTAACTGAACTTTTATCGATACTACCGATTGTCATTTTGGGGCTACCGCTTTTAAGGTAGACAATGTCACCGATTTTGATACCGTTCATAATATATCCCTTATTGTTTTTTTGAAATAGTTACTTAAAGATAAGAAATAAAACGTTAGTTGAAAACCTTAATGACGTGACAATAGATCACGAGATAGTGTCTTTTCGAGTATTAAAATATAGAGGGAGGCACGGAGAATCCTACTCAACAGATTATCAGCCTAATCGAGGGCTTTCTCTATTTGTCTTGATTGCTTATTAAGGCAATCGCTGACATTGCCTCCGATTTAACTATTGCTACTTTGAGTTCGTCATTCCGGACTGACTTTCAAAGTAGTACCAGGTTAGTGAATAGTTGATATACTACCCACGCCTGTTTATTAGATCAGAGCGTGCTCCCTCTTCATTAAGAAAGCGAGAAGCTTTCTCATAATTAACCTCCTTTGTGTATTGATGAAATAAAGAAGTTATTTAAAGAGGGGAGTTTTACTCCCTCAAATATTTTCATTTCCAAAAGCACTACAATATTAATTCTAAAATTTATCTCAATACTTTTTATTAAGATTCATGAGGCTTGATTTCTAAATCAAATGAGTAATCTTTCTTAATAGCCTCTTTGAGTTGAATTGATGGTACTCTATTCTCAATTAATCTTTTTATTAATAATTTATCATCAGAAGATGTCCGACAACCAAAAATAATTGATGAAAGAAGATCAGGAGGAAATTTATATAACATAGGATCTGGTCCATCTTTTATAATGCGCCATTCTTCTTCATAAGACCATGTCCAAGATTTTGTTAATAATTGGATTGTAGGCAATTCTTTACGTTGCAAATTAAGATCAGCATTAAAAGGATGAAAAACAGGTATCTTTTCATTATAAGTGACGGCTTCCAATATATCATAAAATGGATCACCTGAGACTAAAAATTCAAGACAAATTCCTTGATGGCTATCTGCATAATGTGAATACATCATTACATTGTTACAAATTTCAGAAAGACAAAACATCCTCATTCTACTTCTTATATTATTAAATGCTCCTTTCCATTCGTATTCAAAAGTTTTTATTGGATTCTCCATTGAATTCTTGAATTGTTCTGGTGTAAGTTCCTCTTTTATAGAATTAAGAAAGTTTATATGTTCTTCCGGAGTATAAAGTGATTCAGGCATGACATTGCAATCAAAAGGGTCATTAAAATCTTTCGGTAGAGAAAAATAAGCTTCATTAGATAAAATCATATTTATAGTATGTATGTTAATAGGACGATATTTATAAAGATATTTGGGCTTCTCTTTTTTCATTATTATTTCTCAATTATTAATATAATGTTATTTCAAAAACACAAGTTTCTTGGTCTGTGAAATATTACCATACTGCATCTGGTAAAAAATTAATACATATAATTATTAAAATAGTTTTCCTATCACCTCACTTTTACTGATCTTGCAATATTCAAACATTTCAGTTGGTGTAGCCCCACGTTGTTTTAATCCTTCAAATGTATTCTCTCCAAGTAAAATATAACTCCACTCTTTCCCCATCCGGTCTTCCGGATTCAATTTATTTACCCGATCTACAAAATCAATAGTTGCCCTCTGCTTCTGTTGAACATTTCCCTGCGACAACTGACTTTGAGCTTTTGTCTCTACAATATAAATGCCGCCGGCAGTCTTAACGAGAAAATCCGGGGAGTAAAATGCTAATAGGCCATCTTCCCTGACATAGAATATTTTTGCAAAATCATGGTAGTACTCATTTATTTTTATAAACGCCGCTGTATCTGTCTGGGAGTCGATATATTCCATAAAGGACTTTTCATAACCACCCTTGTTTGAAGGATACGCCTGTTTCTCATATATGGTCTTTTGTAAATCAAGACAGTACTTTTCACGCATTCGGAGTATTTTTACTTCAGAGAAATAATTCTTAATAACTTCAGCTTCAGTAGGAATTATATTTTGCTGAGCGTTATAAATTGCTTCACCAAGTTCTTTCATCATATAATCAATAATACCGGACTTGGCAACCAATAAAAGTTTCCAATTATTGTTAACAAACGGATCAAACTCCTGGGTAAATAACCTATGACGAATAAAATAATCAATCGCTTTAACCAGTTCAGCTTTATTTACTTGTAAGAAAGGAAACATCTTTTGTTTTCTCAATCCAATATTTACAATCGCATGAGTAATAATACTTACGACCTTGCTTAAATATTCATTATAACTTTGAGCATTAAACAAATCTCCTTTTACAATGTATTCACCGAATCTTGTTTTAACCGTCATCTCTTCTGAAAAGAAAACATCCCCTTCACGGTTTATAAACTTCTCTAATTGCTCGATACGATAAGTTGTAAATGGTCTGATCTTATCCATATCTATAATAACTCCTACAAGCTCTTCCTCACTATCCCTAACAATGGTAGGCCAAAGAAGATCATAATTTTCATAATCCGATTTTAGTCCTACAGTTATAATATCGCCTGTGACTCCACCTCCAGTTCCTGCTGTTGTACCGGCTAAATTTTCTTTCATCAATTCATCGTAGAACTCAACAAATTTAGGATGCTCTACTATATGTAAAATATCCATCAAATTATCCGGCTCCTGCTTTTCAATAAGAAGTTTTCTTCGGTTTTCATCTTTACTATCTTTGAATTCCGGCTCCCTCCACATCAATCTCAATCCACGTCCTATTGTTTGCTCTAAGAGGATCGGTGCCTGCGCTGATCTTAATGGTACAATCACACAAATATTATTTACATCAAATCCTTCTCTTAACATCAAAACGGAAACTATTACTTTCGGCTGCGCATGTTTATCCAAACTAAACAATCTTTGCTTAATCAATGACCATTCTTTTGCAGGAATATTTCCCTTTCTATCGGAATCAATCTGCATAACATCATTTTCACTCAATCCTTCCTGTATCAAAAATTGCGTCACCAAAGGAGAGACGCTTGTATCCTCGCAAATCACAAACATCTTCGGATATTTTTCAGCTTTAATTTTGATAAACTCTTTTTC
>Ga0181520_10004549_pt1 | contig 23083 bp, 20 predicted proteins | sample PEATcosm2014_Bin_29_FD_132451 | JGI IMG/M metagenome (GOLD analysis project Ga0181520, IMG submission 132451) | Peatland microbial communities from MTU Mesocosm Facility, Houghton, MI, USA - PEATcosm2014_Bin02_30_metaG | ecosystem: Environmental > Terrestrial > Soil > Wetlands > Peat | place...
ACCACCCCTGCTTCGGCCACCCCGAGAAGCGACACGCACCGCTCGGCCAGCCGATGGAGGAACTCGATCTGGTCGTAGTTCTCGACAAGGGTGTCGGCCAATTCCACGAAGGTTCGTGACAGGAGATCTTGCCGGGTCACGAGATCGTCACCTCCTCAACGTCCGGACCGCGTACCGCCCGAACTGGATTTTCGTGCAAACCGGAGACAAAGGCAACCCGGTACGGCTCCAATTGGCGGCGGTGCTGTCACGGGTCGAAGCGGAGCCTTCGCGCGACGACGTCAGCGGCGACCTCGCCCACGGCTCGGCCGGCAGCATAAGCCCGCGCCCGAAGGACGACGACGGCATCCTCGGGACCGCCGCCAAGCTGCACCATGATCATTCCCGTGGCCTGATAGACGACGGTCATTTCGGTGGCCAGAGTCTCGAAGACGTCGTGTAGGGAGCCGGGGGGCACCCGGGCCTGCAGGCACAGAGTAATCTCACAGGCCATGTCCGCCAGGGCCAGCGCTTCGGCGAGGAAGTCATCTTCCAACGGGCCCGGCCGATCACGATAGAACGTCAAGACTCCAAAGCGCGCCGCGCCTGTCTGTAGGGGCAGGGCGAACACCGCCGCCACGCCGGCTGCCAACGCCTCGGGGGCAAAAACGGGCCAACGTATGGTGTTTGCCAGATCCGGCTCGAGCACCGGCCGTCTGTCGCGGTGGGCGTCGATGGTCGGTCCCTCGCCGAAGGTGAATTGCAGATCCACGATGAGTGAGGCCCGTTCGTCGGAAGAAGCGATGTTGCCTGGGTCGTCGTTGGCCGGGATCAGCGCCACCGCCGCCCCGCCCATCCCCAGCTCCTGTGCACAGACGCGGCACAGCCAGTCGAGCGATGCGTCGGGGTTTGTCAGGCGTCCCAGCGAACCCACGAGCTCGGCTACCCGGCGAGTCAATGCCACCCCTGTCCGGCGAGCCCGAAGTTCTCCGAGCGGGCGAGAGTGCCTCTGACATCGCCGGGGCGATCGTCGGTCCCCACCTGCAGGTCCTCTTGTCGGTCCCGGGTCACGGCCACAGAGGACACCAGACCGAAATCCGAACTGACGATCGGTCGTCTATGTCCAAAACGATACGCCCCAGGCGTCGTCGAAGAGACACCCGGAGCACAGTTCGGCCGAGTCCTCCTGTCCCATTCGATAGCACAGGTCTATCGGCCGTCAGAAGCGATGGAAGATGGGTCGTGGACGCTGCCGCGGAACTCAGCGGTCACAGGCAGAGGCTCAGACGATATACGAGATACCGTCCTCGTCCTTCAGGCAGGGAGCCGAGGGATACGCCTCGTTCGTCCCCATCTCGAGTAAATGGCGAGTCACGCATCCCGTCGCGTCTCGGGACCGTTGCCAGGATGGTGTCAGTCCGACCACGTGATGAGATTAGGAACGCACGCGTCGGCGAGCGCGGGGTTGCCGGGCAGAACGCGGGCAACGAGATCGGCGTCGGCGCCGGTCTCTCGCGGTACCTGCACGCTATAGCGAGTGATGCCGTCCCGTCGTCCTTCAAAGCCAGCCACCAGCGGGTGGGCCTCGCCAAGACTCGGCGCGACCCAGAGTTGCACGATCACATCAGAAGGCTCGAGGGATCCGAGGTCTGCAACGATCTCGGCCTGCATCGCACCACCTGGAGCCACGGTGACATCCTCGACGGAGACACGAATGGAGGGCCACGCGGCGCGTAGTCGCTCGAGAGTCGAGGCAAGATCGCGGGCGCGCACGCCACCATCCGCCGCGAACCGACGTACGCGGCGCGCTCCTGGCAGATAGAAGGACTCGACGTAGTCGTGCACCATGCGGTGCACGCTCCAAGTCGGGGTCAGGCTTGCCATCGACTGACGAATCGAGGCCAGCCAGGCACGGGGCAGGCCCTTCGCATCGCGGTCGTAGAAGGTCGGCAAGATCTTGTGCTCGAGGGTGTCGTAGAGGGACTTGGCATCGCTCGCGTCCTGCACGTCGAGGTCCTCGTAGTGCTTGGCAGTTCCGATGCACCAGCCGATTGGCGCCGCGGCCGGATCTGCGTCGTTCCAGACCTCGTCCCACCAGCCGTCGAGCGTGCTGAGGTTCAACGAGCCGTTCGCGCCGGCTTTCATGCCTCCGATGCCGCATGCCTCGAGCGGTCGCCGCGGAGTGTTCAGCCACAGGTCGACACCTTGTGAAAGGGCCCGGTCCATAGTGAGATCGAAGTCCTCGACGAACACGACCCGATGCTCCAGGTGGTATCGCCGCGCGAACTCGAGGACCTCGCTCAGCAGCTTCTTTCCCAACTCGTCGCGGGGATGGGCCTTGCCGGCGAAGATGATCTGAACGGGGCGGTCCGGATTGCCGAGAATGTGCGCGAGGCGTTCAGGGTCACGCAGGAACAGCGTCGGGCGCTTGTAGGTGACGAATCGCCCGACGAAGCCAACGGTGAGCGCGTCGGCGTCAAGGAGCGCATCCGCGGCGGCAAGACGCGCCGTATCAACACCGCGGCGGGCAAGCTGTTCGTGGCGGCGAACCCGCGTGAACTCGACGAGCCGGGCGCGCGCCCGACACTTTGCATTCCAGAGCGCCCCGTCGTCGGTTCCGATCAGTGGCTCCCACGAGGACGAAGAACCCGGTGTCGTCCGCCAGAGGGGCCCGAGCTGACGGTCGAGAACCTCCTCGATTTCCGAGGATATCCACGATCTGAAATGGACCCCGTCGGTGACGTGGCCGATCGGCACCTCGTTCAAGGGCAATCGCGGCCAGAGGCCGCCCCATTGCTCCCGAGTGACCCTGCCGTGCAACCGGCTAACCCCGTTGGCGCCGCCCGCGAGCCGCAGTGCGAGCACGGTGGGGCAGAACGAGTCAAGCGGGTCATCGAGCCTGTAGCGGCCCAGTGAGCAGAGCGTCTCGAGGTCGGTCCCGAGCAGTCGGGCGTAGGGCGCGAGGTACCGATTGACCAGTTCGGTCGGGAAGTAATCGTGTCCAGCAGCGACCGGGGTATGTGTCGTGAACAGGAGTCCGGGTGCCGCGGCCACACGCGCCTCGGCGAAGGACAGCCCGTCGCGTTCCATCACCATACGGATGCGCTCCAGCGCGGCAAAGGCGGTGTGACCCTCATTGAGGTGTGCCATTTCGGGCTCGTGGCCGAGCGCCGCCAGCGCACGGACGCCGCCGATGCCGAGCACGAGCTCCTGCTGGATGCGGGCCTCCTCGTCACCGCCGTAGAGCCTTCCCGTTATTTGGCGATCGGCCCGTCGATTCTGCCTGATATCAGTGTCGAGAAGGTACAGCCGGTTTCGCCCGACAAGAACAGTCCACACCTGCGCAACTACATTGCGCCTGGGCAACGGAACCTTGACCAGCACCGGACGGTCCAAGCCGTCGCGTGCGAGCTCGATGGGCAGCTGCTCGAAGTCGAGAGCCTCCCACGACTCTTGTTGCATTCCGGCATCGTTGAGCCACTGATGCAGCGTCTCGCGGTAGAGCAGGCCGACGCCGACCAGCGGAACTCCGAGCGCGCTCGCCGACTTGAGGAATTCGCCAGCAACGGTCCCGAGGCCACCCGCGTACACCGGTAGTGAGTCTGTGAGGGCGAACTCGGCGGCAAAGAACGCGACCTCGAACCCACGGTCCTTCCGGTGCGTTTGCCGGAACCAGGTCTTGGAAAGGTTCGCTTGGTAGCTGGTTGCGTCTTTGACGACGGCGGCTGCGAGCGATGCGAGACCCGGGTCGGAGGCGAGGCGCTGTTCCACCGTGGCTTGTCCGAGACCAGTCAACAAGCGGAGAGGCCATTCGAGAGCAGACGGCCCGGCGCTGGGATCGAGGCGCGCGAACAAGGTACGCATTGGTGCTTGCCAGGTCCATCGCAGGTTCGTCGCCACATCGAGGAGGTCTTCGAACCCGACGACTTGTTGTCGCGACCGTTTCGGAGCTGACCGACGAGCCGGGATCTCACACCTCCTTCAGATCATGATGGCACGGGAATGCTCGAACTGGTGCCGTGCAGGCGATGCTGGCAGTGCCAGCTACGTCGTTCAACAGAGGCGCTCGATGGAAACGACCCGGCAACCGCTCCCCAATCGGAGTCCGGTAATGCGTCGGCTATCGAGCCTCAGGATCGACAGTGAGGACCCCTCCTGAGCGGCGACAAAGTGACTCCTCGGGCCGTCTCGGTGTTCGTCGCCGCGGTGGATCCGAAGCAACGATGGAAGCGGTTCCGAGGGGATGGAGCCGCTTCCATCGAACCACGGCCGCTTCCTCAAGGTCGGGCATGACTGTCACTTCGGCCTGCGCCGCGTCTTTTGGTAGGCATTCTCGACCTTTCGGGACTTCTCCTGCTTGATCACGGGGATGGTGACGATGGGCACGCCCTTCTCGTGGGAAGCCGTGATCCTCTCACACTCTGGGCCTTCCCGGTTTTCGAAGAAGGTAGATTGCGGCTATGGCCTTTCGCCGCGGATCCAACGCCAAACCGGGCGCCTCATCGAGATTGTGAAGACCTGCCATGCCGGACGGAGATGCTGCCAGGAGACTGGGACCTGTCAGCTATGAGCTCGGGTGGGCGAAAGGCAATCCTCCCAGGAAGATATGGGGTCTGAGCCACACGCACTTGGCAAATGCCATTGACCAGTTCTCAAAGGGCTCGGGGGAAGGAGCAGCCCACGAGTCGCTGCTGGGAGAAGCGACCGCGGCATGGACGGGCTTCGCGTGGCTAGTCGAGCTCGGAGAGCGACTCGAGGTGACCAGGCCGCTGGCGATGGCGTGCGACGACTTCGCAAGGGGAGTCGCTGAGGGGGACACGGATCTTACGATGCGTGGGTATTCGGCCGTCGAGGCAATCGTCAGTCAACTTCGTGAGCGATTCGGTGAGGATCTAGGCCGCTCATGGAATGTGCAGGAGATCGATGAAGAGTTTGATCGGCTGATCGAGGCCTCTGCGGTACTCGTCGACCGGCTCAAACACGAGAATCTGACGGACGCGGATACCACTAATACATACGAGTTGGCCGTCAAGATCGCCCACGGCTGGACACGGCTCGTGCACGGAAGTTACTTCCTCGGGTACTCAGAGCCGTATTCGGAGGCGGCAACGAAGATCGTCTCCGGAATGGAGAACCGCAACCTGGATCATCTCCAGGCCGGCATCGAGCAGATGGTCGCACTCGCGCTGCGACTGTCTCAGGTGTCAGTAACGATCATTGAAGGTGCACAGCCCAGAAAAGGCGATCATGTCGAGTTCCCCGACGGCGTGCCCGGCGGCCGGTACGTCGCCACCACTGACGGACGTCCCCTTGAAGGGGATATGAAGCGGTGGTCGGTGGACGTAGTCCTGGTCGACCCTCGAGATGGGTGACTCCCGGTCCCGAATTTCCGCCAACGAGCGATACTCGGATTTTGACGAGGTGATGGGCCCTCGGGAGCGTCCCAAGGAGGGAACGACGCCTGTGGTCAAAAGACCTGCCAGCGTGGCCGGTTCTCACCCTCAACCCCGGCTCTTCGGTGCGGGTTTACCCTCGAGGGCCCAACCACACGTTACGCACTTGGTCGTTCAGATGAAAGTGGGTTGTCGGGCACCGTCCTAGCGCGTCTCGTCAGCACTCGCAGTCTCGACTCACACAAGCACGGGGATCAAGGCGTATCCGGGGAGGTCGTCAGCTGGCCGCGAGATCGGCAAGCAGTACGGACAACGACAGCGTGGCCACGCCGATGGCGGAGTCGCCGATGCCGTAGGGGAGGATCAGCGTGCCGGCGTGCACGAGAGAACCGCAGGAATAGACGACGTTCGGCACATAACCGTCCTGCTCGTCACGCGTCGGGCTCAAAATGGGCTCTCGGAGTTGGCCGATGACCCTGGTCGGATCTTCGAGATCGAGAAGTGTGGCGCCGATCCTGTAGGTGCGCATTGGGCCGACGCCGTGGGTGAGCACAAGCCAGCCGGCGTCGGTCTCGATTGGCGAACCGCAGTTGCCGAGCTGGAGCAGGTCCCAGGTCCGGGTGGGCACCTGGTACGGAAGCGAGTCTTCCCAAAGACGCAGGTTGTCAGAGAAGACAACCGTGTTCGTTTCGTGGTCGGACCTGGACAGGGCCGCAAAGCGGCCTCCGATCCGACGAGGGAACAAGGCGAGACCCTTGTTGGCCGCGAGGCTGACGATGGGCGAGCACTTGAAGGCGCGAAAGTCAGTCGTTTCCAGAAGCTGCTGAGCGATGTCGACGCCGTCAAAGGCCGTATAGGTGGCGAAGTAGGAAACGGTCCGGTCGCGGTGCTCGAAACGCACAAAGCGAGCGTCTTCCATGCCGTTACGTTCGGCACCCATGGCTGGAATGAGGACTCGCTCTGCAAGCGACGTGTCGGCCGGAAATCGGACGCTGTAGGTCCGCTCGGCGATCTTGCGCATGAGCGAGATGATCGACCCGTCCTGTCTGTGGGTCGCCAACTGGACCCGAAGTCGGCCCAGCCGCTCCTCGAGCTCGGCCGCGGTGAATTGCTCGCCGAGCGCATCAAGGACGTAGTCGGCGCTCTCCCCGTCGCAGCGGAGCCGACGAAGCTCACTCCGGAAGACGGCCCCGTCGAGCGGGACAGCTTCAGTCACTCCTCTCGTCGCGAACGGTGGTACGGCCTCAATGTTGACTTTGCCGCGGTCGTCGACCGTTCCTGTCCGGAACTCGATCGAGGACCGATGTCCCTCCCCGATCGCCCGGACACTCATCACAAAGCGCAAGCTCCCCGCGGGGACGCCGTTCTGGTCGGGATGGGCCACCATGCTGGGGTTGCAGAGTGCCGCGCCTTCCAGTGCGTACTCGCTGGTGAACGTCGCACCGAGCAGCAGACGACGCGTCTCGGAGAGCTCGTACGCAGGATCGAGGCGATCAGCCAGCTCGTCCGCGTGCCGCCGGAACGTATCGATGAGGTCGCGGTGACGGTACCCGAACCGGGAGGCGACGTCATCTAGAGACTGCTCCACCTCGTTGTCGTCCAGCGCCAGGATGCGAGCCACGACAGCTGAGGTGCGGGGCTCCTCTCGGTCAAATCCGTCTTGCCCGGGCACAAAGAGCATCGTGACGACCCGGGACCGGTCCGGGTAGAGGCGCTGGGGGCTGCGCCGGGCGCCGTCGGTGACCACAGGACTCAGTTGGACGCCAGTACGAGCCGACGCGCATGCTGCAGCGTAGAAAGCAGAGCCAGCGTCGACTCGGCGCCCTGGTTGAGGTTTGGCCCTTGAGGTGTGAGACCGTCGAAACCACCCCCGCTCTCCGGGTCCCACATGACGTGATGCCCGTCGTTGTCTCCGAGGAACCAGGCCTCTGCAGCGATGAGGCCGTCGGACCAACGACGGTCGCCGTCGACGGCCGCCGCTCGGGCGCAGGCGTCGGCTAGCGCGGCCACTTCAATGGGCTGCTGGTCGAACGCAGGCCGGATGTCGCCGGGTGATGCACCGCCCACGGGCGTCACTGACAGGTGACGGTCCATCATCTCGTGGTCAAGCAGCCACGCCAGGAGATCGAGGCCGTGTTGCAGCAGGCCTGGTCGGTCCAGTGCCGCGCCGGCGGCGATCATCGCCTCCGGCAGGACCGCGTTGGCGTAGCGGAGTCGAATCTCCGGCCACGGCCAGGCGGCGTTGGCGCGGGGTGGTGCCATAGCGTCCGCGGCATCACTCAACAATGCGTGTGCCCCACGATGGTGAGGCTCCACAGTGAGCAATTCGGCCGCCCCAATGGCGGCGAAAGCCATCGCACGCGGGTAGCGCGAGCGCTGTTGTACCGCGCGCTCGAACTGTGCAGTAGCCACTTCACACAGCCAACGGTCGTCGCTGCGCGACGCCGCGGTGCCGAGGCCCCAGATGCTCCTGCCCCAGCAGTCCTCCGTCGCCGGGCGGTCCTCCCAGCGACCCCGCCGACTCAATCGGTTCCGGTAGCTGCCGTCGACGCCTTGCGCCTCGATCAGGAACCCAAGGCTGGTCCTGGCAAGGTCGCGTACCGCCTGCATGGGAAGGGGTTCTCGTGCGGCGACGACGAGTACCCGGGCCATGTCGTCGGTGCAGTAACCGTGCGCTCGCCTGGGGTCGCTGTATCGCGCGTGCTCGAAGGTGCCCCGCAGGTCCGTCATTCGGAACAGGTGGTCGAACTTGGGCTCCCCCGCGCTGGTCATACCAAAGCCGGGTGTTTGCTCACGAGACGATTCGCCAGAGCCACGTACGCTCCCGCGACCACCGACCAGCCCATGCTCGGCGCCAGTCGTGCCGCTTCGGTCGCCATGCGCTCGGCGACCCCCGGCTCGACGAGCACCCGGCGCAGAGCCGACACGAGGGCTGCCGGGTCGTCACGGTCGACGACCATGCCCGCCCCGCTCGCCAGTAGCTCGACGGCGTGGGGAAAGGCCGTGGCAACTACCGGCCTGCTCGCCGCGATGGCCTCGACGAGCACGCCGGATGTCACCTGGTCAATAGAGTCGTAGGGCAGCACGACCACAGCGCACGACTGGATCAGTGCCGTGAGGGAGGCCGCATTCCGGTGGGTGGCGTCAAAACAGACGGATGCTCCGACTCCGTTGCGTAAGGCCTGCTCGATACGGGCGTGGCGGTAAGCCTCGCCGCTGACGGCGAGCACCTTCGGATGGGTCTGGCCCGCAACGAGGTAACGAGGTCGCGCCGGAAGGCGATGCAATGACTGCATGGCGTCGATGACCCGCTCGATGCCTTTGCCCGGTCCGATCAGACCCCACGTCAAGATCGTCGGCCGAGCCCCAGGTCGGTGCTGGGCGCGGTTGGTTGGGATCGCCGCTCCGTGCGGGATGGTTGTCACGATCGCCGGGTCGACGTCGAACCGGTTGCACAACCGCTCCCGCGCCGCGTCCGACATGACGATCACGTGGTCCGCCATCGCAGCGACCGCCACGAGGGTGGACCGCTGGTGTGGGGTGGGATCGCTGAGGATCGTGTGAGCGATCACGATGGACGGGATCTCAATGCCGGCGAGGACGTCCAGCACCTCGTCGCCGTCAGCGCCACCGTACAGTCCGTACTCATGCTGCACGATCGCCACGTCGAACCGGTTGAGGAGTTCCGAGCTGGCTGCCACCGACCGCGGGGAACCGTTCACGAGCTCTCCGATGACCCGCTTGCTGGAGGCGGGCGATCCGTCCGCCACGCGCACGACGCTCACCTCGGCACCGTTCGCAACAAGACCGTCGGCAAGGGCTGTGCTGAACGTCGCCATCCCGCACGCGGTTGGAGGGTAAGTGCTGAGTATCCCGAAAGACAGGTTACGAAGCGGGCCGCCTGCAAACTGCGGAATGACTGGACTTGGGACGCGCACAGGACTCCTCGAGGTTGCTCGGTCGAGGCGTCGAACCTGCACGGGGCGATTATGGGTGGTCCTGAACGACCGTCCTGCCCAAGCAAAGCGACTCTTCCAAGGGGAACTACCAACGTAAGACTACCGTGGCGCGCCGCGACTCGCAGTCACGCCCCAGAAGTTCAGGTCGGGTGGGCCGGTCTCCTCGTCTGAGCAGCGACGGCATTCGGCGACGAGTCCCGCTCGCAGAGGATGCCAGTTGTGCCGTAGACCCGTGAACGGCGACGGCGTTCGATCCCGCGACCCTCACCTTGGCAAGGTGCCTTTGTCCGTGCATTCACGTGTTGCTCCGCCCGTCGATGTGATACCCGTCCGTCTGGTTCGTCCGAGGCTCCCACCCACCGAAGCGACGGTCGTGGCCCGGGTAGGGGCAGAAACCTTGGAGTCGTCATCGAAGACGGCTCGTAGGAGACACTCCTTCGGTCTTGCCGGGAGCGCTGCGGGCTAGGTTAGCTTTGTCTCTATGGTCGAGCATGCGAGGTTCGGGCGAACCGGTCACCTAAGCACTCGGGTGATCTTCGGCGGTGCGGCGCTCGGCTCGGCGAGCCGAGAAGCGGCTGATGGCGTTCTCGAAGTGCTTCGCGAGTTCGGGGTCAACCACATCGACACCGCCGCCAGCTACGGCGACTCCGAGCTGCGCATCGCGCCCTGGCTGGTTGGCCACCGCGATGAGTACTTCCTCGCGACCAAGACAGGCGAGCGCAACGGTGATGCGGCCCAGCGTGAGCTCGAGCGCTCGCTCGCGCGTCTCGGCGTCGACCACGTGGACCTCATCCAGCTCCACAACCTGGTGGAGGAGGAGGACTGGGCAGCTGCACATGCTCCTGACGGAGCACTAGCGGCGCTATGCCGGGCGCGCGACGAGGGACTGGTGCGCTTCATCGGGGTCACTGGTCACGGCGTGAGCATCCCGCGTATGCACCTGCGGAGCCTCGAGCGCTTCGACTACGACTCGGTGCTATTGCCGTACAACTTCACGATGCGCGCCAACAGCCGCTACCGCGACGGGGTCGAACAGCTGCTAGCGGTGTGCGTCCAGCGCGACGTCGCCGTACAGACCATCAAGACTGTGGCGCGCCGCCACTGGCCGGAGGGTACATCCGGCGATAGGCGGAGCTGGTACGCGCCGCTGGACGATCCTGGTGCCATCGCTCGAGCCGTGCACTACGTGCTGGGGAGGCCGGGGCTCTTCCTCGACGCTTCGAGCGACTTCCACTTGCTCCGACACATCCTCGAGGCCGCCTCGCACCCGGCTGCGGTGCCGTCAGACGACGAGATGGCTGACGACGCCCGCTCTTTCGGCATCACCCAACTGTTCGACGACCCGGAGCCCGAGCGCATCTAACCGGAGGAGCACGCCTCACGCTGCTTGGCCTCGAGGCCATCCTGCCCCTCGGGCAGTAGTGTCTCGGCCTCGGCTGCAACGACCTAGACGATTCTGACGGGTTGAGCAGATCAGCCGTGCCGACGCACCGGCCCTATGGGCGAGCCCACGTTCACCAACTCGGACAGCCTCGGCGAATGGCTACTCGGTATGCGTCCATCGGACGCCTAGGGCGCCGGAAAGCGGCGGCCGGCTTGTTGTCATCATCAACTCGCTTGTGCATAGCATCGGGTCACGGACGACAAGGAGATGGACCAGGTGGTGAAGGAGCTGTTGCGCCTGCCTGCCGAGACCGCGAAGCACCGAGCGGCCATCTCGCGAATCGCCGCAAGGCGACGCGAACTCGCCGGACGCCTTGGCGAGGCCATCGGGCCAACCAAGGCGGCACAGAAGCTCGGGATCAGCCGACAGACGTTCTGGCAGATCCTGAATCCTGATCAGGCCAAGCAGATCAAGCAGAGGTCGAAAACAAACGCCCGGGGACGCACACGTGACCCCTGAGGACCGTGCTCCGGTCCTGTCATGGTGCTTGATACTGCGCTCAAGGGTGCGCTGAGGCCATTTCACCTGAGCTTTTGGAACACACCACGACATCCGAACCACAAAGTGCGGCAACAGGAACCGGCGCAGCACCTCGACGGCACAGTCGTGGGCGACATCGCCTACTAGCTCGCCAATCTCGACACGTCCGCGTCGTTATCGAGGTCGCCGACCTCTACAGGAGCTACGGCAGCGTTGCGGCACTCGGCGGTATCAGTTTCGAAGTGCGACCTGGGCGGGCAACTAGCTTCCTCGGCCCTAACGGCGCCGGCAAGACAGCCGCGATGCGCATCATCCTCGGCACTACGCGCCAAACGCCAGGCACAGCGCTCGTCGGTGGCCGGACTTACCAAGCGATGATGCGGCCACTGCACGGGTCGGTTCACTACCTGACGCCAACGCCGTGCATCTTGGGCGCAGCGCGTGGTTCCACCTGCTGGCTATCGCGCGGAGCAACGGCATCGGGCAGCAGCGAGTCAATGCCTGCGGCGTGCCCCCAGTGCTCGACGCTCTACTAGGAGATCCTGCGGCGGTAAGTAACCATGGCCAAGGTGCACGCGACGATGAGGATGCCGACACACCAGGCAAGGGCGATCCAGATGTCGGTGCCGACCGGCTGTTGTGCGAACAGGTCGCGGATCGCGTCGACGATGGACGTCACCGGCTGGTGCTTGGCGAAGGCCCGCACCGGTCCGGGCATGGTGCCCGTGGGCACGAATGCCGAGCTGATGAACGGCAGGAATATGACCGGGTAAGAGAACCCGCTCGCGCCGTCCACGGACTTCGCTGTGAGACCCGGGATTACGGCAATCCACGTCAACGCCAGGGTGAACAGGATCAGGATGCCGCCGACCGCGAGCCACGCCGGCACTCCCGCCCCTGAGCGGAAGCCTATGAGGAGAGCGACGAGCACGACGACCACGAGCGAGATCAGGTTGGCTACGAGCGAGGTCATCACGTGCGCCCACAGCACCGACGACCGTGCGATCGGCATGGACTGGAATCGCTCGAAGATGCCGCTCTTCACATCCAAGAAGAGCCGGAATGCGGTGTAGGCGGTGCCCGAAGCAATCGTGATGAGCAGAATGCCGGGCAGCAGGTAGCTCACGTACGAATGTGACCCTGATTTGATCGCGCCGCCGAACACGTAGACGAACAGCAGCAATAGGGCGATCGGCGTGATCGTGGTCGTGATGATCGTGTCCGGGCTGCGCGTGATGTGGCGCAGGGACCGTCCCAGCAGTACGGCGGTGTTGCTGAAGAGATGCTTGGTCATCCTTGTTCCTCACTTGTTTGTGCCGACATCGCCCGCGTGCCGTCCTTGCCGACATCACCGACGATGGTGAAGAAGACGTCCTCGAGCGTCGGCTGCTTCTCGACGTATTCGACCTTGGCGGGCGGGAGCAGCTGCTTGAGCTCGGTGAGGGTGCCGTTCACGATGATCCGACCCCCGTGGAGGATCGCGATCCGGTCAGCGAGTTGTTCGGCCTCGTCCAGATACTGCGTCGTGAGCAGCACCGTCGTACCCTGCTCGGCGAGTTCCTTGACGGCCTGCCACACCTCGATGCGCCCCTGGGGGTCGAGCCCGGTCGTTGGCTCGTCGAGGAAGATGACCTGCGGATTCCCGATGAGGCTCATCGCGACGTCGAGGCGGCGGCGCATGCCACCGGAATACGTCGACACTTTCCGCGCGGCCGCGTCGGTCAGGGCGAAACGCTCCAGCAGGCCATCGGCGATCTTGCCCGGGGCCTTGAGGCGCCGCAACCGGGCGACCAGCATGAGGTTCTCCCGCCCGCTGAGGACCTCGTCGACGGCCGCGAACTGTCCGGTGAGGCTGATGGACTCCCGCACCTCGGCAGCCTGCGTGGCGACATCGAAGCCGTTGACGCTGGCAGTCCCTGAATCGGCATTGAGCAGCGTGGACAGGATCTTCACGACTGTGGTCTTGCCCGCCCCGTTCGAGCCGAGCAGGGCGAAGATGCTGCCCCTCGCCACGTTGAAGTCCACGCCGCGCAGCACCTCCAGCTTCTTGTACGACTTCTCCAGTCCCTGCACGTGGATCGCCTGGGCTGTTTGTGTTGTCATCGGGACATCCCTTCGTTTCCGGTGTCTTGTTCCTCGGCGCGCGCAATGGCGTCGGTCAGCCGATCCCGCTCCCGGATGATCCACTGACCCTGCGGGTAGTTCCGGAGAAACGCCTCGGCGAACTCCACGGGGTCGTCCCCGACGACTGCCCGGATCGGTGTTCCGTTCGCCGCGCTCTGCTCGAAGAGATCTACAAGGTCCTCCAGCATCGACAGCCCGCCGTCTCCCGTGCCGTTCCCGAAGTAATACGAGTACCGCTGCAGCGCATCGATCGCCGTGTGGTAACTCGCAGGAAGCCGGTTCGTGCGCGCCTTGTACTGCCGGTAACGCCTCTTCTGCTCGATCCACCCTGTGGCCATGTCTATCTGCCTCCTTCGCGGAGCTGTTCGAGCCGTTCTGTGAGGAAGCTCCAAGTCCGCCAGAATTCATCAAGGTTTTCCTGTCCCTGAGCGTTGAGGGCGTACACCTTGCGGGGCGGCCCTTTCTCGGACGGGACCTTCTCCACGTCGACGAGGCCACGGTGCTCGATCCTGATGAGCAGCGCGTAGACGGTGCCTTCGGCGATGTCGGAGAAGCCCTGCTCCCGCAACCATGCCGTGATCTCGTAGCCGTAGGCAGGCCGTATGGACAGGAACGCGAGGACGATGCCCTCCAGCGTGCCCTTAAGCATCTCCGTCATCTGCTTGACCACGCGGCACCTCCTCACGCTACTCAGCGTTACTGACTACTAGTAGATAGTAACACTGAATAGCGGCCGCGCAAGCTCCAGCGCGAGTTTCCGCCGCGCTATGCGCCAGCGATGATTCGTCCACCGAGAGCCGATGACGTGCGCGCGCTCATCGCCGACGCGACGGAGATCGTTCCCATGCTCGGAGGCAGCACGTAGATGGTGTCGCCCGCGACGATGCTCGGATCCGTGATCGTCATGGTTAAAGGCGTGCTCGCCGAGGGCGAGGTGCCGCCGGTTGCCTGTCACGATACGGCCCACGCGACGACGTAGGAGTACCCACCTAGGTTCTGTAGACGTTAATCTGATAATCTGATCTGGTGACTGAGATCAGCGCAACGGATGCCGCGCGCAACTTCGCGGACCTCCTCGATGCCGTGGAGCACCGCGGCGAGCGAATCACCATCGTTCGCAGAGGAAAAGCGGTGGCTTTGCTCGAACCCGTCCTCAGTGGGCGAGGCTCCGACGTAAAGACGATGCTTCGCCGGCACGGCGTCGACTCGAAGTGGCGCGCTGACGTGGCAGAAGTCCGCGAGCTGATGACCGTCGAGGAACGAAGCTGACGCGGCTACTGCTGGACACAACCTTCCTCATCGACGCGGAGCGCGTCGGCGACGAGCTCGACGACGTGATCGACGACAACGATGACGTGGCCATGGCAGCGATCACTGTCGCGGAGCTTCGCGTGGGTGTCGAGCTGTGCCGAGGCAAGGCGAGGATAAGCCGGCAGAAGTTTCTTGACGACGTGCTCGCCAATGTTCCTGTGATCGACTACGACCTAGAGGTCGCCGATGCCCACGCGCAACTCCTTGTCTTTGTCCGGCGGCAGGGCCGGCCCAGGGGGGCTCATGATCTCGTGATCGCAGCCACTGCCTTGGCCTCTCAGCGGACGGTTCTGACAGCTGATCAAACGGCCTTCTCTGATCTTCCCGGAATCGCGCTTCGCCTGCATCGCTGAGTCCAGCTAGGACCGCGCGGGTTTTTGGAGCGGACGACGGGATTCGAACTGGGTGAGCACCGCACCGACAACGGTGACACGCCGTTCCCGCGGGATGTCTCGAACTCGCAGTCCCTGTCGAGCACCGCGCCCCCTGATACAAGATCATCCATGGCATGGTCACGGCGCCGACGTTGGCAGCGAGAAGCAACGTGAATGAGCTGTTACCGAGCGGCACGGACCATTGGCCCCACGGGCTGAAACAGGCTGTAGCCGCTCGTTTCGGCACGTCACCGACGACGCGCATGGGCTAACTCTCGGACGAGTCTCAAGCGTCACTGGGGCCGGCCGACGGGTTTGCGCCGTGTCCACTCCCGTCACGAGGCCTGCCTGAGCCAGCGTGCCATCTACCCTGCGATGCGGCGAGCCCGACCGGCGCGGCGGGTATGCGGGCGCTACGAGTCCCGGCGTCGCCGGTTCAGGCTTCGCCGACGACCCGTCCGTCGTGAAGCCTGAGAACATCGTCACAACGCTCGACCAGCTCGGGGTCATGGGTGGCCACAATGACCGTCGCGCCTCTCCCTGCTGCCCTCTCGAGCAGGTCAAAGACAAGGTCGCGGCTGGCGGCATCGAGTTCGGAGGTCGGTTCGTCGGCGATTATCAAGGCCGGTTCGGCGACAATCGCGCGGCCCACTGCCGTGCGTTGTTGCTGGCCTCCGGAGAGCTCGGTACTGAGCTGCTCGCTGGCATTGTCGAGGCCGATCTCCTCCAAATTCACCTCGACGCGCCTTGCAACCTCGTCGCGCGGCAGCCGAAGCAGCTGAAGCGGAAGTGCGATGTTCTCCGCCACCGTGAGGGAAGCTGCTAGCCCGAAGGTCTGGGGTACGAAGCCGAGATGCGTCGCCTTGCTGTCCTTCTCGATCTTGGTCCCGTCCTCGACTGTTACCTCGCCCTCGTCCGGGCCGATGATCCCGGCGAGGACGTGGAGCAGCGTCGTCTTCCCGGACCCGGCAGGACCGGTGACACAGAGGATGCGGCCCGGAGTGGCCCGCAGGTTAACTCCAGCCAAAACGGTCCGGTCCCCGATGCGGACCCCGATGTTGCTGGCAGTGAGCCGGACCGACCGGTCACCCTCCTCGGCCCGGACATCGCTCACTGCGGGACCGCCTCGGTGCCGGCCGGCGCCTTGCCCCCGGGACGGACGGGCATGCCGGTTGTGGGTGGTGCCGGGTGCGTCGAGGGCTCTTCGGGCTCGGCGAGACGCAGGTCGACTCCATCCAAACGACGGTGGATGCGCAAAAGGGTGTTGGGCGGCAGCAACTCTAGGACGTCAGGGGGAAGCTGTACCGAGCCGTCCCTGCCAACGACGGCGAACTCCTCACCGTGGCGTCCCTCCGCCCCCACGCGCCCGTCGCGGATCGTGACCGTCCGCGGGATGGCCGCGGCGACCTCGGGGTCGTGGGTGACGATCACGACGGTGGAGCCGAACCGCTCGTTTATGGCGTGCAACAAAGCGATGGCCGCGTCGCGCTCTACGGTGTCGAGCTGGCTGGTCGGCTCGTCGACCAGGAGCAGGTTCGGGCTGGCGGCGACGCCGACCGCAAGAGCCACGAGCTGCTGTTCGCCGCCGGAAAGGCCGTTCACACGAGCGGCGGCGAGCGATCCGAGGTCAAGCTGCTCGAGGACGTCGGCAGGGTCCATAACCGGATGCCTTGCCCGGCGCGCCCCGATCTGTGCGAACCAGACATTCTCCTCTCCGCTCGCATAGGGGAGCAGGTTCGTGCCGGCGTCCTGACGCACGATGCCGATCTCGGTCGCCCGCAGGGTACGCAGCTCCCGGGCGGAGAGTTCCCGCAGGTTCCGGCCGCCGACGAAAATCTGCCCCGCGGTAGGCCGGATGATGCCGCTGAGCAACCGCAGCAGTGTCGACTTGCCCGTTCCCGACGGTCCGAGGAGGGCGAGCATCTCACCGGAGTCGATGTCTAAGTCGACACCGCGAAGCGCCACGACCTGGCTGCTCTCACTCGCGTAGAGGTGGACCACGGCGTTGCAATGGACATCGAGCCCGCGGCCAGGCTGCCGGCTCCCCGGCGTGGTAGGGCCCCTCCGAGGCCAAAGACCACGCTTCGCCCCCGTCATGGCGCTCATCGCTGTGATATCCGGAGCTTGTCTGGGGTCGCGGCGGCTGTCACAAGGCCGATCGAGACGATGACGGCAAGTGCCAGGAGGCCGGCGGCGGCTGCGGTGACGAGCACGATCCAGAGCAAGGGCAAGTTGAAGTCGAGCGTCGGGCCTGGTGAGAGTCCAGTGAACTCGGGCACCGAGTGCAGAGAAAAGCGCGCCGCAGCTGCTCCCGCCACCACCCCTGCGACGAGCCCCGTGGCGCAGACGATGCCCAGTTCGCGGGCCATCGCCCCGACCAGAGTGCGCCGAGGCAGGCCGACTGAACGCAGGGCCACCGTTTCTACGGCGCGTTCGCGGCTGGCGGAGACTACAGAGAACAAGATCGACCCGGTGGCCAACAAGGCGCTCTCGAGCCCGACGACGAGGAAGAGATCGAAGGCGAGCGTCGGCCCGTCCTGTCCGAAGGCGGACTCGAAGGAGCGAACCGTGCTCACCGAGATCACGCCTATCCCGTCGTGACGCAGGCGCCTTACGATCGAGGCGCCCGAGCCCGCTGCGGCCGACAGCCAGACCTGTCTCGTCGAGTCGATGTCAGGCAACGTCTCGTCTCTGAGAGCGTCGGTGAGGTCGACCATGACGGCGTTCGTGCCGACCGAAGGGATCGCTGCCACGTGGACGGCGCCGTTGATGGGGAGAAGGCTCCCGTCGAGATTCAGCACCGAGTAGAGCGTCGACCCGGTCGGGCCACCGGTCTGCAACGAGGCAACCGTGTCGGTCACGACCGCCGGCAGTGACACGGGCACATCGGCCGGAGCGACAGCTGGGGGTGCCTGGCCTATGACGTAGTCGAACGAGACGAGGAGGCCGGACGGCGAACTCGAGATCATCGACGGCGCCCCAGGCGCCTCCTGAGTGACCCGCCATGATCCGGCGTGCGAGAGCCCGGCGCTGACCGGTAAATAGCCTGGCCCATCGTCTTCGGCGATCTTCTGGATCTCGACCGGGATCGTGGCCGACTGCCTTGTGGCTGTCTTCTGGATCGGCGGACCCGGCCATGTGGCCGTGATCGAAGTCAGACGGCAGGCGCTCACGCAGTCGCCCTGCAGAGAGTCGAAGTACTCATGGCGTCCGAATGACAACGGACCGACGGTGAAGGAGGAGGCCGCCCCGTACTGCTCGTTGTAGATGCCGAGGACTAGGGAGGGCTTCTGCTGCAGCGCCGCCCGCAGGTCCGCAGTCACCTCGATGTTGTCCCCTTGGATGATCACCGCTGGTGCTACGTGCGGGTTCAGGTAGCGGGCGAGGGCAGCCGCCGTGCCGGCGCCGGGCTGGCTCTCCCATGCGGCGACACTTGCAAAGCGTGCAGCGTCAACGGCCAACAGGGTGCCTTGCTGGTTCGCCTCCACCTCGACTGCCATCGCCTCGTGACCGGAGGGGTCGGCGTCGCGCACCGCCTGTACGAAGTCGACGTTGCCAGGCACCGAGACTGTGAGGACGCGGTTGGCCCCGACGAGAAAGGCCGCCTGCAGATCCCGGTTCGACCGGTCTATCCAAAAGCCGGCGACGGCGAAGCAGGCAAGGCTGACCGCGATCGCGATCACCACCGACTGGCGGATGATGCTGGACTGACGGGCGACACGCCGCAGGGCAAGAGACAGGCCGATCTGAGGTGAATAGCGCTTCATGTTCCCCCATATGCGGCACAGGAGCGGGACAACCCGCGCCGCGACCAAGCCCACGGCGAGGGCGATGAGCCCTGGAGCAAGCGCAGCCAGCGGTTGCGACCTCGCCTTTGTCCCGACCCCTGAGGCGGAGAGCTGTACCAGGGCGGCGAAGGCGAGGGCGACCACAAATGCCTCACCGGTGAGCCTCAGGGCGGCGTCGCGCCGTGACAGGGTAGCCGCCCGCCCGGCCGAACGCTGCAGAGCGCGGCGAGAAGCGGCCGCGGTGGCGCCAACAGCGGCAACCGAGGCCGCCAGCGCCGCGGCGAACGCGAGCGAATCGAAGCCGACCGTGACTCTTGCCACCAGCTCCGTCCGTGCCATGGCAAAGGCGACCAGCCAGCCCACGAAGGCACCGAGCGGCGCGGCCACGATCATGAGGGCGAGCGGTTCCCGCATGGCGACGGCCCAGAGCGAGCGCCGGGAGAGCCCGCGCAGGTTAGCCAGATCCAGGTCCTGGTCGCGTTGCGCGGCGACGCGTCCAGCGATGCCGAACAGGACCATGAGCACCAATATCAAGAGCTGGAGATCGATGACGGCAACCGTCGTCGTCATCGCCTGCTGCTGGCTTGTGACCTCGTCCAGATAACTGCCAATGCCGCTGTTCGCATCGAGGTCCAGGCTTCCGAGATGCACCTCCTCATTCCGGAGGGCCTGGCGAAAGGCGGGAACTTGCGTGCTCAACAGCGCACTTGTCGCCACGGGCACGTCGGCGTTCACGGCGACCTGTGCGGGGGGCAGCCGGACGAAGGCGGAGGGATCGACGAAGAGGTCGTCCATGCGCGGCGGGGGGGACTGTGCGCTGCCGAAGAGGAAGTAGTCCGAGCCCCACCAATAGGGGGCGGAAAGGGAGCCTGCGCGATAGAGGCCGCTCACCTTGAATCGGAGCACCGAACTGCCTACCGAGAGCCGCACCACCGAACCGACGCCGAGCCTTAGATAGGAGGCAGAGCGCGTGCTCAGGGCTACCTCAGCAGGCCCGGTCGGGCATTGCCCCCGGGTGAACGCGAGGTGCGCGCACACCTGGGAGCGCGACACCATGTCGGAGACGGCGAGCGGATCGCCGGCCGGCCCGAGGATCGTGCTCTCGGCAATCTCGGCGAAGATGACACGGCCGAAGAAGGGGCGACCGCTCGACGAGCGTGGGAGCGCCCTGAGGTCCTCACGGACCTGCGCCAAGGAGGTGTGCAGGCCCGGCTGCGGGTTAACGAGGAGTCCCGTAGCGTCCGGTGGCGGTGGTATGACCACGTGCTCGAGCACCGACTGATCGGCTGCCGCCAGGTAGACGGGCCCGGCGGTGGCGGCGGCGACGGCCAGCAGGGCGACAAGACAGAACACCGACGACGAGCCGGCCCTCCAATGCAGGGCATTCGCGAGGAGACCCAGCCGGATCCGCATGAGCCCGTTGCGACGCAGGGCGGGCTGTTCACGGAGATCAAGCATTTCCGCCAGCCTGTCCTAGGGCTTGGTACTCAGTCAATGTGTTGCGCATCAGATCAAGACGACGGCCCAGGTGTGCCCCCACGAATGTGGCCGTCAGGCGAAGCCTGAGCTGATGCTGGTCCTGACACGAGACCCGGTACTGCCGCCTGTAGTGCAGACCTACCAACCAGCCACGACACGTCAGCAAATGAGACGTCGATGTTCGATATAGCGAAAATATGGACTGCGTACGGCCTGTTGAAGCAGTTATCCCCGGCGCCACGGGTCGAATTCTGGCAGCTGTCGGTCGTATGGAGGTGGAGCTATCGGTCTCCACTCTGGCCGACATCGCAGGAGTGGGCAGAACACGCGCATCGAGGATCGTCGGGGAGCTTTCGGCCCTAGGTATCGTCGAGCGCCGAGAGGTCGGCCTCACGGTCCTGGTGTCCCTGGCAGACAGAGCGCGGCCGGGGAACTCATCGATCGCCTCGGCCACCTTGGCTCGGAGGAGATCGCTCGGCTGCACTCGCTCGCCGCCAAGAACGAACCGGCCCCGGAAATGTTGCTGGTCTTCGGATCGTTTGCGCGAGGCGAGGCCGACGCCGGCAGCGACCTCGATGTGCTGGCCGTACGCTCGCCGACAGCCAACCCCGAAACGTGGGCGGCCTCGGTGTCTGCCTTCGACGAAACAGGCCCAAGCTCTCGCTGGTAATCGGGTTCAGCTGCTCGACTACGACCTCGGGGAGCTGCGCCTCGAGGCGGGACCGAAAACCAAGGGAGGACGCGAATCCTGGCGCGCGGTTCGCCGCGATGCCCTCGTGCTCGTCGGTTCGCAGTTCGAGAACCTCATCGGCGGCTCACGATGACTCCACGCCCTAGCAGCCTTCACCCCGTCTCCCAAAGTGACGCCCGGGCCTACTTGCCCAAATCGGAGGCATGGCTCGAAGCGGCAATCGAAAGCCTCGACGCCGCCGATGGGACGTTTCTGCCGGTAGCGCAGTGAACCGCCGGGATTAGCGCATGCGATGCCATCACCGGCGCTCTCGTCGGCCATCGCGCAAGAGGCGAACACGTCGAAGCTCTCAGCCCCCTGGCAACCGCGGGCGACGACGGGCGGTACACAGCTCGCCAGCTGTCCCAGCTGCTGCGGTTCAACCGTGACCGCGCACTGCAACATGGGAACCCTGCCTATTCGTGCATCCGCGCTAACCAAGGTCGAACCGAAATTCTCGGCGAGAGCGACGTAACAGGCGTCGTAGGCAGAGACATCGTCCCGAAGCTGCCAGGCCCGGTCGAGAAAGCAGAAGACCGGGTAGCGGATCAGCCCAAGGTGGCGCCAGGTGTCGAGTGAGTTCCATAGGCCGGTTGTTCAGACCGGTGAAACATTCGCGGCACGAGTCAAGATCTCCTGTGTCATCACGTCGTTAACATTGAGCTTCTTCTCGAGCGAGCCAGACGCGAACTGCGCATTGATAGCAGCCTGCATGACGTCTTTCGAGATCCACATCAATCCGTGCGCCTTTGTCGACGCGTTCACGATCATGGGTAACTGCACCTTCATCTGCAGCTCCTGCTGCTCCTTCACCTGTCCCGACGGGTAGTCGTCCATTGTGATGGCAACGGCTTCCTTCGGGTTGGCTATGGCGTAGGCCCAGCCCTCCTGGGAAGCGCGCGTGAAGCGGGCCAGGAGCTCTGGCTCAGTCGCGATAGTGCGGTTCAACGCGATGAGGCAGTCCCCGTAGCCGGGGAGTCCGATGTCAGAGAACGAATAGCATCGAGTCTTTATGCCCTGCATGGCGAGGGAGATCGGCTCGTTGAAGACGTAGGCTGTGTAAGCGTCGATCTTCCCCTTTACGAGCGGCTCGGGCGAGTCGTCGACTATGGACAACGTGACCTTGTCCAGCGGGACGCCGTTCGCGGCAAGGATGCCCTTTATCTGCTGGAGCGCGTTGGGTTGTATCCCGATGACCTTGCCCTCGAGGTCCTTGACGTCGTAAATGCCCGAGTTCGCCAGCACGAGCAGGCAGCCGGGGTTTTGTTGGAAAGGTGCCGCGAAGCACTTGTAGGGCACCCCCTCGCCGATGCCGAGGATCATGTCGCTCGTCTCCGAGACGATCCCGAGCGAGGAAGCGCCGCTGGCCACCGACTGACGAGGGTCAGTCGAGGCCCCCGCCGCGATGATGTCGACATCCAGCCCGTACTTCTTGAAGATCCCCTTCTTCGCGGCGCAATAGTAGCCCGCGAATTCGGCGTTGTTTATGTAGCTCTCCTCCAGCGACAGACTAGTCATCTTCGGGGCGGTCGCAATCGTGGTCATCCGCGACCTGCGGTCGCTTGCGCCACCGTCCAACGCCAACAGCCCTATGCCCGCAACGGCGCTGCCGGATCTCACCAGAAATGCACGACGATCCATACCACCACTCCTTCTTTGTTGGACATGCATCTTCCTGCCCTGTGAGTTGTGACCATTAGTTCACGCCACCTCCCTGAATGCACCGGCCGTTTGTCAGTCACCGACCCGGTCGTGATCGCTGTTGCGCTTTGTCGGGAACTCTCCTCTCGGATTGATCAGAGGAGGCGTCGAGCGTGCACCCGGGCGGCAACCTAAGTGGTCGTCCTTGCCAAACGGGGCGTCCCTGCTGATGGAGGTGTTTGATTCTCCTATCGACACGCGAAAACGGGAACCTGAGCGGATGTTCCTAACGGGGCTTGCCCATTCGGCTTAGCGCCAAACTCCCTAGTCTGGTGGCCGCAGTCGCGACCAGAGGGCCCTTCGAGGTGCCAGCGCTCCCAT
>Ga0181520_10004550_pt1 | contig 23077 bp, 17 predicted proteins | sample PEATcosm2014_Bin_29_FD_132451 | JGI IMG/M metagenome (GOLD analysis project Ga0181520, IMG submission 132451) | Peatland microbial communities from MTU Mesocosm Facility, Houghton, MI, USA - PEATcosm2014_Bin02_30_metaG | ecosystem: Environmental > Terrestrial > Soil > Wetlands > Peat | place...
CAACGGACTGGTTGTGTCCACGCGCCCCACGCAAGCCTATGGCGCGGCCGAACGCGATGCCGCACTGCTGATGATCGAGGACATTCCGGGCAATAGCCGAGTCACTTTGGGAGCCGACAAGGGCACGCACGCGAGAGTCTTGCCGGTACTGCCGAGGATTTTCGCTCGCGGCTTCATCCTGAGGACCGGCCTGGAGTCGAAGCCGCCATCCGGGCCGTGATGGCTGGAGGTTCGAAATACGAGGCGCAGTTCCGGGTAATCCGGCCTGATGACAGCACGTGCTGGCTGGACGCGCGAGGTACGCTGGTTCCTGATGAACCGACCTTCTCAACCAAGCCGAAAGACCGCGTCCGTCGCAGCAAGTTGATCGCGAAGTACGGCCTTGCAGACGGAATCAACCGCTTTGCCCAGGGCCAGAACGAGTAAACCATTTTACACAGGAAAGGACACGAACTTCATGAGACCCCCTCTACTCGGGGAGCAAAACCGGCTGCCAGAAAGCAACTCGCTGCGCGGGAGCAGAACGCTGCAAAGATGATTCGAAGCAAGGAAGCATCAGCGCAGCCAAAGCCGGGCTCCGCGAAGTCGGAGCGCGGAGTGGTTTTGGAATTTGCGACAAGAATGCGACAAAGTCGCGGAGGGGAGAAGCTTGTAAGTGATTGAGAAATTTGGTGGACCTGGTCGGGATCGAACCGACGACCTCTTCCATGCCATGGAAGCGCGCTCCCAGCTGCGCCACAGGCCCACACTTTGGTTGGGATCGCAATCACTTGCGACTTATCCATTCTCACTTAGTGTGGCAGTTAAGTCAAATCCGCGCCAGCCCGCGTGTTTCCTGCTTCTTAAGAGGTTTTCCTCTGCAAGGAGAATGGCGGCATCGAAGGTAAGCCTGTCGGGAGCAGTGAATGTGACTTGCATGGTTCATCAATTCTGGCGTGGAGGCGATGCTGAGCGGCGGCTACACCGCGGCTTCGCGGTTGGCTTCTGAGGCATTCGGATCTTCCTCGGGGACGATCGCTATGGCCAGGGAGTTGGTGTCCGCAACGTAGACGCCCGCGCGGAAGCTAACGGCGCGCGGACCGATGGCGGGGATACGCTCGCCGGGAACGATGATGCCGACGAGGTTCAATGGGTCGGCGGCAGAGATGGTAATGAGTTCATTGGAGGCAGGTAAATTGCGGACTTGACGCAAACTCTCCACGGCGATGGGCAGCGCAAACTGTTCGCCCACGAAGCCGGGGACGAAGCGGCCTCCGCGCACCTCGCCGCGATCTTCGAGGCGCCGGAAGGCCAGTTGCAACTCGCGCCATTTGGGCAGGTTCGATTCACGCGCGATCACTTCCCGGAAGACAATGCCGTAACGACGGAGCAGCATCCAACAGGTGGCCTCGACGTGCTCAGGCGTGGGAGGTACGGATTCATTGGCTCGATTCGATGTTTCACCGGCGGCGTTGCGCACCGCTTCGCGACCCTCGTCGTTGGCATTCCAGAGCAGGGACCAGCGCCCGGCGGTGTGGCGCGGGCGGTTGGCGCGGGGAGAAACGGCGGCGGGGCGAGCTTTCGAGATGAGTCCGCGGAGGTTGTCGAAAGCGTCGGCAGTGACGAATCCAGCGGCGACCAACTCCCATAAGCCGCGCTCGACTTCGAGGCGATTCAGCGCGGTGAGGCGTAGCAGGTCGGCGAAGAAGGATGCGCCACGGCGGCGAAGAGCATCGAGCACAAGTTGTGCGGAGGTGCTTAATCCGGGCTCGGGAGCGTCCTCATGGGCGCGCGGCTGCATCCATTCGCACTCCTCGCGGAGGAAGAAAGTGATGGGTGCGACGGAGGTGGGAACGATGCGGCGGGTGCGACGGCTGATCGGCAAGTCCGCGCCAACCCATGCTCCTGAAGGCGCAGGCGACGTGCGTCCGGTGGTGTTGTCGAGCGTGGCAGGATGTGGCGAGAGGCGTCCCCAACCGGCGACGCCCATGAGGCAGAGGCGGTCAAGTGCGGCACCGTCGTAGCCGGCGATGCGACGGGAGAGGATGTGGCGCTCCCAGGCGCTGGCGGGGATTTCAAAGCCCTGCAACTGGCGTAAAACTTCCAGCAATCCGTGCTCGCCGTGCAGATTTGTGCCGGGTGCGAGATGCTGCCAGCGCAGCAGCCAATGCATGAACTGGGCCGCCGTTACTGGCTCAATCTGCTTTCTGAGAGTTGCGACCGTGAGCCGGTGAATGCGCGCAAGCAAGCGGCGGTCGCACCACTCGATGACCCCGAAGGGGCTGCGGAAATGGCCGCGGAGGATGGCACCGGTGGCTTCGAGGCGCAGCAGGGAAGCATCGAGCGAGGCGATGGAAATCGAGCAACGATTGACCTTGTGGGTACTGGCTTCGGGGGGTGTTGTTACCTGTGAGTCAATCGTTGCGGGAGACTCGGGAGGATTGGCATTCTGGTCAACGGCGAACAGGTTGTTTAGTTCCTGAGTGGTTAATGGTCCGGTGTGCTGCATCCAGCCGAGAATGGTTCGGTCGAGAACTGCCTCGGGGACGAGGGTGGGCGACAGTAGTTCGGGCGGGTCGGGAGAGAAAGATACATCGACATATATCGATGCAAAGTCTTTAGTTTTCTCGGAGGCGACCCAGAACTCTCGATCGCCGATGGAGGCGAAGACGGCGCGACGGGTTTCGACCAGGTGGCGCATCCAGCGGACTAGGAGAGTGTCTCTTCCGTCCCCACATTCGCGAACAACGGGCGGATGTGGGCCACCCGCTTCCATTCCCACATTCGCCAACAGCGGGCGGATGTGGGCCACGCGCAGATTTGGGCTACCCGCTTCTTTTTCGACAGGGAAGAGGATGAGAGTTTGCAGCAGGTCGTGGAGATCGTCGGGGTCGCGCAGATCGGGGCGCGACTCTTCGATGACCTGGGCGATGGCCGCAGTGTCGAGTTGGCCGGACTCTTCGAGGACAGAGGCGGGCAAGGTGCGGCGGAGTTGCACGGCGCGGGCGCGGCGCTCTTCGAGCGGAGCATCGTCGAGGAAGGCGTAGGGATTGGCGTTGAGAATTTCATGCGCGAACTGCGAGGGCACAGGGGTATCGACGGCGACGGTTTGGATGCTGCCGTCGCGGATGGATTCGAGGACGCGGCGGAGGCCGTCGATGTCCATGGCCTCGTGCATCACGTCTTTCATCACCTCTTCGACCAAGGGGTGGTCAGGGATTTGGATGTCGCCCTGAATGTTTTCAAAGCAGGCGGCAACGTCGGGGAAGACGGCAGCGAGAAGGTCATCGCTGCGCATGCGCTGAATTTGGGGAGGGACCTTCTTGCCGTTTTGAAAGCGGAGGAGGGCGAGGGAACGATTGGCATCCCAACGGAAGCGGGTGGCGAAGATGGGCGAGCCGGTGAGTACGGCTTGCTGAAGGATCTCCGCGACGGTTTCAGGCTGGAGGAAGTGGAAGACATCGGCGAGGGGGAAGCTGTGTTGTTCGGCCAAGGCGATGCAGATGCCGTCGTCGGTGGCCGAGGCTTGCAACTCGAAGTTGAAGCTGCGGCAGAAGCGCTTGCGCAAGGCCAGTCCCCAGGCGCGGTTGATGCGCGCTCCGAAAGGGGCATGGATGACGAGTTGCATACCGCCACCTTCGTCAAAGAAGCGCTCGGCGATGACCGTACGCTGGGTGGGAACCGCGCCGAGGACGGTGCGGCCTTCGCGGATGTAGGCGGTGAGCTGGCGATGGGATTCGGGATCGAGGAAGGTCAGGTCGCTTCCCGCAAAATCGATGGGTTGAGTGGGAAGAGTATTGCTTCCCACCTTAGCGTCGAAAAGCGCGACGCGAAGGTGGGGCACCCGGTCTTCTGTAAGATCGACATGTGTCGATGTAGTGAAAATCGATTGCTGGTTGGAAAGCTCGGAAGGGTGCGGGAGATGCGAGCTTTGTAGGGGTCCTTCACTTCGTTCAGGATGACAACTCTGGTCCGCCGATTTGCCAAGCCAAACCTTCCCGTTCCCACATTCGCCAAGAGCAGGCGGATTTGGGCCACCCGCGTCATTGGCGGCGTGCGCTTGGTCGGGTAACGCTGCGCTGCCGGCTGCGGGCGCTTGGTCGCTGAGGATCTGACGCAGGTCGGCAACCTGGGTGGAGAGCTCGAAGGTGCGGGCGGGAGCCTCGCCGCGCCAGAATGGAATGGTCGGGGGCTGGCCATGAGCATCTTCCACGAGGACGCGGCCGGAGCGGGCTTCGACACGTCGGATACGCCAACTGGTGTTGCCGAGGAGCATGATGTCCCCGGCATTGGACTCGATGGCGAAATCCTCATCGAGGGTGCCGATGACGATCTCCTCGGGCAGGGCAACGACGCTCAGGAGCGCGGTCTCGGGAATGGCTCCGCCGGAAGTGATGGCCGCCAGGCGCGAACCCCGCCGGGCGCGGAGGCGGTGGTTGACCTGGTCGCGGTAGAGGTAGGCTCCGAAGCGTCCACGCTTGGCGCTGATGCCATCGCTGAGCATGACCAGAACCTTGTCAAAGGATTCGCGGGAGAGGTCGCGGTAATTGCGGGCGCGGCGGACGAGGGCGAAAAGTTCATCCTCATTCCATTCGTCGGCGGCGCAGGCGGCAACGATCTGCTGGGCGAGGATGTCGAGAGGCGCATCAGGCAGAGTGAGGCGATCGAGGTCCTGCTGGCGGATGGCGCGGATGATGGCGGCGCACTCGACGAGTTCGTCACGGGTGGTGGCGAAGAAGCGGCCCTTGGGGATGGCTCCTCTCCAATGACCCGCGCGGCCTACGCGCTGCAGGGCGATGCTGATAGATCGAGGAGAGCCGATCTGGCAGACGAGATCGACGTTGCCGATATCGATGCCGAGTTCGAGCGAGGCGGTGGCGATGAGGATGCGGCACTCGCCCTGCTTGAGGCGGCGCTCGGATTCGAGACGAAGGTGACGCGAGAGGGAGCCGTGGTGGGCGGCAACGTGTTGCTCGCCCATGCGCTCGGAGAGACGATGGGAGATGCGCTCGACGAGGCGGCGGGTGTTGACAAAGACGAGAGTGGAGCGATGCTCCAGAGTGAGTTGCTCCAGGCGCTGATAGATTTCATCCCACATTTCGTTGGAGGCGATGGGGCCAAGCTCGCTGGAGGGGAGTTCGATGGCGAGGTCGAGCGGGCGGGTGGAGGGGATGACGACGGTGACGGGCGCATGGTTCCTACATTCGCCAGCGGCGCGCGCATCATCCCCACATTCGCCATAAGCAGGCGGATGTGGGCCACCCGGGCGCTTCCCTGCAGCGTGAGTCGATGGCTCGGCAGCGGATGGGAAAATCGATTGCTGGTTGAGGAGCTTGGAGCTTTGCGTGAGATCTGAACGGTATAGGGGGCCTTCACTTCGTTCAGGATGACACCTCGTTTCAGGGTGGCACCCCGTTTCAGGGGGACAGCTTGGTTCAGGATGACACATCGTTTCAGGTTCGGAATACTTCATCTCAGGGGACTGGCCGGAGAGGAATTCGGCGATGAGCGACAAGGGGCGCTGGGTGGCGGAGAGGCCGATACGATTTGGACGCTGGTGGGTAATGGCATCTAGGCGCTCAAGCGAGAGTGCGAGGTGGGCTCCGCGTTTGTTGCCGGCGAGGGCGTGAATTTCATCGACGATGACGGTGTGGATGTGGCGCAGGGTCTCGCGGCTGCGGGCGGCGGTGAGCAGGATGTAGAGCGACTCCGGGGTGGTGACGAGGATGTGGGGAGGCAGCTTCAACATGCGGGCACGGTCGCGCGGGGGAGTGTCTCCGGTGCGCACCATGGTGCGGATGGCAGGCATGAGGTAGCCACGCTGGGCGGCTAGCTGCTGGATCTCGAAGAGAGGTTGGTCGAGATTCTTCTGAACATCATTGCCGAGCGCCTTGAGGGGCGAGATGTAGAGAACCTGGGTGCGCTCGGAGAGGCCGCCGGTGAGGGACTGGCGGACCAGCAGGTCGATGCAGGCAAGGAAAGCGGCGAGGGTTTTGCCACTTCCGGTGGGGGCGGAGATGAGCGTATCGCGGCGGGCAAGGATGGGCTGCCAGCCGGCAATCTGCGGCTCGGTGGGCGTGCCAAAGCGCGAGAGAAACCATTCGCGCACGACGGGATGCGCCCAGGAGAGATTGTCTTCCGGAGTCCCCACGAGGTGATTCTAGATCACGGGGGCGAGGTTTCAAAGTTTCAGAGGTTGGAAGGTCAAAAGCAAGTCAACTTTCCCCACATTCGCCAACTGCGGGCGGATGTGGGCACCTGCGATTAAGGTCAGCCACCCGGCTGAGTGCTTCTTTGTGCCTGGCGGCTGGCGGGTGACTTATACTGCACTCAGCATGAACAACTTACGAACTGAGATTGAACGGCTGTTTGCACTGGGGATGGATGCGAAGAAGGAATGCGGGGCGCTGGAGACGTTTCAGGCGTTCCGCGAAGGGCTGTCGCGGGGAGAGCTGCGGGCGGCGGAGAAGCGGGATGGGCGCTGGCAGGCCAACGTCTGGGTGAAAGAGGGAATTCTGCTGGGCTTCCGGCTGGGTGCGGCGGAGGAGAGCCATGCGGGCGAGACATTTTCCTTTGTGGACCGGCATACCTATCCGGTGCGGCACTTTAAATGCGCCGACGGGGTGCGGATTGTGCCGGGAGGCTCGACCGTGCGCGAAGGCGCGTACGTGGCTAAGGGCGTGATCTGCATGCCTCCGATGTACATCAACGTTGGGGCGTATGTGGACGAGGGGACGATGGTGGATTCCCATGCGCTGGTGGGCTCGTGTGCACAGATTGGCAAGCGGGTGCATTTGAGCGCGGCGGCACAGGTGGGCGGAGTGCTGGAGCCGGTGAATGCGACTCCGGTGGTGATTGAAGACGACGTGTTGGTGGGCGGCAATTGCGGCATTTACGAAGGGACACAGGTACTGCGGCGGGCAGTGCTGGGTTCGGGGGTGATTCTGACCCGCTCGACGCCGCTGTTCGACACCGTGCGGGGAGAGATTTATCGCGCCACGGAGAGCGAGCCACTGGTGGTTCCGGAGGGTGCGGTAGTGGTGGCCGGGGCGCGCGCGATTACCAAGGGGAAGGCGGCAGAGTGGGGGCTGAGCGTGTATACCCCGGTGATCGTGAAGTATCGCGACGAGAAGACAGATAAGGGCGTGGAGTTGGAGGATCTGCTGCGGTAACGGCAATTGCGGATGGTGGGCCAGCCAACGGCAGAATCGATTGCTGCGGAAAAGCTTGGCACGACTAGGGAGATTTGAACCGCGCTGGGGTCCTTCACGTTGTTCAGGATGACACCCCAAATTCCGAGGCAGGCGGCGCTCTGACGGAACAGCAATGGCAAGGTGGAATATTTTGGGAGGAGGCAACTTTTTGGAGCGGCGTGTCTCTAATGTGTGCAGAGCCTCCTGAAACGGACACGTTCTGAAACGAACGTATCAGGGGAAACGGTGACCCACCGGCTGAGCAGGCCGGTGGGATTTTTTTTGGTGCGCGGAGCGGGAACTATTGGAGCTGATCTTCGGCCAGAGTGCGGTCGGAGATGTAGGCGTCCACACATCGGGCGAGCAAGCCCTGAGCTTTGAGGATGTATTCGACGGCATCGCGGACGGCACCTTCGCCGCCGCGATGGTCGGTGATGACGTGGGCTTCATCCTTGACGTCCTCGCGGGCGTTGGCGACGGCGAAGGCGAGGCCGCAGTGGCGCATGACGGGGAGGTCGATAATGTCATCGCCGACGAATGCGGCTTCTTCGGGCTTGAGATTTTCTTTCTGCAAAATTTCGCGGAAGGCGGTGAGTTTGTTGGCCGCTCCCTGGTAGACGTGCTCGATCTTCAGGTCACGGGCGCGGAGGCGGACGGTTTCCGAGACGCGCTTGGTGATGATTCCGGTCTTGATGCCGGCGAGGCGGGCCAGTGAGAATGCTGCGCCATCGTGGGCGTTGAAGCCTTTCACCTCTACCATACCGTCGGCGGAGATGGCATGGTCGGCGGCCTTGCCTTTGGCAGAGCGGAGGGGCGGAGATGCCTGGCCAGGAGTAGGGACGAAGAAAATGGTTCCGTCGGTCATGACCCCATCGACATCCAGCAACAAGAGCTTTATCTTCTTTGCACGAGCCTTTGACATGGCGGGATTGTAGCACCTGCCGGAGAGCAGTTCTTGTGATGTGGATTCCCCTGAGATGGAAGTGGATGGTTGGGTTGCTGGCGCTGTGGCTGGTGCTGCCCGCGGAGCAGATTTACGCCCGGCAGATCGACGAAGGACAAGGGGAGATTGGGCGAGCCGGTGCCGGGCAGGCGGCGCGGCTGGAAGTGGTGTCGCGACGGCGGAAGAAAACCGCGAAAAAAGCGAAGCCGGCTCCGGTGGTTTCACGAGCGCAGATGGAGTTGGCGCAGGAGATGATGGCGAACGCCTACGAGCTGGGTCGTGGGCTGGAGACGAAGCAACGGGTGGCGCTGATGACGCGGCTGCTTTACACGATGCGTCCTGAGGTGATGGCGGCGGAGAAGAGACAGTGGGCCGAGGAGTTGTTTGGACTGGCGCAGCGGCTGCCGCTGAGCGCTGTGGCGGAGGTGGACAGCACGCGGAATGCGGCGCTGGCGACGGCTGCAGCAAGGCTGGCATTGTATGACGCGGATCGAGCGTTGGAACTGCTGGATTCGCTGCCTTCGCAGGGCGGCAGCCAGGCGGATGCGCGGACGATGGCGGCGCGGCTAGTCTTTGTCGACTACATGCAACATCACGGTGTGGGTGGGGCGCAGACTCTGCTGGCACATGGCCGGCGTTGGGGCGAGCACGGTGGTTTTCCGTATGGAGCGAGTGCGGCGGCGCTGGCGCGGTTGCGTCCGGACGAAGAGGCGGCGGAGGAATTCTTCCGGCAGGTGCTGGGGATCTTTGAGCGCGGGCAGGAGGGACTGTACGGGGTGAGCGAATTCGCCGGGTTGCTGGAGCAGGCGGTGGCGATGGAGGCGATATCGGAGGAATCGGCTGAAGAGGCCGGGCAGAGCGTGATGGCGCAGCTCCGTAAGCTGGCTCCGGGCGAAGAGGCAACTCCAGAGCAGAAGGAGCAGGTGGTGGAGGCTCTGGACAGCGTGCGGGTCTCGGCTCCGAAAGCCTATGACGCGGCGCGCAAGGATGAGCCGGGGCTGTTCGCAGTTCGGGCGGTGCGGGTGTCAGCGAAGGTGGAGGCTCCGAAGGTGGATGTGGGGCTGCAATCGGCATTTCACGAGCTGGCAGAGGCGATGCGGGAGCATCTGGCGCCGGGAGAGATGCACGAGGTGATCGCCCACGGACTGCAACTGGTGAACGCGAAGTATAAGGCGGCGGTCTGCGCGGGGTGCGCGGGGCCGGATGCGGGCGCCGACGGGTACGCTTTATTGGGCTCCGACCGCTGGCGACTGGCTCCGGATGCGCAATCGTGGGCACTGGTTTCGCTGGCGGCGCTGGCGGCTCCAGCGACCATTGCCACGCAGTTGAATGGGATCGAAGACCCGTTCTGGCATGCATACTTTCTAGCGATTGCCGCGCAACAGGTGGGACAGCCAAATCGGGTGGCCGATCCGACGGCGCGCCGGGTGGTGGAGAAAGAAGAGGCGGAGCCGGAGTAAGGGCGGGGTTTCAAGAGGGGCCACAGAGATGACGTGGTTTGAAGAAAACACGCTGCGAAAAAGGCCGATGGGAGTGGCCATTCTCGCAGCGCTGCTCGCCATCTACGCCACGCTTATGCTGGCCGTTATGGTGTGGGCGTGGACCCATCCGGGAAAAGTTCACTCGTGGATGACTCCGGAAAGCAATATTAGGATCGCTGTGGGTGCTGCTTTTGTGTTGCCGCTGAGGGCGCTGCTGGCAGCAGCAGTCTCCTATAGTCTTTGGGATCTCCGAAGCTGGGCGCGTCGCGGATTTGTGGTTTTCGGTGCACTGTGCCTGTACGATCAAACCGCAGCGTTGGCATTTCAGCTACCAACCGCGGGCAGTGCCTCGGGCTTCTCCACTGCGTATTTGCTTCGCGTTCTGGTTTTCATCCTCGTAGCGGGATACCTCAACTCTCCTGGCGTAGCGGGGGCGTTTAGAGAGCCGAACGAGCTTCATCAATAGGCGGCCTTTACTACTTTGGGATAGCCGCCTGCATCTCACATTGCATGGGGGATTGGAAGACGGAGTTGACGGGGCGGGTGCTGGTGCTAGTGGCTCACGCGGACGATGAGTGCGTGGGGTACGGAGCGCTGCTGCAAAAGATGCGGAAGGCTGTGGTGGTGATTGCCACCGATGGCGCGCCTCGGGATGGGTACTTTTGGGGGCGGTTCGGGTCTCGGGAAAAGTATGCGGCGGTGCGGCGGGATGAGGCTCGGCGGGCGATGCGATTGGCCGGAGTGCGCGAACTGGTGCTGCTGGCGGAAGAGGATTCGCGGCTGGAGGATCAACGTTTGTTTCTGAATCTGGCGGCGGCTTATTCGCGGCTGGAGAAGCTGGTGGAGCGGGTTCGGCCGGAGGCGATTGCCACCCTGGCCTATGAGGGCGGGCATCCAGATCACGACAGTTGCAGCGTGCTGGGAGCGCGGCTGGGAGAGCAGTTCGGGGTGAAGGTGTGGGAGGCTCCGCTGTATTCGCGGGGAGTGACGCCACGGCATGACACTGCGTCCGGGGACTTGGCCGACCGACAGCGGGAAACTCAACCGCAAGAGCAAGGTCAACTGCCCCACATTCGCCAACAGAGGGCGGATGTGGGGCACCCGACGGCGGATATGGAGCACCCGAGGCAAGATCAGCCCCCTCAGGAAAAGACGGCGGACGTGGAGCGCCCGATGCTGGTGCAGCGCTTTATTTGCGAGACGGGGGATGAGGCGCTGGTGGAGATCGGCGAGGGAGAACTGGGGCGCAAGCGGGCGATGTGCGCGCAATATGCTTCGCAAGGGGATTTTTTGCGGACCTTCAACGCGCGGCGGGAGGTGGTGCGTCCGCAAGTGAGGTATGAGTACGGGATGGCTCCGCACCCGGGGCGGACGAACTACGAGCAGTGGCAGTGGTGGATGAGCGCACGGGATGTAAGCGCGAAATTTGTCGAATTCCTGGTGGGCTCCTGAATTGCTGGAGACTAATAGGGTGAGCAAACGATTGTTACTGGTTGCCTATCCGCTGCTGCCGGTGAGCGAGGCCAGCGCGGGTGGGGCCGAGCAGATTCTCTGGACACTGGAGCGTGAGTTGTCGGCACGCGGCTGGGAGACCGCGGTGGCGGCGTGCGCGGGTTCCCTGGTGCGCGGGGAACTGATTGCGACCGATGAGGGAGCGCTGGTCAAAGGCGGAGAACAAGAGCAAGGTCAACTACCCCACATTCGCCAACAGAAGGCGGATGTGGGCCATCCGATGCTGCCGCGCTTTCGCCAACAGAGGGCGAATATGGGCGACCGGGGCGTTTCTCCACATTCGGAAGACCGGTTTGCAGAGCGCGAGAGGGAGCACGCGGAGCGGGTGGTAGAGGCGTGCGCGAGCGGCGAGTTTGCGATGGTACTGGACCACAGCGGACACTTCTTTCGTCATGCGGCGCGAGTGGACACCAAGGTGCTGGCGACGCTTCATCTGCCGCGGGAACTCTATGCGGCGGGAGCGTTTGAGGGACTGGCAGAGAATGTCTACTTTCACTGCGTGAGCGACTCGCAGCGGCGGGAGTTCATGGATGTTCCACGGATGCTGGGAGTGGTGCGGAACGGGATTGCGGCAGAGCGCTTCGCGAGTGGGGGACGGAAATCCGGATACCTGTTATGGATGGGGAGAGTTTGTCCGGAAAAGGCTCCGCACCTGGCGATTGCGGCGGCTCGGCGAGCGGGGTTGCCGATTGTGCTCGCTGGACAGGTGTATCCGTTCCGATGGCACGAGGCGTATTGGGAGCACGAGGTAAAGCCGCTGATCGACGGCGACCGGGTAACGTGGGTTCGGCTGCCATCGTTTGCGGAAAAGGCGAAGTTGCTGCGCGAGGCGCGGGCGTTGCTGGTGAGTTCGCAGATCGCGGAGACCACTTCGCTGGTGGCCTTGGAGGCGATGGCGAGCGGAACTCCGGTGATTGCGTTTGCGGCGGGAGCGCTGACCGAGGTGGTGGCGAAGGGAACCGGCTTCCTGGTGAATAGCGTGGAAGCGATGGCCGAGGCATGCGGCGAGGTGAGTGGAATTCGCGCCGAGGACTGCCGGGCGTGGGTGGAAGGTGGGTATTCGGCAAAGGCGATGACGGATGGGTATGAGGCGCTGATCAGCGGTCTGGAGGAGTAGCCGCGCCGGGAGCGGGGAGGCTAGTCGTGCGGAAACAGTTTTGCCCTGACCGAAAGCGCGGAAGGCCCGTCGGCAGCTTCTAGCTGCAGGCTTTGTGGGCGTTAGCCTCGGCGGCGGTGGCGGGTTTTGGTTTGGCAGTGATCAGATCGATCAGCAGCGTAGCCACTTCGTCGTCGCTCGCCGGATCTTCAAGATAGAGGTTCGCCTGCGGTTCTCCTGCCTGGATTGCGGCAGCAAGGCGGGCAGTGATGACCAGGACCGGTATTCCCACGGACTTAGCTTCGTCAATGACGCGCTGGTCCCGGAAGGACTTCCAGTGGAGCACGATTGCGCCACAGGCTGGAACCGCCGTCAGGATGCCTTTTTTATAACTGGCGTGGACGATCCTATGTCCCGCCTTTTCTAGTGTTTGGGTGAGCTTGCCCGTAGGGCGACGGCCGAGATAGAAAGTATCCATGGTTGTTCCTCCGCTTCTGGTACTCTCCTTCTGGGATTAGAGTCGGCTACCCACACCAGAGTTGTACTTAGGACGGAATTAGGCAGGGGCCGGAAAAAAGCCTTCCCGAGACACCGGTGGCGGTGACGCTCTCGCCGCTGGGGGCAATGAACCACAGGGAAAATCGATAGCTGGTTGAGGTGCCCCGAAACCGCACGGGAGATTTGAGCAGTGCGGGGATTCCTCGCTGCACTCGGAATGACAGCCTGAAGTCAAGAGAGAGTTCAATGAAAAGAGCGAAATCAACTACCCCACGTTAGCCAAAGGAAGGCGAACGTGGGGCACCCGGCCACCGCGTCGGTCCCCGCTCACGCCGGAGCCCGATCTCATCGTGGACTTACTTTACTTACCCAACTACTTACATGTTACTTACTCTGAGTTACCCGCCTACTCACTCGACTTACTTTACGACACCGCAGGCGCGGGCGATGGCCTCAAGTTTGGTGCGGAGAGCGGGTTGCATTCTGCACATCGGGAGGCGGTAGTTTTCCTCGATGCGACCCATCATGGCGAGGACGGCTTTGATGGGGATGGGATTGCTCTCGAGGAAATTGGCTCGCATCAGTGCCAGATATTTGTGATAGATTTCGCGAGCCTCTTCCCACTCATTGTTGAGGGCGGCTCGGGTGAGCGAGGCCATCTCCCGGGGGAAAGCGTTGGAGGCGACGGAAATTACGCCGTGGCCGCCGACGGAGATAACCGGTAAGACCAGAGCATCATCGCCACTGAGCACGGTGAAGCCGGGGAGCCGGCCGCAGACGTCGGCAATTTGTCCAATGCTCCCGCTGGCTTCTTTAACGGCTTCGATGTTGGGCAGGTCGGCGAGATCCTGCAAGGTAGAGGGTTCGAGGTTGACTCCTGTGCGGCCCGGTACGTTGTAAATGACGAGGGGCTTTTCCACGGCTTCAGCGATGGCTTCAAAATGCTGAAACTGGCCTTGCTGAGTCGGTTTGTTGTAGTAGGGCGAGGCGGTGAGAATCGCGTCCACGCCCTTGATGTTAGAAACTTCGACCGCTTTCTGGACGGCCTCGGCGGTGCAGTAGGAGGTGGCTCCGGCGACGATGGGGACGCGTCCGGCGGCGACCTCGATGGTGGTCTCAATGACCATGCGCCACTCGGCGTGGGAGAGGGTGGGAGTTTCTCCGGTGGTACCGCAGGGAACCAGGAAATCGATCCCGGACTCGATCTGCCAGGCTACCAGTGAGCGCAGCGCTTTTTCATCTACCGAACCATCGGTTAGGAACGGGGTGACGAGCGCCGTTCCACATCCACGTAATTTGATCATTCCGGCTTAACCCTTCAGCTCTGAGAAGACTTCTTGAAATTCGTAAAATCCACGCTTGTCCTTGACCCACTCGGCGGCGCGCACGGCCCCTTCGGCAAAGCCGCGGCGGTTGTGAGCCTCATGAGTCAGCGTAATCTTATCCGCTGCCGACATCAACTCGACGGTATGGGTGCCGACGACTTCGCCCTCGCGGATGGAGTCGATGGGTGATTGCTTGCCGCCGAACTGCTCAAGGGTTTTTGCCAAGGAGACGGCGGTCCCGCTGGGTGCGTCCAACTTATGGATGTGGTGCGTTTCGGTGATGCGGCCCTCGTAGCCGTATTGCAAGGCCTTGGCGCCTTCACGCACGATGGCGAAGAAGAGATTGACGCCGATGGAAAAGTTGGAGGCCCAGATAAATCCCGTACCGGAGCGCTCCACCTGGTTGCGCACGTGCGGCATTTCGGCGTACCAACCGGTGGTGCCGACGACCATGTTGGCACCGGCATGGACCGTGGCTTCAATGTTGGCCATCACGGCTTTGGGAGTGGTGAAATCGATGACGGCATCGACCCCGGCGAGGCGTTGTTTTGAAAGCGCCGCTCCCTTGAAGTTCTCGCGCTCGTCGATGGTCTCGACGGTGTGGCCGCGCAGGGTTGCGACCTCAGCCACCAGCGCGCCAGTCTTCCCACTGCCCAGCATTACAAACCTCATCGTTGCCTCTCTCTTCCGCGTACATTGTTTCGCGAAAATCGAAAAAATTGTTTGGGTAAAACTTCCGTAGTAACGATTTCTATTTGCCTGCCGAACGGCTGGACGGCTCAAGCCGATGCAGCGTGGCTGCCGCCGGATCATCGAATACCTCCGGGTCTACATCGGAGAAGAACTCTTTATGCAGGCGGCGCAAGGCCTCGGGTACGTCGTCTTCGTTGATGACGAAGGTGATGTTGATCTCCGATGCGCCCTGGGAAATCATGCGCACGTTGATCTCGCCGAGAGCGGTGAAGACGCGGGCGGCGATCTGCGGAGTCTCGCGAATATTTTCGCCGACCAGGCAGACGATGGCGTTGCGTCCGGCATATTTTACGTCGGCAATCCGGGCGAGGTCGGCGGCGATGGCGGGAATCGCCTCGTTGGAATCGACCGTGAGCGAGACGCTGACCTCGGAGGTGGAGACGACGTCGATGGAGCAATGATGCTTGTCGAAGACATCAAAAATGGCCTTGAGGAATCCGTGTGCGCCCAGCATTCTGGCGGCGACCACCTCGACGATGGTGATGCGTTTTTTGGCGGCAATCGCCTTGAAGGTGGATTTCGATTTCGGAGCGCGGCCCACAATCAGGGTGCCTTCGTTCCCGGGGTTCAGCGAGTTGAGCACGAGCACGGGAATGTTCTTCTGCACCGCCGGGAGCACGGTGGCCGGGTGCAGTACTTTGGCACCGAAGTAGGCGAGTTCAGCGGCCTCCTCGAAGGAGATAACGCGGATGCGGCGGGCATCGGGACAGATGCGCGGGTCGGTGGTCATCATGCCATCGACATCGGTCCAGATCTCGATGGCTTCGGCATCGAGGCCGGAGCCGATGAGGGCGGCGGAAAAATCGGAGCCGCCACGACCGATAGTGGTCTGCACGCCATGCTCGGTTGCACCAATGAATCCGCCCATGACCGGAACCTGCGCGTCGTCGAGCAGAGGACGCACGAGGTTCTTGGCGCGATGCTCGATCTCATCCACCTGGGGGATGGCCTTGCCGTGCTGCGCGTCGGTGATCAAAACTTTTCGCGCATCGACCAGGGCGGAGCGGATGCCGCGAGCTTGGTAGGCTTCGGTAACGATTTTACTGTTCAGGCGCTCGCCATAGCTGACCACGTAATCCGAACTGCGGGGGGAAAGCTCACCGACCGCGACGATGCCTTTCAATAGCTCATCGAGGGTATCGAATTCACGATCGATCTCGGCGCCGAGCGCGGTGTATTGCGCGGCGGTGACCAGTTCCTCCGCAGTGTCGTGATGGCGCTCGCGGAGAGCCTGGGAGAGTTCGAGCGCCTGGGAGCGCTGGCCTTCGCCAGCGGCTTTACCGGCGGCCAGCAGGGCATCGGTGACGCGGGACATGGCGGAGACTACGACCATGGGACGCCGCTCCAAGCGGCCCTTTACAATCTGCGCCGTGCGGTCAATGGCAGCCGCGTCGATCACCGAAGTACCGCCGAACTTCATTACGATCATGAACTACCCTTCAGGTTTCAAAGTTTCAAGGTTGCAAGGTTAAGGACAAGGTCAACAACTTTGCCATTTCCTGTCATCCCCACATTCGCCAACTGCAGGCGGATGTGGGCCACCAGAAACTATTCCAGATAACCTGTGGCTTTTAGCAACTCGGCATTGAGCAGGGCGGCTCCGGCGGCACCGCGAATGGTGTTGTGCGAGAGCATGGTGAACTTCCAATCGAGCAACGAGCAGGGGCGGAGACGACCGCAGGAGACGGTCATGCCATGGCCACGCTCGATATCCAGACGGGGCTGGGGACGGTCGGGACGCTCGTCGTAGAAGATCGGCTCAGGCGGCGCGAAGGGGAGTTTGAACTCCTCGGCCAAGCCGCGAAACTCGCGCCAGGCGGCGATGATTTTCTCCGGAGTCGCACGCTTCTTTAACTTGATGGAGATCGATTCGGTGTGTCCGTCCTCAACCGCAACGCGATTGCAATGGGCGCTGATGCCGAACTCGGCGGGGATGACCTCGCCTTTCTTGAGTTTGCCGAGGAGCTTGCCGGCCTCTTCCTGCATCTTCTCTTCTTCATTTTTGATGAAGGGCACGACGTTGCCAAGGATATCCATGGAGGGGACGCCGGGATAGCCCGCGCCGCTGATGGCCTGCATGGTTACGACAAAGACGGATTCGATGCCGAAGGCCTTCTGGAGAGGCGCGAGCGCAATGGCGAGTCCCATGACCGAGCAGTTGGAGTTGGTGACCATGAAGCCGCCGGATTGCTTGCGCCAGGACTGAGATTCGATGAGCTTGAGGTGGCCGGGATTGATTTCCGGGATGACCAGCGGCACCTGCGGGTGCATACGGAAGGCCGAAGAGTTGGAAATCACGGCACAACCGGCATCGGCAAAAGCAGGCTCCATCTCGAGCGCGATCTCGGCGTCGAGGGCGGCAAAGATCACCTTGGGCGCGCCCTGGGGTTCGGCGGCGGAGACCGTCATGGAGGCGATCCGGCCGGGGATCGGCGTCTTCATCTTCCACTTGGCTGCCTCCGCATAGCTCTTTCCGGAGGAGCGCTCGCTGGCTGCAATCCAGACTACTTCGAACCAAGGATGACGCTCGAGCAATTGAATAAATCTCTGGCCCACCGTTCCGGTGGCGCCGAGAATACCTACAGGGATCTTCGCCGTCTTTGCCATCAGGACTGAACTCTCTCTTTTCCGGTAGCCCCAAAGGGTACGCCGGTTCGCAATGCTTGTATTTTTTTATATCACTCCGAGCTGCACTTCGCGGCGTGATTTCGCAGTAGGATCAATACCTTACGGTAAAAGATACGGGCGGAAGCCGGCGCTAGTGTGGCGGCGGCAGCTTTTGCACCTTCAGGACAAACTCGGGGGCAAGGGCACAGAGCGGAACGGCTTGGTTGCTCCGCGCCAGCGCCGCCGAAGCCGCCCAGAGGAGGGTGAGTTTGAGGGTGGAGTTTGGCGCCTCGGGCCGAAGGGCTTGCGCCGCCTCGGGCAGGAAGGTGTAGAAGTCCTTGTAAAGACTGGGAGGAATCTCCGTCAGCGGGGCGGTCGCCAAGTCGCCGACGACCACGACGTGCCCGTCCTGCTCATTCCTGGGATGGACGCGGAGCACTGGGCCGCCTTCCGCCTGAAGCCGCCAAGTCCCTCTTTCCAGAGACTCTACTCGCCATCCGAAGACTGGGGAGCTGGGGAGGGCGATGGTTTGGGCGGAATGGTTGATGACGCGTACGGCGAATTCGCGGCCTGCGGCTTCGGTCTCCTTGCCGGAGGCGATGACGGAGGCGGTGGTTAGCTCGCAGGGAGCGGCGACCCTGCGCTCGGCCTCGCTGGCGAGCAGGGGCAGGGCACAGACGACAAGTCCCAGTAGAGCGATTGGAATCTTCATGACATTCCTGGACTAGGTATTGATGTTTGCCTATTTATATTACCGGATCAGCATAGGTCCGGAACAGGCGGGGCGGGCGAGAGAGTGCAAGGTTTGCAGGATTCCTAGGTTCGAGTGATTCGAAGTTGCGGAGTTGCGCTTTAGTCACTTGTAAAACCAGCCCTCATACCAGTATTGTTTCAATACTTGAAACCCTCTTTCTTGCGTACTTTTTTGCTTCTGGCAGTATTCACCTTATTGGGCGTGCTGGTTGCCGGTTACCACCCGGGAGCCGAGGACGACGGGGTGTATCTGGCGGCAATTCAGCACAATCTGAATCCCGGGCTATTCCACGCGGATGCGGAGTTTTTCGCGCTACAACTGCAGGCCACGGTCTTCGACAAGTTGCTGGCGGCTTCCGTACGCATCACACATTTGCCGGTGGCGGTGATGGTGCTGGCTTGGCATCTGCTGGCGATCTTCGGAATTCTGGCGGCCTGCTACCGGATCGCCGCGCGCTGCTTTGAGCACGAATACGCGCGCTGGTGCGGGGTGGCGCTGGTGGCGGTGTTCTTCACCCTGCCAGTCTCAGGAACCGCGCTCTACATCGTCGATCAGAATCTGCATCCGCGGGCGATCGCCACCGCCCTGGCACTGTTTGGGTTGGATTTTGCGCTGGCACGGCGATACGTTGCTGCCTTCGTGCTGGCGGCGGTAGGCTTCCTGTTCCATCCAATCATGGCCGCCTTCGGATTTTCACTGTGTTTCTTCCTGGCGGTACCGGGGCTGCAAGAGCTTTGGAGCGGGACACCGGAAGCCAGGGACGTGGAAGCCGAGCCAATGCCCGTTCTGGCGTGCGCTATGCTTCCGCTGGCGGCGCTTGCGATTCCGCTGGGATGGATCTTCGAGCCGACCTCGACGGCTTGGCGCGCAGCGGCGAACACCCGCGATTATTACTTTCTGACACGATGGACATGGTACGAATGGCTGGGCGTGATTGCGCCGGTCTTCCTCATGCTGTGGTTTGCCTACATTGCCCGGCGCCGCGGGCGGCCAGCAATGGAACGTCTGGCGACGCGACTGGCGGTGTACGGAGTTTTTCAGTTGGCAGTGGCGTTGCTGATCGCACTGCCTCCGGCCCTGGAGCGGTTGCGGCCGCTGCAACCAATGCGTTATCTGCACTTGCTTTATGTGCTGATGATTCTGCTGGGCGGAGGCTTGATCGGAGAGACCTTTCTACGCGAACACCGTTGGCGCTGGGCGGCGCTGTTTGTGCCCGCCGCGGCAGGGATGTTTCTGGTGCAGTGGGAGATCTATCCGGCTAGCCCACACCTGGAACTTCCGGGAATCCATTCGTCGAATCCCTGGCTCGCATCATTCGAGTGGATACGGAAAAACACTCCCGAGGACGCCTACTTTGCGCTGGGACCGGATTATATGCACCGTCCGGAGGAAGACAGTCACGGATTCCGCTCGCTGGCATTGCGCAGCGTGCTGGCGGATAACGTGAAGGATTCAGCGGTGGTGACGCAGGTGCCAAGGTTGGCGGTGCGCTGGCAACGTGAGGTGGCGGCGCAAAGCACAAATCACGAAGACTGGCAGCATGTTACGGCAGCGGATTTGCATAGGCTGAAGGCGCAATTTGGAGTGACCTGGGTGATTCTGGAGCGTCCGGCGGCACTGCTGGCGGATTGCCCTTACCAGAATGCGGGGCTTGAGGTCTGCCGGATCGACTAGACTGGTCACAGTCAAAAGCAGAGCTATGACTTCAGGAGCGCTTCGTGAAGTGGGCTTGGGCGAATGGCTGATGGACTCATTACAGAGGGCAAGAGCGGAGCGGCTTGAGCGCGAGCGAGCAGAGTTACTCAATTGTGAAGTATGCCGAGCCGGCTCGCGTGGGCTCGACGGTTGCGGCTGACCGGGGCCGGTGGATTGCGGGTTTGCTTTGGGCGGTGGCGGTGGGCTCGGTTGTGGGGATGGCGATCTTTCTGCCCTTTGGATGGGATGCGAAAGACTATCTGGCCGCCCTGGCGCAATACCCGGCATATGTGAGCGGACAAGCCGGTTCCTCGCTGGCGTACTCCCCGCTGTTCATGATTCCAGTGATGGGCGTGGCGAGGCTGCTTCCACTCTGGCTGACGGTCGCAGTGTTCGGGGTAGCCTACTTCTCCGGATGGCTGCTTCAGTTGTGGGTGGGAATGCAGTGCGCCACCCCGGATGAGCGCAGGATTCTTCGCTACGCAGCCCCGATCATCGCCTTTTTCCCCGGACTGCTGGTCTCGGATGTAATCGCCTCGGGTAATCTGGCGTACATCTTGTACGGGGTGATGCTGGGGGCGGCAGCGCTGGGCTGGAAGCGTGGCCACTGGAACTGGTTCTACCTAGCGGTGCTGGCGGCAGGCTGCGTCAAGGTGCATCTGCTGACCATGCTGGCGATCCCATTGCTGTGTGGACGGCGGCCGTGGCGGCGAAGCGTGGGGATGGGCGCGGCGGGGCTGGCGATCTATGCATTGCAATGCCGAATCTGGCCGCAGGCCTTCCACTTGTATCTGAACTCGTTGAAGATCATGTCGCAATCGAGGCGTGATTTTGGCTGCGGGCCGGCCGGCAATCTGGCGCGTGTGTTGCAGAGCCGGGGTCTGCCTCACGAGACGCCGTGCATCGTGCTTTATTTGGCTTTTGCAAGCGTGATGTTTTTGATTCTGCTCTCGCTCTCCCGTCTGTATCGCGAGCAGAGGATCAGCTTTGAGAGCTGGGCCCCGGTGATGCTGCTGGGGGTGGTTTTGCTGAATCCGCGGATTCTACCCTATGACTTTGCGGCGGTTACCCTGCCGATGGCGATTATCGCGTGGCGCTGCCTGCGCGAGGATGGGGGCAATTGCCTCACGCCGCGGGTGATTGGAGCGGCAGTGGTGCTGCTGGCGATGAATTTCGCGGTGGCCGGTGAAAGTGTGGCAGGCGTGCTACCGGATGTATTTCTGGAGATGCTGCTGATGCTGGGAATCTTTGCGGCCGGCGTGCGGCGCCTGCTGAGGGAAGCGGAATTCGAACGGCTTACTGCTATCGAGGCTGAATCGGAGCTGGTTTCGTAGTTGTTCAATGCGGGATGATTCGTTGCGCACATTCGCAGCACACGAAAGACGAGTCGATTGCTGGTTGAGGAACTTGGAACGGCACGGAAGACTTGGGCCGTACTTGGGCCTTCGCGTTTCAAAGAGACGACCTTTCAGGCAAATAACACGCTCGAGTTATGCAACGCTCTTGGAACTCAGGCTCCGACTTCCACGCCCTCATCTACTTCGTCGCTTAGAGTGGAGACGGAAAATTCCTCGTCGACCATCAGTTCTTCCATCGGTGGTTCAAGGCGCGGATTCCGCTCCGCGAATTGGACGAGGGCGAAGCACGCAAGGATGAGCACGACCGGATCAACGGGCCTCATGTGATAGGCCTGAGGGTGGGTGAAGTAGTACATGGCCGGAAAGAGTAACAGCACTCCTGCATAGCGGATGGCTTCGCTGGGATATTGCCGCCATGCGTGGAGGATTCCAAGCAGTGCCAGCAGCGTCATGAGGCTGGCCAGGAAGACGTTTGGCGGGTCAAGTGGTTCCTCGGCTAGATAGTCCTTCGAAAAGCTCCAGTAGCCGGTCCACAGATAGATGGCGCGGCGCACGGACATCCCTGCGTACCAGCCCTTATGCTCGCGAATGTAGCTGGTGGCTTGTTGGCTTTTGTGCGCCATGTAGGCCAGTTCGCCGGATTGGTTATACTCCTCCAACTCGCGCGCGTCGTGATTGGGGTGGAGATCGGCATGAATCCAATGGCGCGAGTATCCGTCATTGCCCAACTTGAGTTCGAGGCCCATGCTGTCGCGCATGGGAATGAAGCGGTGGAAGACCACGTAGTTGCGGATCGTCCAGGGGGAGATGGTCACCGCCAGGGCAATGCACCCCACCAGTCCCGGCATCAGCCAACGTTTGCGGTTGCGGAAGAGACGCCACGCCGCCAGGGCCATGAGGAAGGGAACCACGGTGAGCACCACCGGTTCGGTAACGGCGGCCACTCCGGACAAGACGCCGAAGCCTGCCCACAGCCACAGCTTCGGCGAGCGCTCCAGGTCTTGGGACAGATACAGCAGCCAGCACAGGCACAGCAATAGGACTTGGGTGGACCAGGCCCACTCGGCGGAAAAGTAGATGCCGTAGGGAGACAACGCCCATCCCCAGCCGGCCCAGCGCGCCGCACGAGGTCCAAAGCTGCGCCGCGCCATGAGAAAGACCGGGATGCAGGCCAGCGACGACAGTAGTGAGTTCAATCCGAGGGCGGCGAGAATGGACGCCTTGGTGTGAATCCCGAAGATGGCAAAGATCACCGTGAGGATCAGCGGATAGACGGGGGTCAGGATAGCCGAGGGTTGATGCGCAAGGAAGGGACTGCCAAAGCCATGGCCTGCGAGCAGCGAACGGGCCACGTTGCCCTGCTCCCAATGAGTGACGAAATAAGGCGAGAGCCACTCGTTGTAGACAAAGGGGATCACCGCCAGCCGGATGGCAAAGGCCAGCAGAACCATCCGGGAGGATTCCGGGAGGGCCATCAGCAGTTGGAAAACGCTGCGGGGCTTGGCTTGCTCCTTTGGGTAGACCAAGAACTCTGTCAGGGCGGCCAAATTTGGCTCCAGTCTGTGTGGAATCCATGCACGCGACCAATGCTCGAGAGCGGAGTCGAAGGCGAAACCAAGTTTCTAAAACCGTACTGGAAGTATAACCCGCCAAGCAGCGCATATTTTTGCGTGGAGCTGGTGGTGGGCGTGCTTCAGGGTTGCACCAGATGATGAGCTATTTGTCCTGACGCAGGACTTCAGTGTTGGTTTCAGGGATGGAGATGCGAAGGAGTTTGTGATTGGGGTCCAGCCAGAGGTGCCAGTCCGGGCCTTCGGGTTGGAGGAGGAAATGGCGGAGGTGCTGGGGACGGCCATTCAGCGGGGTGTCATCGTAAACCGTGA
>Ga0181520_10004552_pt1 | contig 23074 bp, 24 predicted proteins | sample PEATcosm2014_Bin_29_FD_132451 | JGI IMG/M metagenome (GOLD analysis project Ga0181520, IMG submission 132451) | Peatland microbial communities from MTU Mesocosm Facility, Houghton, MI, USA - PEATcosm2014_Bin02_30_metaG | ecosystem: Environmental > Terrestrial > Soil > Wetlands > Peat | place...
ACCCGCAAATCGTCCGAATACGCTCGTCCCATCGGTTTCACGTCGCGGCGACTTCACCAGAGAACTTGAGCATTAATGACGATTGCGTTCCTAGGGTATATCTATCTTGATACTGCTCTAATGGCTCGCTATTCACTCGCATGGAGTTTGTCGTATTCCAGGTCCGCATATCCGAACCTGGGGCGCTCGGAACCCAGCACTCCGTACAAAAATAGTATTTCCCGGAAAAAGTCTATTTGATTTCAGGAAATCTGCGCTACAATGTTTACAACAGCTACACACCGAGGAAACGATGGCTAAAGAAGCTGCTTCAATGGTTGTGAGTATGCGCCTGCCGACAGAGAGCGCCAAGCGCCTCCGCCGCATGGCGAACCGGCATGGATGGACCCCCAGCGACGCAAGCGCGCGGCTGGTGGAGGAGGGCCTGCGCCGCACCGAGTTTGCCTTCATCGACTTTCGCGATACTCCGGCGGGAAGGCAAGCCTGCATCCAGGCCAGTTCGCTGGCGGTGTGGGAGATTATGCAACTGGTGCGCAGTTACAAGGGTGACGCCGCCGCCGTGGCCAAGCATTTGGGTTGGCCGCTGGTGAAGATTCAGGCCGCTGTCCACTACGCGGAGGCATACCCCCAGGAGATCAACGAAGCGATCACCGAGAACAGCGAGACGGAATTTGCGGCTCTGAAACAGATGCTGCCGCAGACCGTCGAGTTCGTTCCCAAGAGGCCGGCGAAGCGCTGATATGCTCAAACTGCTCCTCGATGAAGAGATCTCGCCTGCCGTGGCCGCCGGCCTGCGCCGCCGCAATGGCGCGCTCATCGTCTCCGCGATGACCGAGTGGGAGGACGGCAACTTAGTGGGCAAGGATGCATCCGATATCCTGCGCGAAGCCGCCGATCGGGAATTCACGCTCGTCACCTATGAGCGGCTGACGATCCCTACTATTCTCAAAGCCTGGTCAGAGGAAGAATGCCTGCATGGCGGGGTCATCTTTGTGGATGAGAAGGCCATATCGCCCGCAGAGTCCGGCGAGTTGGTGACAGCTTTGGCCAGAGTGCAGGATGAGGCCGGAAGCTGGGAGTGGACGAACCGGGTAACTCTTCTCCGGTAGCCATGCAGAGTGGGCAATCCCAGGCCTGAAAATCCAGACCTGGGGCACCCGCACCCGCGAAATCACTCCTGCCGCGCCGCAGGGGCCTACGCCCGCTCGTAGAAGCGGAAGAAGAGCGAGGGCTTGCTGACCGGCTCGGCGCGCTTCACCAGCGCCTCTGTCTGATTGTCGCTGAGCGGCGTGAACTCCCGCGCCAATTGCACGTTCTCATCCAGTTGGGCAATCGAATCGCAGCCGATGATGACCGTGCTCACCGGGCGCGACAAGGTATAGTACATCGCCTCGCGCATGGTCAGCGTACCGGGCGTTGTGGTCTGGATGGTCATACCTTCCCAGGAGTGCTTCTGCTCCTCGATCGACGGCGGCGTCCAACTGGAGAGTAGGCGGCTGCGGCCCGGAATCTTCATTCCGATGATGCCCATCTGCCGCTCGACCGCCAGCGGCAACAGCTCCTGGTTGAAGCTGTAGTGGTGCGGGTCGGCGGCGTTCATGGCCATCAGAATCGTGTCGAAGGGATGGCGCCGGATGCATTCCATCAGCGCATCGGGCCGGTAGTGCCCGGTGATGCCGAGGTTGCGCACGACCTTCTGCTGCTGCATCTCCACCAGCGCCTCCATCGCGCCGCCCTTGGCAAAGATCGCGTTCACGTCGGTCATGGTGCCGACGTCGTGCAACTGCCAGAGGTCCACGTGGTCGGTCTGGAGCAGTTCGAGCGATTTCTCGATCATGCGCATCGAATCGTCGCGCGTCCGCTCCTTGGTTTTGGTCGCCAGGAAGGCTTCGTTGCGGCGGCGTGCCATCACTTTGCCGATGTACTGTTCGCTCCAGCGCTCCGGCCCGCCGTAGATCGACGACGTGTCGATGTAGTTCACACCCAGGTCGAGCGCGCGCTCGACAATCGGCACGGCCACGTCGAAGTTGTTGGGGTGCTCCAGCGCGGCCTGCCCGCCGAGCGAGAAGATGCCCACGCGGTAGCCGGTCTTGCCCAAGTTGCGGGTGGGCATGGCCGCGGGCGTTCTGGGGTTCGACGGCAATGCGGGAAGTGCGGACATTGCCTTGGGTGTGCCGGCCAGCGCCGAGGGCGCCAGCAATGCGGCGGTGATTGCGCCGCCCGCCTTCAGAAATTCACGACGGCCCTGCTTGCGCGCCGCCAACGGTAGATTGTCGCTCATGATGACCTCCTCGCCGTCTACTTGCCTCGTAGGAGTACATCATAGAACGAAAACGTGGCGAATGGATACAGATTTCCAGAGTCCAGAAACGCCTCTCCCGCTGCCAGATTAAATCTCTACAATATAAACGGCCGCTGTTCGTCTACAGAAATGGGTGGATGGGACGTTGAGTATTACCTCGATGATCGAGCAAGACCTGCACATCTCCGAAGTCATCGCGGAAGAACAAGCCCGTCTGCGCAATTTCATCCGCAAGCGGGTGCCCAACGAAGCCGACGTCGAAGATCTTTTGCAAGAGGTCTTTTACGAACTGGTGGAAGCCAATCGCCTGCTAATGCCTATCGACTACGTGACCGGCTGGCTTTTTCGCGTAGCGCGCAATCGCATTACGGACCTCTTCCGCAAGAAGAAGCCTGTGAGTTTTACCGATGCCGCGTTCGAGGACGAAGAGGGCGAGCTGCTGGAGATCGAAGACCTGCTGCCTTCGCCCGATGCCGGCACAGAAGCTCTTTACCTGCGCAACCGGCTGCTGGATGAACTGGAATCCGCGCTTGCCGAACTGCCTGCCGAGCAGCGCGAAGTTTTTATCGCGCACGAACTGGAGGGGCGCAGCTTCAAGGAGCTGTCGGCGGAGACAGGCATAGGCGTCAACACGCTGCTGGCGCGCAAGCGCTACGCGGTGCTTCATCTGCGCAAACGTTTGCAAAACATTCACGACGAGTTTACGAGGAAATGAGGAAACAACATGGAACACGGTTGGGTTAAAAGAAACAAGTGGATATTCGCTGCGGCCCCGGCGGCACTCGCGCTGTTCATCTGGATCGGCGGCGAAGTTGTGATGCATCTGTGGAACTGGCTGCTGCCGGTGTTATTCGGATGGCCGCTGATTACCTTCTGGCAGGCTCTCGGACTGCTGGTTCTCTGCCGGATTCTCTTCGGAGGCCACGGCGGCCGCGGCCATGATCGCTCCAAATGGCGGCGCCCATCGGCCGAGCGTTGGGAGCGGATGACGCCCGAGGAGCGCGAGAAGTTTCGCCAGGATATGCGTTTGCGCTGGTGCGGCTCCGCGGAAACAACCGGCGGAACCGGCGAGCCGTCCTGATCGTAGATACGCGCAGAGATCTAAATCGAGGAGCGCTCCATGAAAGCGATAGTCTACGACAAATACGGGCCTCCGGATGTGCTTCAGTTCAGGGATATCGCTACACCCGCGCCCGCGGACAATGAGGTTCTGATCCATGTTCGCGCGGCTTCGGCCAATCCGCTGGACTGGCACTTCATGCGCGGCGAGCCGTGGTTCATCCGCCTGATGCTGGGGCTGCGCAAACCTAAGGACAAGCGGCTGGGCGTGGATGTGGCCGGGGTGGTGGAAGCGGTTGGCAGGAATGTGACTCAGTTCAAGCCGGGCGATGCGGTCTTCGGGGGCTGCCGGGGGGCCTTCGCTGAGCGCGCATGCGCCAAGGAAGATGGATTGGTTTTGAAGCCGGCCAATCTGTCGTTTGAGCAGGCGGCAGCCGTGCCGGTCGCGGCGCTCACCGCTCTCCAGGGCCTTCGCGACAAGGGACGGATTCAGCCCGGCTACAAGGTTCTGATCGATGGCGCCTCTGGCGGCGTGGGTACGTTTGCAGTCCAGATCGCTAAATCCTTCGGAGTGGAAGTCACCGCCGTTTGCAGCACAAGAAACTTGCAGACAGCGCGATCCCTCGGTGCGGATCATGTCATCGATTACACGCGTGAAGATTTCACGCGGAACGGGTTGCGTTACGATCTGATCATGGCCGCGAACGCCTATCATTCGATCTTCGATTACCGGCGCGCGCTGAACCGGAGAGGAATTTGCGTCAAGTCAGGAGGCAGAGCAAGCATCCCGCACATGCTGCTGGATATGCTGTTGGAAAGATTGCTTTCTCTGTTTGGGCACAAGAAGACCTGCGGTATGCTCGCGAAGATGAAAAAGGCGGATTTGCTACTGTTGAAAGATCTTCTTGAAGCCGGAACGGTTGTCCCCGTCATCGATCGAGATTACCAGTTAAGCCATACCGCTGACGCTATTCGTTATCTTGAAGAAGGCCATGCGCGCGGGAAGGTTGTTATCACCATAGAAGATCAACGCTGACACCGGAGTTCGCTGTGCTTCCGCCCAGGCCGTATCCGCATTCTCCATGGCGGAAGAATTTGCGGCGCGGGGATGGGCCTTGCGCGCGGCTCCCCTGGCTGCGTATCGTTGTGAAGCAGCCTGAGCAATTCCCGGAAAGAGATTCATGGACGTTCTCAAACGGCTCTTCGAGCAGCATTACCGGTTGCCGGCCGAAGGCACGCGGCCGCTTCAGGGCCAGCTCGGCGGCTCGGGGCGGGCCATTGTGCGGCTCACCGGCGGAGCTTTCAGCGCCATCGGCATTGTATATTCCGTGCGCGAGGAGAATCTCGCTTTTCTGGAGTTTTCGCGGCATTTTCGCCGCCACGGATTGCCGGTGCCGGAAATTTATGCGGAGGACTTGAGTGCGGGCGCATACCTGGAAGAAGACCTGGGCGACACGACGCTCTTCGAATTTCTTGGGCTGCATCGCACGGGCGAGACCATCGCTCCCAGTGTGATGGTAGCCTATCGCAAAGTCGTGGCCGTATTGCCGCGTTTTCAGATCGAGGCGGGCCGGGATTTGAATTACAAGGTCTGCTACCCGCGCTCAAGTTTTGATCGCCAGTCTATCGCCTGGGATCTGAATTATTTCAAATACTATTTTCTGCGGCTGGCCGGCGTGCCCTTCAACGAACAGGCGCTGGAGATTGATTTCACACATTTGACGAAGTTTCTGCTGACTGCGGATCGCGATTATTTTCTTTATCGGGATTTCCAATCGCGCAATGTGATGCTGCGCTCGGGGCAGCCGTTTTTTCTCGACTACCAGGGCGGCCGCAAAGGCGCGCTGCAATACGACATCGCCTCGCTGCTCTTCGATGGCAAGGCCGACCTGCCGCCGCAAATGCGCCAGGAGTTGCTTGACTACTATCTCGACTGCCTCGCTGCTTACATTCCGGTGAACCGCGAAGCCTTCATGGAACACTACTACGCGTACGTATACGTGCGCATTTTGCAGGCGCTCGGGGCTTATGGCTTCCGCGGGTTTTATGAGCGCAAGGCGCATTTTCTGCAGAGTGTGCCCTACGCGCTGAAGAACCTGCGCTGGCTCGCTGATCACGTCAAGCTGCCCATTGCGCTGCCCGCGCTGATGGAGGCTCTCGACGGTATAGCGGCATCTGAGAAACTGCAAGGCCTGGCGCCATCGGCGGAGACTCTGACGGTGCGGGTGTTCAGTTTCAGCTTCCATCGCGAGATGCCCGCTGATCTCTCCGGCAACGGAGGCGGCTTTGTCTTCGATACGCGCAGTCTTCCGAATCCTGGGCGCGAAGAACAGTTCCGATCAATGACCGGCAAGGACGCGGCGGTGATTGACTATCTGAATCGCGAGGCAAGCGTGCATCAGTATCTTGCTAACGTTTTATCACTGGTGGATGCGAGCGTGAACGAATACAGGCGGCGCGGCTTCAAGAACCTCATGGTCTCGTTCGGCTGCACCGGCGGCCAGCACCGCTCGGTTTATTTTGCCGAGCAGTTGGCCAAGCACCTGCGCGGCGTCGGAGTGGAAGTGAGCGTCCGCCATATCGAAGTGGAGAAGATGGGCCGATGAAGGCAATGATTCTGGCTGCTGGCCTGGGCGTGCGCCTTCGGCCGCTCACCGACGATCGCCCCAAGGCGCTGGTTACTGTTGCCGGCCGCACGCTGCTGGAGATCGCCCTAGCGCGCCTGCGCGCCTTTGGCGTGCGCGAGGTGATTGTCAACGCGCATCATTACGCCCAGATGATCGTCGACTACCTGAAAGTTAACGGCAACTTCGGGATGCGCATTGAACTCTCGCGCGAAGAGGAATTGCTTGACACAGGCGGCGGCTTGAAGAAGGCCGCGCATTTCTTTCGCGGTTCGCAAGAGCCGTTCATTCTGCACAACGTCGATGTGATCAGCACGATCGATCTGGGGCGTATGATGCGCTTTCACACGGAAGAGAACGCGCTGGCTACGCTGGCGGTTCAAGAGCGGGAGAGCACTCGGCAACTGCTCTTCAACGAGCAGGGCCAGCTCTGCGGGCGTCGAGCCGGAGGCGATGCGGAGGCCGAGTTGACGCGGCCTGCACTCGAGGCGCAAGCTCTTGCCTTTTGCGGCATCCACGTCCTCTCTCCGCAATTCTTCGCGAAGATGAATGAGGAAGGCGCGTTTTCGATCATTGACGCCTATTTGCGTCTTGCGGCGCAGGGAGAAAAGATTATCGCCTTCCGCGCGGATGATTGCTACTGGCGCGATCTCGGCCGGCCGGAGAGCGTGCTGCAAGCCGCACTGGATGGGAACGTTCTATCCCAGCTCACTTAACGCGGTCAGTATTACATAGGCAATCGCGGCGTCCGAGAGGCTGGATGCATCCTTGCGTCTTTGTGCCGTGAGATCGGAGAAGAGCCGGTAAATCCTGACCGCGAGTACGGCCAACTGAACGGGATTATTTGGTATGCTCCATGGAGGAAACAGCTCCCTGTTCTTTTCCAGGAAGGCAGCCGCCTCCTTTAGGATTCTGTCTTCCTCGCGGCTTTCTTCATTTTCAAAATTGAAAACCCACTCGTTGACACGCTGCGCAATTTCAGGCTGAGTCTGCCGGTCAACAGAAATGCCCGTCGCGGCAAAGATCCGGCAATCATATTCGCGGCAGGTCTGCGGGCGATCCTCATAGATGGAGCATTGGTTGTCGATCAGCATGGGGCATTGCCCCTGGTCGTTATAGCCCATCAGCACGTGCCCCTTTGGCCGGCCGGGAGCGGGAAAGAGCAGCGCGCGGGGAATGCGCCGGAGGGATTGGGTTTCCTCCGGCCTGATGTGGATGAACATCGAAGAGCGGCAACAGCCTCTGCACGTGCCGCAGGGCACATCGGCGCCGCCGTTTCCCGATCGCAATGAAGCCTCCATACCGTGAAGCCATGCGGAGAAATCGCCGGCCGGTGCGGTGGAAGCACTCTCGTTGCCGTTGTTCCTGTTGCTCATCCCGTATGACCTGCGCTGCTATTCAACATGATAGATGGAGGTTCATGGTTTCCCAGGTCGGATAATCCAGACCTGGGACACCCGGCGCGCGGCTGAAGCGGGGCTGATTTTGCAGCCCACGCTACTTTTCGGCGAGGAGGGCGCGGATGAGCGCCCAGTCGATGAGCTTGATGATTTTTTCGCTCTGCTGGCGCGTGGAGTAAATCACAAGGTAATAGTTCTGCGCGGACATGAGAGGTTTGGCCGGGTTGAGCCCGCCACGGATGACCGCCTTTTCGTGGTCGCCGAGGGGCTCAAAGACGGGCGGCAGCCAGGAGCCGACCAGAACCCATGTGACGGGCGCGCCTTCAGAGCCGCCAGTGGGCGGTTGCGCGTCGTCGAGGTAAACCTCGGTTCCGATGCCGGGGAGCTGGGTGACGGTGTGCTTTCTGCTGAAGTTGACCACCTCGGTTTCGGCCTGATTGATGAGAGTTTTGAGCGAGAAGGTCGTGGGGAGAGTATTGTCGGCTATCTGCCTGGCCATCTTCTGCATCAGTTGCGGATTGCTCATGGCGTTGGCTCCATTCAACTGGGCCTTCATTTGAGCCGTGGCGTCCTCGAGGACCTGCTGGTTGTGTTGGTAGATGGGCGAGTTGCGGGCGAGGTAGAAATCGAGGCTGGCGGCGGCCTTGTAAGGCGAGGTTTCAGTGCCGCGCATCTCGCTGTCGACCGGCTTGAGGTTAGGGTGCGCTTTGAGGGTCCATTGATTGGCTTCCATGGCGGTAATCACAGGCTCCAGGGCCTGATTGAGCGCCTGGCGGACGTGGAGGTCGTACTTGACCTCGCAGGCGGAGGCTGAGCGGGGAATGACGGTGGCATAGGCGTCATGGATCGCGGGATCGCAGTCGATCCACGTGCCGCTGCGCATTTCGACGTGCTTCAGGCGATGGAGGCTGATGACGCCGGAGATTTGCACCGGTCCCGCGCCGGTTTCCTGCACGGTTGCGGTTCCTGAAAATGTGGCTTCAAAGTTGAGATCGTCGAAGCGCTTGATATGGATGCTGAGGGAGTCGTTCTTGCCGAGCACGAGCGTCTGCTTGCCACCCGGAGGATTGTAATTGAACGCCATTCGACCGGGGCCGACCGAGGGACTGTTGCTTTCGCGCGTGATGGTCTGCGTCATCGATTTGCCGTCGAGTTGGAGATTGAAGCTGATGGAGCGGGGCCACTGGTCTGAGTTGAGCAGCGTGAAGATGACGTGGGCGTCTTTGGGCGTGATGTACCACTCGCCGTAGTATTGGGTGACCGTACTGGTCTGCGTGGTTACGCCGGGGCCGGAGATGGTGATGCTGCCACCGCCGGGAAAAGGCCCATATTGCTTGTTGGCATGGGCGGCAAGCGGAAAAGCAAAGACGAGAAAGAACAAGAGTTTCTTCATTCGGTGAGCCCTTTTGGAGGGATTCTATCCAGAAGAAGCGTGCTTTGCCAAGGGGAAAATACTCCGGTGGCTTAATCTTTCGTCGTTCGTCTGGCTGGGAAAAGGAAGACCGGCGAATGATGTTCGTGGACTTACAGTTATCAAAGTCGGGACCTGACACCCGGCTTGGGCGCTTGACGCATCTTCATGACCAGCGCATGATTAAGGAGAGACAGGAGTATCGCTCATGCCCGTTAAAACCGCTTCAACTCGCCCGGAGACCGGAGTCGCAGCCAAGTCTGTGCCTGTGGCCGGGGCCAAGCCGGATGCCAAGACGAGCCGCCTTTCGAGGTTCGAGGCGGAGCGGCTGGAGCGGTTCAAGGCGTTGATGCGGAAGTACGCGGGAAAGGCGACTTTTGCCGGATTCGATGAGTAATCTCATCGTTCTGGACTCGTCCATCCTGATCGACGAACTCCGGACGGGTTGCCACACCGGTCGAATCCTGGGCATCGACGGACTGCTGCGTTACTCGTCCGTTGTGCTTGCGGAGTTGTGGCGGGGAGTTCTGAGTCCCGCGGACCGGAAGTTCCTTCTCGAACTTGAGCAGGACCACGCGATCCTGACGCCGACGCGGAACAACTGGTTGGAATCGGGGCAGATTCTCGCAAGAATCCGTGCCGAAAAGGGCTTCGAGCCTGCTGAGCTGCGCGATTTACACTTCGATGTGCTGATTGCGTTGACCGCGCGGAGCCACGGGGCAAAACTCATCACTTCAAATCGCGCCGACTTCGAGTTGATTCGCGAGTACCGGGATTTCGAACTGGAAGTCTGGTAGGTGCGAACTTGAATGATGAGCCAACAAATGTTCATATTTATCGACAAACAGAAATCGAATTATCGCATAGCAGATATAGTTGATTTCTAGGTCAAAGGAAGGATAATCCATGCTGGATTTAATCGTTCTTGCAAAAAGGTACATTCCCATCAGCATCGAGTGGCAGAACAAACCCAATGAAAATCAATGGGACTTGAAGACAATCGAAGCAGTAAATTCCATCCACGAACCACAATCGGCTCGTGTGGAACAGGTTCATCGGTGGTTACAATCCTACCATGTGCTTCAATCATTCACCGCAGCGACAGAGAGAATGATTGCAGAGCAGGTAATTACCTATGCGGACAGTCGAGAGCGCCCAATTCTCACAATGAATCAGGAACTTATTCTTAAGGAGTTCAAAGAGTTGGAATCGCGGATTCAGACAGTTGTGCCAAAGAACAAATCGGGAAAGCCGCGCAAAGTCACTTCTCTTGTTTCGAAGGCAATTTGGTGCTGTTATCCTTCCTATATTCCTATTTACGACAGTTATGTGGAACATGCTCTTCAGATGATTTGTAGACTATCGGATATCAAAGTTCCAGGAGCAGCCAATAACTCAGAAACGGAATATGCACTATTTCTTGAGGCCTGGTTCCGTGTTTTCAGAGAAATTGAACCGGAAATCGATCCAGAAATATTGAAAGTTTATCCATATAAGATCAGAGTGCTTGATTCACTTTTATGGTATATCGGTCAACCAAAATTCGATGTTAGCTAGAAAACTAATACGTAAGTCCCATTTTCAACGAATCTTTCCCTCAGAGGCTGAAACCCACATTATCTTTGAGTTTCTACGGCACGACTGAAGTCGTACCCTGATACAAGGCATACAGTATCAAACGCACAAAGGCCGCTCCCAAGGGGAGCGGCCTTTGTGGTTTTGCGCCGAAGGCGCGGCTGCTGCATGCAATGCTCAGTCGCCGGCGACCAGCTCGGCTTCCTTCTGTTTTACCGGCTGAGCGGGCGCGATCGATCCCAGCGGAACCAGACCTTCGACCGGCTTTTCGCCCAGCACGTGCTCGCGATAGAGCTTGGCCATGCGGGCATTTTCTGCTGCGTCAAGCTGCTTTGAGTCGCGGGCGCGAATCTTTTCTTCGCGCGCGTTCTTGGCGATGCCCAGATTGTCGAGCGTGTGGTTGGCCTCGGAGTTTACGTGCGCCATATTCAGTTGCAGGTCGTGGCCCACGTGCTCCATGTTGACCTTCTTGCCGCCGGCGAAGATCTCGTGGCGTCCATGCTCCTCGTACCACTTGGTGAGCGTGGCCGTCATGTGCATCTTCTCGATGATGTTGCGCCAGCCCACGCCTGTGTTATAGGCGCAGAAGCTGATCTCGCCTTCCTGCGTGGCGTAGGGAATGATGCACTGCTCGGTGCGGCGGAAGTCGTAGTTGAACAGATCCTGGAACCACATGCCGGCGATGAAGAGGAAGTTCCAGCGGTCCTGGCGGCGTAGCTTGATGTCCTCCAGCGTGCGGTCGCCCTTGACGCTGCCGTAGTTCTTGCCGGTGGCGTTGAAGGTCTTGTCCATCTTCTTGAGCATGTCGGAGATTTTGAAGTGGGTGGGCGACTGGAAGGGATCGTAGTTGCGCAGCAGAGCCAGCGCAAAGCCGATCACCGAGAGCCACTTGCCGCGCGCCGCGTCGTTCACCTTGGCCAGGTCCTTGGCCACCTTGCCCATATTGAGGAAGGCGGTGACCGGCGCGGCTTCCTTGGTCTCTTTGTCGATCATCATCGCCATGCCGATGCCGCAGTTGGGATGGCATCCGCACGAGAGCTGGCCCCACTCGGCGCTCGGCCCGTGAATCAGATCGGCCCAGTCGGAGAAGGTGGACATAAAGGAAATGGGGAACCAGTCGCGCTCCGGCTCGCCGAAGCCGACCTGATTCTTGATGTCGTGGGCCATGTGCGAGAGCGTGTAGCGCTGCGCGATGCGGCGCTCGTCGCTGATGTCCTCGTCGCGGCCGGTGAAGCTGACCGGCTGGAAGCTGAGGAAGCTGATCTTCTTGGGATTGTCGAGCGCGAACTGAATGATGCGCCCCACCTGCTCGTTGTTGATGCCGTTGATGATCGTCGTCACCGGCACGATCTCGACGCCGGCTTCATGAAGATTGTTGATCGCCTGCAGCTTCACATCGAAGAGGTTGCCCACCTTGCGATGCGAGTTGGCGGCGTTGCCGATGCCGTCGAATTGCAGATAAACGTAGCGCAATCCGGCTTCGGCGGCGGCGCGGCAGAGCTCTTTGCTCTTGGCGAATTCAATGCCGTTCGATGCGGCCTGCACGCTGTTGTAGCCCACCTTGCGGCAATAGGCCACCGCGTCCAGGAAGTACGGCGACAGCGTCGGCTCGCCGCCCGAGAACTGCACGCTCATCTGCCGCTTCGGCTTGAGCGTGATGGCGTTGTCGAGCATCGTCTTGATCTCGTCCCAGGTCAGCTCGTGGACGAAGCCCACCTGATTGGCGTCCATGAAGCAGGGATCGCACATCATGTTGCAGCGGTTGGTCAGGTCGATGGTCAGCACCGCGCCGCGCCCATGGGTCATCGTCGAGGTGCCGTGATTGTGCAGCCGCTTGTCGTTGTGCGAGCGCACGTCGCGGCCGGGGAAGCTCTCCTCCAGATGCTTGAAGAAGGCCGGATCCATCGACATCACGTCCTCGAAGTGGCCGTGCTTGGGGCAGTCCTTGACCATCAGGATCTTGCCGTCGCGCTCGATGATCTGCGCCTTGATCTCGCCCACCTTTTCGTTGAGCAGCACTTCGTAGGGCAGCTTGCCGTCGAGAATCTGCTTGCGAATCTCCGGCACGCACTTGGGACACAGCGAGTCGGTGGCGCGCGGCCAGCCCAGCGGCGGCTTCTCCTTCTCGTAGGACTTCTGGAGGGGCTTGTCGGACCATTTCGGCGTGAACGACGGGTTGGGGCTGATGCGGTTCAACCGCTCATAGACCACCCACGCGCCCTTGGCCGCGTAGACGACGGCTTTCTCGGCATACTTGACTGCTTTGGACATAATTGCTATCTCCTTAAAGAAATTATTGATCCTGCCCAGAAGTTTGAAAGCTGTGCCCCATCCAATCCGCGCTTGTTGCGGAATGGGTGGGAGGGAGTGTTAAATTCTGGAGCCGGATCAGTAGTCGTCAGTGGTAATTTCTCGCCCGGCCAGACCCTTGGCCGCCCGAAAATCAGGGCAGCGAGGGGGTCTGAAAATCCATTTCTAGGGTAACCGGGGGGCGCAGTCAAGCGAAGGGCATTACAGCGAATGGCGGAATCCGCTGCTGAATGGTCAATAGTGAACACCGAACGGAACCCGCACTTCCGCAATCGGCCCACAAGAATCGATAGGCTAAGCTAGGACAGAAGCAGGTGATAGTGGAACCTGCATAGGCGAGATCGGCATTTCACGGCGCACCTCACACCGGCCTAACGCTGCACAAGCCCGGTTCGCCTCGCGTTCAATCCAGTCTTGTTGTTGCTCGTCTTCCTCTTCTTGTAAAGGATTCAGTGATTCAAGAATTGCAGGAGCATCGGCCGGGATGAGAGACGCAATCTCCATAAATGCCTGGATCGAACCATAAGACAGGGGGAAGTGATGCCCGGTTGAATCAAGTTCACTGATATGCAATTGGCAAACCCTGTCCCCGAAATTCGACAGAATACGGAATGCCTCTGTCATCGTCCGGTCGCACTGGTGCGCATGGGCCAGGTCGAGACACAACCTGGCATTCGGAAGCTGTTCAAACCAGTGGCACAATTCATCTGCGCTCCGCCCTTCATGCTTTCTCCGATCCATATTCTCAATTGCGAGTTGGTTACCGAATTCAGCCCACTTGTCTGCTTCATGAATTGTGTCGGGATGTACAACGATCGGCCAACCCTCTGGAACCTGACGCAGAAGTTCAATCACGCCGTCCTCTTCGCCGGCAGAGAAGCGGCTCGGAGCATGAAAAGAAATATAGTTGAACTTCCCTAAATCCAGCTTTGGCAGAGCGCCAACAAGAATGGGCAATTCAGGCAGGCGCAAGGCAGAGAGTTCCACTGCCGTCATGGACGTACCTTCTAACAGTCGAAGAGCTTCCTGGAAATTACCCAGCATCAATGCGCCGGTTGAAAACCCAATGAAAGCCATTAGAAAACCCCTCTTTCAATACTGAAGTTGCGAAGTGGAGAATCACCACCTAAAAACATATCCTGAATGGCCTTGCGAAAGACTTTTCGCGTCTTCCACGCCTCCTTGAAGACCTCGCCGACTCCTCTTCATCCTGCCTTAGCTTCTTGAGGCGATTACGCTTATCCGAATCATTCAGTAGACCCAGAAATTCATCGTACGAGCAAAACAATTCTTTGGCAGTCTCGCGAAGCAACTTAGACTCTGAGATATTCAAGTGCGTTGTAAAGAACAATGCAATGCGCTCCAATGGCGTAAGGGACAGAAACGTATCCAGGCAGTTGATCAGACTCTGCTTGCTAGGTTCCTGATTTTCATTTTTCGAGATTATTGGATCGCACCAGAAGCAAGCCAACAGGCCTGAGGCAAATAATAGCTTTCTCGACAGTCCTAGCTTGATGTTCCTGAGCGCGTACCCATCGTTGCCTCGGTCAAATTGTTTGTAAGCGAAGTCGACAGCCATCGTACGCCAATAGCGGGCAAAATCGTTTAACAGAAAAAGAGGAACCCACCGTCTGCTCTCAACATTCTGTCTCTTTTGCAGAAGCCTTCGATCCTCATCAATGTAGCGCTTCAAAATGTTTTTACGGACACGATCAAATGCCACACGCCTTTCTCCGATTGGCAATGCCTCCAATAAAAGCAATACCCTGCGCGTCGTGTTGGAGTTAGAATCTTCTTCGCCTCCAATAAAGAGAATTATTGGTTGACTGAATGCCAATGCACCAAAAGTACCCTCTTCGCCAGGCGGTTTGAGGCCCAACTCCTTGAATATGGACTCCTTACTGAGAGCTTTCTTGATTTCGATAAATGTTTCCTGAACGCCGGCGTTCGCTTCGCCGTCCACAAGGAATGTCCAGTCCAAATCGCTCCCCTGTGTACATTCATACCGCGCTAAAGAGCCATGCACGATGACGCTGGTGTCTGCGCTGGGCATTCCTTCAATGATCTTTGAAAGCTGTTCGAGTGTTGTCTCAGCCTTTTGGCGCGCTTCCTCGATATTCTTCCAGTGGCACCCAAGTATCAGCTCCATTCTGCTAGAGGCGAGCTGGTTTGACCAGCGCATGGGTTACCGGACATCTCGCCTCCTCGATTCTCGGCGCGTTGCTGCCGAACATCCAGCCGTCACTTTATCCTAGCAGCGTTCCCTGTGGAAGCTCCATGTCCCCCAGCCACTTCAATTGAGACCCATCCAGATTTCGCCCACCTTACGGTGACCCTGTTCCGGGGGTCTTGGCCACCTGGTTGATGATCTGCTGGAAGAGAACCACGCGGAGGTGAATGCGGCGGGCCACGTCGGGCAGGAACTCGGTCACGAAGTTCTCGATGGGAGCGCTGGCCAGGCCGGTGGCGTAGCGCTCGCCGCTGGCGGGCAGGTTGGTCTGCTGGCCGGGAACGTAGAGGTTGCCGAGCTCGTCGACCATGGCAAAGCCCACCACGGCGCCGTAATTCACCATCCCCTTGCCGTTGTCTCCCTGCGTCCAGACAACCTGCACGATGGCATGGCAGATGCGGCGCGGGATGTTGGAGTTGGGCATGCGGTGATAGTGCGGGTCCTGGTGGAAGATGGAGGGAATCAGATAGGTGCCGAAGAACTCGCCGGTGATGTCCTGCGCATAGCTGACGCCGACGTAGCGGCCAAAGCCTTTCATGCCGGGGCCATAAGGAGAGTCGGCGTCGGAACCGACCGCGATCGCCGAGGCGCCCAGAATGGTGAGGCCGTTGAAGGGGTCAATCACATTGCGCGCCGCCAGCCGGGCCTTCTCCCGGCGCGTCATCGGCTTCACATCCGGCCCGTTGACGAAGCGCTCATACCAGTTGATCGCCGGCCGGGGCGTGCAGGGGGCGGATTGTGTGCCCGGCTGGGCGCTGGTTGCCGGCGGCGTAGTCCCGGCTGTGGGAGGCGGCGCAGGATTTGCCGCCGCGGGTTGGGCGGCGCTTCCCGCCGGACAGGGCGCGGTTGCCGGCGCAGCTGCGGAACTTTGTGGCTGAGGAGCGTCTGGGAGTTCAGGGCTGCCGCTCGCCTCCGTCTGCCCTGCCCATGCCGGAATCGCCGCATAGAGCAATGCCGGCGCAAGCAGCGCCAAAACGGCATGACCCATCCTCCGCGCCCCGCTCAACATCCCTTGGACGGCGGCGGATTGGATCCCGGTCTTCTTTCTCGAACCGCTTGGCAATAATGGCCCCTTGCGCGCGTCCGTTGAGCCGCATCCTGATGCGTCTGCTTAAGTCTGACGGAAAAGTGCAGTGAAAAGTAAACTGCGAAGGCGACAAACTACCGAAGGCTCAACCGCCGGCAAACTGATTCCCGTATTGACGATTGCGGCACCTTGGGCCTCAAGGCGATTGACGCGCCAGTCCGCGCATCGCAAACTGAGAAAGAGATTAGCACGAATCTCCAGCGCGAGGTGTATCGTTATGAGTTCTTATCCTCCTCCCCCTCCCGGTCCCGGAAGTGTGGGCGAACGCATCGAAGAGGCCGTCGAGTTGATCGAGATGGAGTTGCGCCACGCCATCGCTTACGTGAACGCCGCGGTGGTGCCGCAGGTCCGCAAGGAATCGATCTCGGCGCTGCGCACCGTGGCCGGCAAACTAGGCGAACTGGCCGACCGCTTTGAGCAGAACACGGGTCCGCGCCCTTGATGAAGACGCCGGCTGTGGTTCGTGGTTTCCCAGCTCTCAAAATCGAGACCTGGGGCGCCCAGTTTGCCTGGCGCATCCGGCGCGGCTCCGCAGTGGCCTTGGCGCTCGCGGCTCCATTGCTGCTGATCGTCACCGGCTGCGGCCACCAGCAGACCGTCGCCTCGCTGCCCGCGCCGCAGGCTGCTCCGCCCCAGACGGAAGCCATTCCCGCCGCGCCTCAGGCGCAAGCCACTCCCACTGCGCCTCATAGCAAGCCTTCGCCGGCGCGCATCGCGCCCACCTGGGCGCCGCCGGGAGGCGTCAGCACCGACGACCTCGACTATGTAAAGACGCATAAGCCCATCCTGACCGAGGAGGGGCTGGCCACCTGGTACACCGCGGCCAAGGGCCGCAAATCCGCCAACGGCCAGCTCTTCAGCAACCACACGCTGACCGCTGCCCACCGCACGCTGCCCATGGGTTCTCTAATCGTGGTGACCAACCTCGTGACCAGCCAGTCCAGCCCCATGCGCATCACCGATCGCGGCCCGTTTGTGGAGGGCAGGATTCTCGATCTGACCATCGCCTCGGCCAAGGCCACGGGCATCTACCTGATGGGTACGGCGCGCGTGCGCGTGGAGGTTTATCGCACCCCCAGGCCCATCGATACCGGCGGCCGCTGGTGCGTGCAGATCGGCGCCTTCACCAGCCAGCACAAGGCCAACAAGCTCAAGGCGCAACTGGTGCGCAAGTACCCCGCCGCCAATGTAATCGAGTTTCCCGGCGAAGACAGCTACTGGGTGCGCATCCGGCCGGAGGGCGACAATCGCGAGCTGGCCGAGTCCATCGCCCGCAAGCTGCGCCCCGCCCAGGGCGAAGCCTTCCTCACGCGGCTGGACTGAATAATTTGTGCATCCTTCCCCGGTTAAAGACCATCCTATTATGAATTCTCCTTATGGAGAGAACCGAGACGGAGGTCGGAATGACAATGAATGAATCGAGAGTAAATCAGAACTATCTGGCGATTGCGGTTGCGGCGATCGCATCTTTTGTGTTTGAAGCCGTCTGGTACACGATCTTCATGCAGCCGTGGCTCAAAGGCATCGGACGCACAAGCGAATGGCTGATGAGTTCGGCGGGCTATAACCCCGTCCTGCAGTACAGCACGGCACTTCTCTCGGCAGCCGTCATCGCCGCCGGCATCTCGTGCCTTATTCAGAACACCGGAGAGCAGACAGCACTGCGCGGCATCATAGTGGCGGCGATGCTGTGGTTCAGTTTCGTGCTGCCTGTCTATTGCACCGAATATGTCTTCGAGGTTCGTCCCTGGAGCCTGCTCGGCATCAACGCCGGCTTCTGGCTGCTGGGAATGATGCTGATGGGCGCAATCGTCGGCGCGTGGAAGAAGAAGTAAGTCAGGCTGGGCGACGTTGGCGGGTTTGGGTCGGCAGGAGGTTTCATCCAGGTGTACTGTGGGTAACAGCGCCGGCATCGCGCTTCACCAGCAGGATGGTGACATCATCCTCATTGAAATGCGGGTCTACCAGCGATTTCAGAGTAAGCATCGTTCTCGCCGAACTTTCCGCCAGCGCTTCGCGTAAACGGTCTTCGGCATTCTCTCCGGAAATCGAATCGGTCAGTCCGTCCGTGAAAACCAGCAGCGCTCCGCCCGGAGAAAGAAGAGCTGTGCGAGCTTCATATTCCGTTTCGGGAAACAGTCCAAGCGGCATGCCGGTAGCTTCCATCGCTATCGCAGACCCGGAACCAAAGACAATCGGGGCGTTGTGGCCGGCGTTCACATAAGTCAACTCTCCCGAATCGCGGCTCAGCACGATGAACACCGCCGTCGCAAAGTGGTCGCTTGGGGTATAGCGGCAAAGGTGCCTGTTGATCTGCCGGACCAATGCCAGCGGATCTGTCTCAAAGTTCGCGCCGCTTCGAACCAGAGCTTGTATGTTCGCCGCCAGCAGCGCCGCCGGCATCCCTTTTCCGGAGACATCCGCTACCGCGAAAAGCGTTCGCTTGCCAGTCAGCTCAATGACGTCAAAGTAGTCGCCGCCCACCTCGCGGAAGGGCTTGTAGAATGTCTCGACTTGGTAACCCGGCAACTCGTCCAGTTTTCCGGGTTGAAGGGTCTGCTGGATCTGCCGCGCGGCAATCTGGTCGGATTCAAGCTGGGTCTTGCGGACAAATTCCGAAGTCAGCATGGCGTTCATTAGCGCATTGCCGACGACGTATAAGAGGAACGCAATAAGAAGGACCAGGCTCTCGTCTTTCGGCCACATCAGGGGCCACACCAGGGACCGCGACCAAATACAATAAATGGCGTATCCTTGGAGCAAGTATCCGGCCCATGTGATGATGCGTTTCGACCTGGGCATCTCGCGGATCCAACTGCTGACGGAGTACTGGAAAGTGCGACGAAAAGTTCCGATGGACCTGCCGAGCCTTGACTTGAAGTCGCGCAACCGCATGGCTGGAGTCTATCAAGACGCAGGGGACTGGTGAAAGGCCGGTTCGGCTGTATCCACAAGGGAATCGCGGGCCGCGCAAGCTCTACTCCGGCGGCGGATAGAACGGCAGCTTGTCGTTCTTTTTGTTGGCGCGGCGGATGGTCACGTCGTCAAACAGCAGTGCCGGGGCCAGCACCGTCTCCGGGATTTCGCCAAAGTAATTGGCGGCCCATAAATGCTTGCCGGCGGCCACCACGCCGGAGCGCAGTGTACGTTGGTCCAGGTCGTCGAGTTCCGCGCCGCGCACCAGTTCCCGCTTGCCGTCCGGAGTGACGCGATACAGCAGACGCGGCGTGAGCTTCCCGCCCATCGTGGCCACATAATACACATTCTTGAGCCCGCGGTCCTTGGCCAGCTCCAGCAGCTTACCGTTCAGCTCCTCGTCCGTCAGTCCTTCTTTTGCCGTTACCTGGAGCACGCCGATGGAAGGCTTGGGCGGCGCGGCAAGCCCGGCGCGTCCGTGGCCGTTCGATTGAGGAAAGTCGCGCACCGGCTCGCGGCCAATCAAATAGTTTTCCAGTTTGCCGGCGATGACCACCTTGACGGCCTGCGCCGGAACGCCCTCGTCGTCCACGTCGTATGCGCCCACCAGACCCTTGCCGTCATAGCTCTTCAGGCCGGGATCATCCACTACGTCAAAAAACTCCGGCAGAACGCGCGCATGGTAGCTGGAGGCAAACGGCCCGTTGGTGCGCGCCTCGGTGCCCAGCTTGGGCCGCGTCGCCGTCACCCCGCTCCCCACCAGGGCGTACAGCGTATCGGCGCCGGCGTCGGAACTTAGCAGCAAAGGTCCGTGATACTCCTCCTCCACCAACGGAGCCTTGCGCAGATCGGTGAGCGAGGCGATCAGCACGACCGCCTTTTTCTCGAAGACCTCCGGAGCATCCAAATCCTTGAGCGAAGTTCCGGTGGTCGAATAGGAAAGGTCCAGCCTCATTCCGTCAGCCGCCTGCGTACCTACACTGAAAGATTCCTGGTAGCCGGAAGCCGATTTGCGCACAATGGTCCCTTCGCTCGTCACTAGCCAGATGGTCGTTACCCGCGCGGAAAAACTTCCCACGGAGTACTGCACGTCGCGCTGGCCGGCTTTCACGCCTGCGTCGGTGCGATAGAGGCCGGTGTCGCGCGCTACCCGGGCCGTCCATGCGGCCTCGTCCACCTTCAGCCGGAGCGGCTCGGCCAGGGAGATGACCGGCGTCTCCTTGCTGAAGTCGTCGGCCTGCGGAGGTGTCTCCACTTGCTTGAGTTCGGCCTGCTTCTGCGCGTAGGCCGCCAACGCGTTCTTGTAGGCCTGATCGGTGGCCGCCCATAAAGCCGACCGCAGCGCAATCGGGTCGTCGTCCAGAGCCTCCAGTTGGACCGCGCCGTCGCTCCGGCCACCGGAGCTGTCGGTCTTGTAGTCACCCACCCGCACCGTCACGCGCGCCACGCGCCCGTGATTGCGCCGGGAGCTGCTAGTCGCTCCAAACTCCGCCTTGGCCTCGAAGCCGTCAACCTCTTCGATGCGGTACTGGATGAAGAACGGCTTCTGAAAATCCTTCAACTGCAACTGGTCCTTGCTGCGGTCCATCTCCGTGAGCATGGCCTTCAGCACGGGGTCTTTCTCGGCATCGGAGCGGGTGGGCTGGGCGGGAGTCTGTCCAGCCGCGCTCAGGCAGGCTGCGCCGAGGATGGCCGCAAGAAATCCGGCTCCGGCAAATAGTGCAACAGGACGAATCGACTTCATTGCGCCTCCTTCTTTGCGGGTGCAACCGCTTCCGCGCCAGGCATCGGCAATATCGGCGGCCGGGCCGTGCCCTGCGACTGCTTCTGTGTCTCCAAGTCTTGCAGCAGCATGGCCGGGGCCACCGCGCTGACCGGAATCGTGCCCGACTCCGCGCCGCACTCGCCATTGAAGATCTCGCTCTTGTCACCCGTAACCAAAATACTCTTCATCGCCGCCAACGGCGTGCCCACGATGCTCACTCCGCGCACCAGCTCATCCGGCCGCCCGTCCACATACACCCGCCAAACCACCAGCGGAATGACTTCAAATGCCTGCGGCGAGCGGCGCTGAGTGACCGCGAAGCCGGAGGAGATGTCCTCGAAGTAAAGCCCGTAGGTCTTGCCCTGCTTCTTGGCTTCTTCGATCAACTGCTTGCGCAGTTCGGCCTCAGGCACAGTCTTGGTCGAAGTCACAATCAGATTGCCCTGCCGTCCGGTGGGCACATGCCCGGTCGACGCGCGGCCGTGGCCATTCGAGTTGGCAAAGCTGGCAATCGGCAGCCGCGACATCAGAAAAGTCTTCAGCACGCCATCCTGAATCAGATCCACGTGCCGCGCCTTCTGGCCCTCATCGTCATAGTCGTAGCTGCCGCTCAGCCAGGTTGTGCCGAATTTAGCGACGGTGGGATCGTCGGCCACCGACAGAAACGTAGGCAGCACCTCCTTGCCCACCTCCTTGGTAAAGGTCTGCCCCTCTTCATCGCCGCGCTGCCGCTGGCCTTCGAGCCGGTGACCCAGCACTTCGTGGAAGAAGACTGCCGCCGCCCGGCCGGAAAGAATCGACGGCCCGTCAAAGGGTTCGGTCACCGGAGCCTTGCGCAGCGCCTCCAGGCTGTTGCCCAGCTCGCGCACAGCCGCTTCCATCTCCGACTGCGCGGGCAAGCCCTCCGCCGTCTCGGCCTCAAAGGTTTGTGAGCGGAACATATCCATTCCGTCGTCGGCGCGGGTCACGGCAATCACCACTACCCGCGCCTGCGTGTGCGGCGTCAACACCCGCGAACCTTCTGACGAAACAAAGTAGTCGGTCTCATTCTGCACCGAGAGCATCGCCACGTTCTGGTTCACATCCGGGAAGTCGCGGAAGAGCCGCGAGAGCGCCCGAATGCGCTGCTCCCAGGCCGCGCGGTCGATCTTTACCGGCGGCGCCGGCTTGCCGATGTGCTGCTGCGGCGCCTCCTGGCTGAAGTCCGGCGAGGAGTCTTCCTCCTTGGCGCGGACTTCTGCTTCCGTTTTTACCTGCAGATAGTTCTCCAGCGCTTTTCCGTAGCCGGCGTTGGTGGCCAGCCACAGCGACCGCGCCAGCGCCTCCCGGTCGTCTGCCAAGGGTAGAGAGGCGCTATTGACCGCCGAACTGCGATGGCTTCCGTGCGTGTTGTCCAGCTTTGGCTCGCCCAGCCGCACCTGCACATCGGCCACGCGCAGATGATTGGAGGAGCTGTTGACCAGCGCCCCGTACTGCGCGCTGATGACCACTATGTCAGCGTCGCTCACTGCGTAACTTAGAAAGTAGGGCGGCAACTGCTTGTCGTCGCCCTGCTTGCCCAGCGAGGTAAAGGCGCGATGCAGCTCGGTCGTCATTGCATCGAGGAGCACCGGCGCGGCCTGCTGCTGCGACACGGCAGCCACTGGCAAGACCAACGCCAAAACGGCAGAAACCGCGCGGATACCAGATCTATTGGCTGTCCGCTTTCCGAAGGCAAAGAAAATCTTTCTCATAGTTTGAAAATCTCGGAAAAACGTCTTCATGCAGGATTCTCTCAGAGTAGGCTACTCAAGAGGAAACTGTTTTTTGTCTTATAGGGCTCGGCCGCCTTTACCGCCTGGCTGTCCCGCCGCTTCGGCCCGCGCTGGCAATTGGGCGGACCGGATGGCACAGTCCCGCTCGACAGCCGCCAAGGCTTCCTGGTGCTGCTCTTCGCCCTCTCGGTCGCCAGCCTCATCCTGCAACCGGCCGGCAACTCCTTCAGCCGCCACTTCGAGCACGAGGCCGACGTCTATGGACAGGAGGCCATTCCCGGCTTGGTCGCCAACCCGCAAAAGACCGCCGTCTCCGCCTTCAACCACCTGGGCGAAGCCTGGCTCGAAGATCCCAATCCCAGCCTCTTCATCGAGTTCTGGGAGTACAGCCACCCCAGCGTCCAAACCCGCGCCAGCTTCGCATCGCACTACGATCCCTGGGCCAACGGCGGCCACGGCAGGTTCTTTGAGAAATAAGGGAGCCGTCCCTTCCTTTACAATTTCACCATGCAATTCCTCTCGCTCTCCCGCCGCCGCACCGACGCCTTTCCGCCGGAAGCCTTCACCCCGGAGCTGGTCGCCCGCGAGGGCCGGCGCGTCCGCGAGCTCTACGCTTCCGGCATTCTCCGGCAGATCTGGCG
>Ga0181520_10004555_pt1 | contig 23068 bp, 14 predicted proteins | sample PEATcosm2014_Bin_29_FD_132451 | JGI IMG/M metagenome (GOLD analysis project Ga0181520, IMG submission 132451) | Peatland microbial communities from MTU Mesocosm Facility, Houghton, MI, USA - PEATcosm2014_Bin02_30_metaG | ecosystem: Environmental > Terrestrial > Soil > Wetlands > Peat | place...
CGATCGCACTGAAGGCCGACGCATGGCACCATAGGACCGACGTTTATACATCTGCGGGCGTTATGGTCGGGTTGGCCGTTGTCTGGGTAGGGAAGATCGTCTTTCCAAAACTGAGCCTGTCATGGGTTGATCCAATTGTTGCCATCGGCGTGTCCCTTATGATTGTCAAAGCCGCATGGAATTTGACCATCGAATCCGTGCGCGATCTGCTGGATGCGAGCTTTCCCAAGGAAGACGAAAAATGGATCCGCGATTATATCTCGAAAATGCCGGATGTCATCCGCGGGTTCCACGGTCTGCGCACACGGAAAGCCGGTTCCATGCGCTTCATTGAGTTCCACCTGGTTTTCGATGAAAACATGACGGTGGGCGAAGCGCATCGAATAAGCCACCAGGTAGGGAATGCGATAACAGATCGCTTCCCTGGCGCAGTCATAATAAGCCATACTGAGCCATGTGACGGTTCGTGTAGAGTCAGTTGCGAAAAAGGTTGTATGCTTGCCCCTGAAATTCGCGAGAAGAGACGGGAAAGTTATCGCCTGATTCACAAGGGTCTATCCGCATGACAAAACGTAAAAGTCTGTCAAAGTTTGTGCTGGTGGTGTTCGCCTTGACAGCCAACATAGTTTTTGCCGACTCCGTTAAAATCACCGATCTCTGCGCCAGATACGCGCTCTCTGGCCCCTTTCAGAAAGGGAGCAATGTCATGGCAAGAGATGCCAACTTCTCCCTTGTTTTCGAGACAAACAGCCGCAAGCTCATTTTTGACGATCTCCTGATCTGGATGAATGCGCCGCTGACGGAAAGCAACGGCTGTGTCTGTCTGAGCGCGCCCGACGGTTCGTTCATTGACGCTCTGCTTCGATCGGCCCAAACGCTTGCCTGTGCCGGTTGCTCAACCGTGGTCATTGACCCTGGCCACGGCGGCAAAGACACCGGGGCGATCGGCCCAAATAATGTTTACGAGAAAAAAGTAACCCTTGATATTGCCGGTAGGGTCACCAAAAAACTCAAGAATTCCGGGCTCACGATCCGGCTTACACGCAAGCGCGATTCGACGCTTACGCTGCAGGAAAGAACATCGCGGGCAAAGGCCTGGGATGCCGATCTCTTTGTCAGCATTCACGTCAATTCCGCGAACAACACCAACGCATCAGGCATCGAAATCTACACTCTGCCTGCGCCCGGCTTTCCATCGACTGCCGGCGAGAAGAGTCATCCATGGTTTTTCGATCAAATAAAGACGAACGCTTCCGGTCTTCCAGCCGTTGCGGTCGGGAGCCCAAAAAGCGATTCCTGTCCGGGCAACGCTTACGATTGCGCGGCGATGGTGCTCGCGTGTGACATTCAGACTCAATTGTTGGCGCATGTTTCAGGGAGTGAAAGCAGAGGCATAAAACACGCTCGTTACGACGTCCTTGCCGAGGCGCCGTGTCCGGCTGTTCTCGTGGAGTGCGGATTCGTGTCGAACCAGGCTGACGCCGAAAGATTGCGGTATGAGGAATACCTGGACGGCGTGGCCGACGGAATAGCGCAGGGAATTCTTTCGTACGTCAATGCAGTGAAGTCGGCACATGTGCGTCAATAATCAGCATGTTGGAAGAACATACAAATCAGACGGCGCCTAAAGGCAGCACGCACTGGATGCTTCTTGGAATATGCGTTGCGCTTTTCATTGCGCTTCGCATCCGTTGGGTAGGCCATCTGCTCGTCTGGGATGAGGCCATGACACTTTGTACTGTCCGCTCGCTGGTTTCAGGCGGCCACGACTATTTCTCGCACTGGTTCTGGCGGCATCCGCCGTTATTCACAGTTCTCATGACATTGCTGCGTCCGCTTGAGTCCGGCTTCGCGCAACGAACCGAATGCATGGCGATCGGTTTCGGCTTGATCAACCTTCTGTTGCTTTTCAGACTCAACTACCGATTATTCGGTCAAGCCGTCGCATTGTGGTCGGTATTCTTTATCTCCGTAATGCCCGGTGCTGTCTTCTTCGATACATGGGTAAAGACTGATCATCCGGTGACAACTTTTGGCCTGCTGGCATTTCTGTGTTTGGTCGAGAACAGAACCCTTCTAGCCGGCCTGAGCCTTGGTGTCGCGTTGCTATCCAAGGAAACGGCTGTCTTCTACGTCATGGCGGCTGTTTTGATTTATTTGGCGAAGCCCAGCGGCCAACGGAGTGCAGTAGGTGTTTTTTTTCTCACACTGACTCCTGTACTGACTTGTGGCTGGTGGTATTTCATTTTCGCCGGCGAATCTGGAGTGCAAGTGAGCGTATTGTCCGGCAGTCTTCTGGAACATCTCCACTTTGGTGTCGGAACCGAAACCGGGTTTGCCGCGCCGTGGAATTACTATCTACGGCAGCTTCCGACCGATCTTGGCTCGACCGGCCTGCTTTTTTCTGCGGCCGGCGCGATCGTCCTGACACTGGCGGCCATGAAAGATAAATATCGTGGCGATATTCAGGACTATGCCACCCGCCGCATACTGGGTATCTGGCCGCTTTTTCTCCTTGTGCCGTCTTATGTGCTCGTCAGCGTTCTGACGAGCAAAGTGCCATGGATTGTCATGGTTCTACTGCCCGCGTGGGCGACGCTGCAAGGCGTTGCAATGTCAGGCTGCATTGACCTGGCAAAGGACCGTTTTTGCGTTCTTCCGTCGGTGCTGGCGTTCTTCATCATTGCCATCGCATGCCTGCCGCTCATCGGCCGCGACTACGAAACGATGCTGAGAAATATTGACGCCAGTCAGTGGCGGGGCGCCATGTATTCGCGCCAGGCGGCCCAAGCCATGAACGGGCTCGTAAAAGACGGAGACAGAATTCTGATCACGTCTTTCCACTACTGGAAGGGACTTGGCCCCGGTGACCCATGTGCGGTATTTGCGTATTACTTCACGAAGAAGGCGGAAGTGTTCATGCGTCCGCATGAAGCCCGTTTCGATCTGTTGCTGGACGATATCCGTAGATATCGGATTGACTGGGCGCTGCTATCGCCTGAACCGGGCAAAGAGGAACATGAACTCTTCGACGGCTTCATGGGCAAACTTGGATTGCGGCCGTACAAACTGGATAACGCCTGCATTTTCAAAACGGCTGGGCTGTGCGAACAATATAAGCAGTGAAGAGTCCAAGCTATTTCTGTGAAACGATCTTCGCCAGAGCTGCTCGTAATTCGTCGCAACTAACCGGCTTCGATATAAGTATATCCACACCCTTTGGACGCGTGTCGCGTGTAGACAAGAGATCGGCCATTCCCGTCAACATCATCACCTTGACGTCCGGCAACACTTCTCTGAGTTGGGGAACGAGATCAACGCCGCTGATGTCAGGCATCGCCTGATCGGCGATGATAACATCAAATTCCGAAGAGCGAACCTCCGTAAGCGCGCTCTGTCCGCCGTCTGCGGTTTTTACGGAATGCCCATCTTCTCGCAGCATTCGAGCCACAAGCTCACGGGCGGTAAATTCATCGTCTATCACCAGTATCTTTAGGGAGCCGGCAAGCTTTAGATTTACCGGCGCGGCCTTTTCTTGTTGTCGGGCTTTCCCGACAGGTAATCGGATCGTCATTGTTGTGCCCTTGCAGCGTTCGCTCTCGATATTCACCGTTCCTTCGTGCCGTCGCACGACATTGCTGACCACGGCAAGACCCATGCCGGTGGCTCCCTGCTGTTTTGTCGTGTAAAACGGCTCCAGGCAACGCCGCCGCACATCATCGGACATGCCAACGCCATCGTCGGTAACTTTCAAAACGATCGAGGAACCCTCCGTCGCGGTGGATACGGTGATATTGCCTCCGTCAGGAACGGCTTCAATGGAATTCATTATGAGGCTGACAATGACCTGACGGAGATCGGTTTCATCGCCGGCAATTGCCGGCACACGGTTCAGATCGGTCCTGACGCGAATCGTTTTTTCCTTTGGTCGGGATGCGTCATCCCAGAGGGGTTGTGTCAAGGTGATGGCCTGGTTCACAAGATCGTTAACGCTGATGGTTGCGCCGCCTGCTGTTTTGCCTGGTCGAAAATATTCGTACAAGTCGCCGACATTCCTGACCGCACGTTTGGCGGCTTCATTTATCGTCTTTATGTGCTCGGCAATAACTTTCTCGTTCTTGAGATTCTCCGGGTATTTCATCAGATAATCAGTTGCGCCGACGATTGGGAGAAGTGTGCTGTCGAAATTCTGCGTAACGCCTTTCGCTATCTGTTCGAGAGCGTGCAGGCGCTCCTGCCTGACGATTTGCTGTTGTGCGGTTTGAAGCCTGCATAATGCGTCAGACAGCAGCACGTTTGCGTCTCGCGCCGATTGGGCGATGCGCTTGTGTTCCTCCACTTCCTTCTGCAGTTCGGCATGCGAATGTTTCAGTTCCTCGACCATCGTTATGAAGGCGGAAGAGAGGTCGCCAATTTCATCGCTTGTTTTGTCAACCGCGGTCTTATGGTCCAAATTTCCTTTCGCGATCGCCGTCGCCGAGATCGTGAGAGGCGAAACACGGTCGAACAACTGCCGGCTGATGGAGAGCATGTCAATCGCCATCATCAGGCCAATGACGCCGATGAAAACCATAAAGAGGGTATCGGCGAGGTGCTGGCTCGATCCCGCTCCGTTTGCGGCTTTGCCTGCCAATTCAAAACCCAAAGAAACAAGTTCCCGTGTTTGAACAAGCAGCAGCGCACCAGTTGCCGCGGACATTTGTTTGGCGCCGCGATCGGACGGAATCTGTGCAAAAGCGTCTTTGGCCGCGTCGAGAGCCTTGCGCATGCGGTCAAGAATAGTCTGCTCGGATGCGTCTTCGGTCTGGATTCCGTCTATCAGCGTTGCCAACTCGTCCTGACGTGAAGGCCACTGCGTCAATGCGGCCTTATCAGTCTGAAAAACCAACCTGCACGATATTTCGTCCAGTTGCTCCGCAGTGCTGGCTACTGTTTGTGCCGCGCCAATTGCGCTGAGTGTGGCTGACAGCTCGCGGGATCTCAGGAAGAGGCTGAGGCTGACGATTAACGCCAGGATTATCGGGAAAAGAGCGCCGATTTGCAGACTGGTTCTGAGTTTCACTACAATCCCATTCCCATTGACAGTGCGATACTCATTCTGTCCGGAACGCTAGTCCGGCTCCGGCATGTTGTCAAGCTATCAACCTTTAATTGCCGCATCCGGCTACATCGTGTAATCTGTGAGAAAGAAAGGTTGCGACAAATGAAGAACGAAACACAAACGCAATTGCCGGATTCAATGTTAGCGGTACGACTGCACGGCTCCGGCTTCCAGAACATCAAGGTTGACAGGATTCCAGTCCCACGCCCGAACGACAATCAGCTGCTTGTCCGTGTTGACGCCGCCGGAGTCTGCACTTCCATACTCAAACTCGTAGCACAGGGCGACGCCCATACTTTTATCAACGGCTGGGATTTGGCGAAGTTTCCAGTCATTCTTGGCGATGAAGGCAGCGTGACGGTTGTTGCGACAGGAAAGAACCTGGCGGGAAAATATTCCATCGGACAGCGCTGCGCCGTGCAACCTGCTGTGGATCATGCGCCCATCAATAATCGCGAGCGCTACAGCAATAACGGCGAAGGTATGTTGAAAGTGGCTGTCGGCTATTCCCTGCCCGGGCACCTTGCGGAATACATGCTGATTCCGGAAGAGGTGCTCGCGGCCGAATGTTTGCTGCCTTTGCCGTCCGACGACATTCCGTTTTTCGCCGGCGCGCTTTGCGAGCCGTTTTCCTGCGTGATCTCGGCGCAGGACCGGCATGTACGCCTGCATCAGGCATCTCCAACTTCACCGCGTATGCCCAAAATTGGTCTGCTCGAAAACGGAGTCACCATGGTCATAGGCGCCGGCGCAATGGGGCGAATGCACGCTGAGGCAGCACTGCGCTTCAAGCCAAAATATTTGCTGGTTGTTGACGTGCTCGACGAGCGGCTGAAATGGATCAGGGATGTCCTGGCACCAAGAGCCTCTGCAACTGGCACTACGGTTCACGCTGTTCTCTCCGCGCAAAGCGTTGCGTTGCTTCGCGAGGTAAGCGGCGGCAGAGGCGCGGATGACATCATCGTTGCCGTTGGCCGTCGCGAAATTCAGGTCGCGGCCCAGCAATGGCTTGCCCAGGATGGTGTCTTGAATTTATTTGGAGGCTTGAAGCGTGGGGAACACGTCATCGAACTCGACACCTTGCGCGTTCACTATGACGGCATAAAGCTCGTCGGCTCAAGCGGTGGCTCGCCCGCTGACATGGCGCAGGCTCTTCGCATGGTCGCGGACCGCAAATTCGATCCCGGCCAACATCTGGCAATGGTCGGCAGCCTCGACCAATTCCCGAAAGCGCTGAAAATGGTTGAGGAAACAAAGACCGATGGCAAGATCGTGCTCTATCCTCAAATCCAAACCACGGAGTTAATCGCCGTCCACAACTGGGGCCGCGCAGAAGAACAGGAGTTCCTGAAGAAATACGGGTCGAGTGAAGCCTACGGCTGAGCTGGAGCGCGTGAAAAGCCATATGCAGAGCAAGGAATAGACTACTTTGTTCCTCCTCATTGCATCAAGTATGTTATCACGACAGCGAGAAGCAGTGGAACTGGCAAACTACATACATAATCAACTGGCAGTACTAGCTTTTCAATTGATTGGCGTGAGTCAAAGGAGTAACATCAAGTTTTACCAATTAGAGCAGGGGAATATCGTAATTGACATGCATCCTTAGCAGAAGCTCCAAGAGAACGCCAAAGACATTTGGGATGCTTTGGCGGACTGATCTGCAGTGTTCATGGGCGATCGGAGGAAGGGGGGGCGAAAATGAATCAACGAAGAATCATATTGGCGGCAATGCTGCTGGGTATGTGCGCTGGGCTCGTATTGGCAGATGAGATTGTTTGGGGTAATTCGTCGCCAATTTATACTCAGGGTGGAGTGCTTGTTCCTTCAACAGGCACTTATCTGGTTCAGTTGATGGCAGGAACCAATTCGACCAACGGCATTCCTATTGCAGGCGCCACAGCATCGTTTGACTTCGAATCGGGCTCAGACGGTTATTTCATTACAGCCCTGGATACTGTCGCACTTGGCATTCCCGTTGGTGAAGCGATCTTTACGAGAATATATAATGCTCGCACAGCAGCCGCAGCTACGGCGTATGTGGATCCAAATGGCGGATTTCAAGTAGTTCAATCTTCAGCTTTCCCTAATCCACCATGGGAATATGTTATTGGTGGGACGGCTTCGAATGGAAGCGATTGGGTGGGGATTCAGCGGTTGACGGTTACCGCCAATCCATCCAAAGGTGGCACAGTGATTGGCAGTGGAACATATACCGCAGGCTCTAATGTCCAAATTTCTGCGACTGTCTCTAATGGTTGGTTCTTCATGAGTTGGAACGATGGCGCAACAAACAATCCGTATACCATCACGATGCCCCCTACGAATATTACCTATACTGCGAACTTCTTGATCAACATGTGTGACATCACGGCAGGCTCTAATGCCAACGGCGTGATTGTACCGACCGGAACGGTGTGGGTTGCATACAGTGGCAGCACGAATTTCACAATCACCCCTAATGCCAATTCTCAGATCACAAATGTCGTCGTGGATGGCGTAGCTATTGGTGCGACGAACAGTTACACATTCCTGAATGTCACCAATGTCGGGCATACCATCACGGCGCTGTTCGGGATAGATCAGTACAGTTTGAACGTAACAAGCCTGTGGGGGAATCCGAGTCCGGCCGGCACCCCTACGAATAGCTGGAATACGCTGATTAACGCTTCGGTAAGCTCTCCTGTTCCAAATGGGACGACTCAATATATCTGCACCGGATGGATCGGTTCTGGCAGCGTGCCTGCTTCGGGAACAACGACGAATACATCGTTCACCATCCTGACTAACTCCACCATAGTCTGGCAATGGACGACGAACTACTGGCTTAACACGGTAGCAGGCGGTAATGGGAGTGTGAACGTAAATCCTGTGTGGGCTCTTGCAGGGAGCAACGTCACGATCACGGCCACGCCTTCCAACGGCTATCATTTCGTGAACTGGATCGGTGATATCGCAAGCACGAACAATCCGCTGGTTCTCACGATGAGCCAGAAATATTCGATCACTGCAAACTTTGCGATCAACACATATGACATAACGGCAAGCGCCAGCACGAACGGAACGATCATGCCGACCGGAACAGTGTGGATGGCGTATGGCGGCAGCACTAATTTTGCGATAACCCCTAACGCCAACTATCAGATCACTAACGTGGTGGTGGACGGCGTGGCGATCGGGCCGACGAACAGCTACACATTTCTGAACATCACGAACGGCGGGAATACGATAACGGTACTGTTCGGTCTAAACCAGTACACTTTAGATGTGACGAGTTTCTGCGGTGTACCTGTGCCATCGGGGGTGACGACGAATGCATGGAACTCCTTGATCAGTGCGTCAGTTGGTTCGCCAGTTTTGAATGGCACTACGACGCAGTATCTGTGTCAAGGCTGGACGATGACAGGCAATGCGCCTGTTTCAGGCGCGACTAATAGCTTTTCCATGACGCAGACTAACAATGCGACTCTTAAATGGCTATGGAGGACGAACTTCTGGTTGGCAACACAAGCTGCTGGGAGCGGTACAGTCAATATCACCAGCGGCTGGTACAATCCAGGAACAAGCGTAACGATTCGGGCCAAAGCTAATGCCCGATCGCATTTCTACGGTTGGAGCGGGGATACGAATGGTGCAACGATCAGCGGAACGAATATCACGGTCAAGATGACATCCGCTAAATCCATAGTCGCCAACTTCGGCCTGTACTTGAACTTGCAGGCGGCGGGGCTGAATAACTCTACGCGGGAGATAAATATCGCGCTGACGCCAAAGGATTATTCCAACAAAGCTACTGGAACAACGCCGTTTATACGCTGTTACCGTGATGAGACGACAATCGGGTTCAGTGCGCCGAGGACATTGACTGGCGGCTGGAAATTCACCGGATGGACAGGAGTTGATTCTCAGACAGGCACGAACGCTACATTGACCATTATGAGCAATACCGTTGTCCATGCATGGTACGATCCTGCGCCTGTCGTTGTGATAACGAACCCCACGTCGCATTCGACCTATACGGCCACGAACAAGATGTTGACGATCATGGGCAGGGCGTCTAACCAGTGCGGCATTGTCAGCGTGGCGTTCTCTAACGACCGTAGCGTGAGCGGAATATGCACAGGCACTACGAACTGGAGCCGCAGCGGTATAACGCTGTATAACGGGATTAACGTCATAACAGTGACGGCGTATGACACTTACAGCAATTCGACAAGCCGCACACTGACGGTGACATACTCGTCGAAGTACGCCAGCCTGCAAAATCTCGAACTGCTGGAAGGCGGGGTTGTCAGGTATATAAACATGCAGGATCGGCTTACTCCCGGCGTTACTAACACGATACAGTGGCAAATTGAGGCATTCGAGCCGGTGCTATCCGCCCTGAAGATACATCTGCCTGCTGGTGGCAGCGTGACCAATGTCATACTGAACGGAGCTTTGACGGGAGCACCCACGAACGGCGCATCGCTGATAGGCGACTGGCAATCCATGGTTTACAGTTTTGAAACCAACTGGATTATGCCAAGCAGCACCGGTGGCACATATCAGGTCAACTTCCTTACGGCGCGTCAGGACGGATATGCGTACGTGAACGCGAATATTCCAGATGGAATAGATTCGCGCCCCTATGGGACTGACGGCAAGGAGATAGCGAGGGACATTGGCGAGGGGACGACACCGGAGATTCAGAACGATACGCTGATCGTTGCGTCACCAGCATTCGAGACCCTACGTCAAGCGCTCTATAGACGTGGTGCCGTGGTGCAAGGCATAGAGATCACTAACAATCTGATTCCGGGCAATGTGGTGACATGTCGGTGGAGCCTAGTGACCTATCCGAGCCTACAGGCCCGACTGAACGTGGATTTGCCGAATGGCAGCAATCTCGTGGGTACTGCCACACTGAGGGCGACATCGAACACATGGTGGAGACTGCCTGCCAGCGGGAAGCTGGTCGAATACAACGGATCTGTATCGAACGATGCTCTCGCAAAAGTCAGTTCCTACTACAATCTGAAGCAATACTACTATCAGTATGCATGGAAGATTCCTGCCAACAATGACGGCCCATGCAGAATAACGTTCGAGGTCGCGCCACCGTCGTTGACGAATTGGGTTGACACGATATTGCCCGAAAATGCGGATACGCCAAATACGACTGCCGGTGTGACGATAGAGCGGTTGATAGGGCCGTGACGACTGTGATGCTCTAATCTGAAGTGTGAACGGCCGATGTGATTAAATCTGGCTTCCTATACACCTCTCCATCCCGGTTACGAACGCGAACAATTCGATACAGCACGTTTTCCGGCTCAGGTCCCTATATTTGAACGTGACCTTTCGGTAGCAGTGCGGGGACATATTCGTGGCGGCGGGTTGGTTCCAAGCGTCGGAAGTGATCGCGAGCGATCACGGAGGGATACTGGCTATGGCTGCCCCGTCTTCTCAATATCCCCATGATATTCACAGATAGGCGCGGCAGCGCCGGGCAGCTCAGAATGCGAGGAAACAGAGTGAACGGTGTGACGCGAGTGGCATGCGAATGCATTGTTTGCGTTCGTCGAAAACCGAGAGTTGAAAGCAATCAATAGTAGAAATCATCTCACCTAGGGTCGGAAAGCCGATCTGGAGCGGCAAGAAGGTGTTGTTCGGACGCCGAAATATGATATTATAATGGCCAAACAGGTGGAATGGATTACGATGCTCGTGGTGCGTAGATCAAACGGAAGATGTCGGACAACACTCAGAAGAGGAGTTGTCCTTCCCGTGGTATTTTCATTATTGAGTCTTGTGCAGGCTCAGGCGACCACAAGAGTTCTGGTGTTGGGTGGATCACAGCCCTACCTCGGCAGCCGCGAGCAGGCTTTCCCTCCGTCCGCAGTGGCTTCCAATTTCGCGGCGATACTGGCCGGTGATAGTGGCGTTTCTCAGCCGGTTTCGATGCAGTGGAGGGATACCTTTCAGACGAATGCAACAAGTGTTTTTTGCGGTCGAACCCTTATGAGCTGGTTCTACTGGCCTGATAGACACACAAGGACTTTGAACCTATTGCACGCTGGGTGGGATTACGTGGTGATGATGGACGATGCGTATGTTGCCTCAACGTTCCCGGAATATCATCTGGAAGGCGTGCGCGCGATAAGTGAGGAGGTCCGCAAGGAAGGTGGACGACCGGTGTTGGTGATGATGTGGTCCAGCGGCAGTACGACGTTGACTAATTTCGAAGAAATGGCCTATCGCGTGGGTGACGGCCTAGGCGTGCCGGTCGCGCCAGCAGGCTTGGCTTGGTCCCATGTGAGCGCGGGGCTGAAGGATTACGGTCCTCGGCCGACGCCGTGTGGGGCGTATGTCACGGCGGCCACCCTTTACAGCCGACTGTTCAATCGCACCGCCAAGGTGTCCGCCTACGTGCCATCGGGGTTGTCCATAACGAACAGGGATACGCTGGCTGATACGGCGTTTTTCACAGTGCAGACGGCAGCGGCAAGATCCCATTACAGCGGTTCGTATGCAGGTCCGACGCGGCTGATATCGCCGGCGAACAACAAGCGATACCTCGAATGTGCAGATTTCAATTCAAGCACGGAATCGGGGATCGCCGCCGGGTGGGATTCTGTGATGTCCTTGGCCAGAGTCAGATGGTATCGGTACACGAGTTCCTATCAGTCCTTCCCTACCGTCGGTCATGCCATCGATTTCTGTCAGTCACGATTTTATAATCAGGCTTACCTTCCTCGGTGGACGTCCTATGCGTCGTTCGATTACATCGACAACCATGGCGAAAACACGATGATTTACGGATTGGACCGAGTAATGTGTCCGATCCCACATCCTGAGCAGGAAACCGGCGCGGCCGACGTCACGAGTTCTTTCAGGAATCAGGGTGAATATTTTGTTCCCATCCGTCTCCTGTGGTCCCGTGTGTGGACGACACACCCCGAGATTCCGTGTCAGCCGGATGGTCACCACATGAGCGGCCAGTTGTTCCAAGGCGTAGCGGCCATGATGTATACGCTGTTGAGCGGAAGGTGTCCAGTGGGGGCCGAGCCGAGCAACACGAACTCAGTTGACTGGCAGAACTGGTTTTGCAGGAAGACAGGTTACGAGATCGCCTGGCAGTTGGCCACCCTTAATTCCCGCGTTCCGGGTTTTGAAGTGCTGCCCAGAACGGACACCGCCACAAATGTGACGCTCTCGGCGACTGAAACTCTGACAGTGCGATTCCTTTATGCGCCGACTTCCACAGTGACCGTGGCTATATTGGTAGACAACACGAATGCTGCGTTTGTTAATCCGGCCACAATGACGTTTACTCCGATCAATTATTCGACACCGCAAACGGTATCCATTCGCGGCAAGCCAGGCGCCATTTCCAGTGAGGCTTTTAATGTGACTCTTGCGGCGAGTTCTTCCGATGGCGTTTTCAACGCCCTGCACGACCAGTGGGCCTATAATACGGTGCGCTCCCAGGTGCCGTGATACATAACACGGTCAGTCTCAACAATCGGCAAAATCATTAGGCGGTGGTTGGGGGTGCTTCCGTAGTTTCTTGGGCGGTTCTGTGGTAAGCAAATCCCGACGTCTTTTGGGCGCTTAGCGTAAAGGGGGGGATTCAGGTCTACAGATCCGTTGCTCAACAGTTCTACAGCCAAAGGCACATTGACCACTTAAGAACGGACATCCCACCTTTTCTACACAATGTTCCCGTTGCTGTTTTGTTTGCACCATTTGTTAATCGCAAGCGTTCCCTTGTTCTTGCTACAACCAACCGGTGAACCCGTTTCTACAGGTTGTTTGGATCAAAATATATCATTGAATGTTCCGGCTCATTCCTATCTGACTAATCCGTCGTACTGGGCTTGTGATCCGATCCAGAACCAGAGACTGCCCCTTTTTTTGGCATTGTGTCAAACAGGAGAATTCGCTGCCACCGCCTCCAGAATGAGATCGGTCAACTTCTCCTTGCGCGCCGGGACGGCGTTTGCTTCGGGCCAGAGGTCGGTTATCAGCTGTTCCAGACTTCTTCCAGGCGTTTCTTTTCGGACGAGTTCAAGAGCTGCAACCGCGCCGAGCGCGAACCTGCGCGGCGCGATATTCTGGTCGAGCGCCACGTTCATGGTTCCGACGATTCGGTCGTGCCAGGCGAGCTTGCGACGCGGGTCGCGGATGATCCGCGCAACGCGGTCACGCAGGAAGGGATTCATCATGCGATCCAGCAAATCCTCGGCATATTCCCGATAGCCGTCGGCGGTAAAGAGCCGGTCAACTCCGCTGTGTTTGGAAATCAAGGCGCGCCCGGATTCTTCGATAAAGGCGTCATGCCCCAGCTTGAGCAATTCGGAATCGCCGTCAACGTCGGACATGAACGCGTAGTCTTTTCGATTGGCGAGATAGCCGAGCAAAGCGTGGACCGCGTTGTGGCCGTAGAGCTTGGCTTCTTCAAATGGCAGGAGATCGGCTTTCTCCTCGAAAACTTCGATTCCCCTTTTGAAGCCCGGCAGCGTAATTGCCGTGATAAGGATCCGGTTGAATTCCTCGACAAGGAACGCCCGCTCTATTCCATCTGCAACGCAGACAAGGCAGTCGGCCTTGATTTGCCCGGCATCGGTGATCACACCGCTCATCTTGCCTATGACTGTGTTGAGGAACTGGGCTTTCTTTCCCACGGCAGCGCGGGCGGAGGCATCCAGCTTACTGTAGCAGAGCTCTTGCAGAATTTCAGCCGCATGATTGTGGTTTTCTCCAGCATAAATCACGCATTGCGGCAAACTATTGTTCTCGGCTTTCTTCTTGAGTCCACATGCGATGATTTCGGCTGCGGAGCCTTCTCCACGATCGAAGAAATCAACGCTTGGCAGGGCAGTGGCAATCTCGGACGCCTCGGCGACTGCATTGACCAGTTGTTCACGGTCAGCATGATCGAGCGGGCTGAAGACTTCCACGTCAAGAACTTCGCGCTCCTCAATTCCGGCGCGGGTTGCGATGTTAACTCGATAGCGGCCTTTCGAGCGGCGCAGCGCGGCCACAACTTCCGGTACGACCTCAGCGGCGACCAGACGGCTGAAGTTGCCGGAGTTATGCGCTTCATAGAGAAAGAGGCCGGCTTGAATGGCCCCAAACCCGAATCCCACAAACGTTCTATCTCGCACTCAACACCTCCGAAGCAACAGATGAAATAGTTTTTGGCCGCAACAAGCATCCATAAATACCGATGCTCTAGTACAGCCAGCGCTACGAGCTGTGGCTGCCTTTCTTTCAAAAGCCACCTCATAGCGGTGGCTTCACCTGCTGATGCGCATAGTAATTCCCGCCGAGCCCCGTACAGCGCACACAATCACTCTTCAATACAGGCAATGTGCAATTTTTCTCCGGGTACGGCAAGGCTCGTTTCTTCAGGTCTTTCATCTTGACTTGGCAGCGCGTAACTGAGACGGTTTCCGGAAAGACATTTGCAGTTGCTCAGGTTTCCGGCGCAATGCGTTGCCGGGAGTTCGGAATCAGGAGGAGAATCCATGAAGTCTTGTTTGTTTCTAGCCTGCGTTGCGGTGCTAGCGCTGTATTCGATTCAAAACACGTCGGCCGCTATGGTTGGCGACGGATCCCGTGATACCGCCCTTTATTCCTCCAGTATTTCCAGGTTGAGCATTGGCATCGATGCCAACACCTCGGAACGTGAGATCAACCAGCACAACGCAAATCGTATTATCGATACCCAGAGCGCGGCGCTTCTCCTGGGAGTCGATCTGACGAAATGGCTGACTTTGTTCGGAACTGCCGGCGCTGCGCAATTCGAGTATAAAGGCGGGAGCGAGTACGGAGACAGCACTTTGAAATGGTCCGGCGGTCTCCAGGCGAACTTGTGGCGCACGGATATTTTGGATCCCGAGTTCATGGCCGGAACGCTCATGCTTAAGTCGGTGATCGAGTACAGTCAGTATAATTTCGACTCGAATAATTATTCCGACAAACCGAAATGGAACGATTTTGTTGCAGAATTGCCGATCAGCTATGAAATCTACACCGAACGGGAAGACGATCTGGCGCAGACGCCTTACAGCCTTGCGCTGTCGCTTGGTCCAGCCGTGTCGCTGATAAAGGGTACAACCATGGGGAACGGCAGTTTTTCGGAGAAGCAGTCCATCGGGGTGATGGGCGCGGTGGATGTTTATCTGGCGCACAACCTTTCCATTGGAGCCTACATCCAGCATTTCGATCGCAGTTCGGTTGGCGGGAACCTGATTTATCATTTCTAGTCTGAACCCTGGCGACAAACGAAATGAACATTCTGGTCACTGGTGCAGCCGGGTTCATAGGCAGTCATCTTTCGGGGCGTTTGCTCGCGCGCAAGGATCGGGTTTTCGCGCTCGATAATTTGAACGATTACTACGATCCTAAAATCAAAAAGCGAAATCTCGCAGCGCTGCTCGACTCGCCTAAAATGAATTTCAAGAAGGGCGACATCCTTGATGCCGGGCTTCTTGAAGAGATATTTTCCAGTCACAAATTCGATGTGATCGTTCATCTCGCGGCGCGGGCAGGGGTGCGGCCCAGTCTCGAACAGCCGATACTTTACGAAGAAGTCAACTGCCGCGGCACGCTAAACCTGCTGGAAGCGTCGCGAAAACACGGGATCAAACGATTCGTGTTCGCGTCCTCGTCAAGCGTGTACGGCAACGTGAAGAAGATTCCATTCAGGGAAGACGCCAGGATTGACAGGCCGGTAAGTCCTTATGCCGCAACAAAAGCCGCAGGCGAACTTTATTGCCACAACTTCCATCATCTTTACGGCATCTCGGTGACCGCGCTCCGCTTCTTCACCGTCTATGGCCCGCGCCAGCGGCCCGACATGGCCATCCATAAATTCACGAAGCTGATTGATCAGGGCAAGCCCATTCCTTTTTATGGCAATGGCCGCACCGAGCGCGACTACACCTATGTCTCTGACATCATTGATGGCGTGGTCGCGGCGATTGACAGGGACCTCGGCTTCGAGATCGTCAATCTCGGCGAATCCCGCACTACCAGCCTGACGGAACTCGTAGGAATCATCGAGACATGCCTCGGCAAGGAAGCCAAACTGAAGAAGCTTCCAATGCAGGCAGGCGACGTCCTTCGCACATGCGCCGATATTTCCAAGGCCAAACACCTGCTTGGCTACAACCCACACACGAAAGTGAAAGACGGAGTGAAGCGGTTTGTGGAATGGTATAGGGAAACCGGCACTGGTTCTTAGAAAGCAATAATCTTAACCACGGAGGTCAAGGAGACACAGAGATGATTCGTCTGCGTTTTCTCCTCCGTGTCTCCGTGACATCCGTGGTTATTGTTTCTTTAGGAAGCTACTCTACAAGCTCCAGAAAGTCCTTTTCCACCTCGACAGAAACGGCTTGACCGATCATTTCGACATTGAGCCGGACTTTGGCGGTGCCCTTGATGTCTTGAACCACGCCTTCAATGCCCATGAACGGACCTGACAATATGCGCACGCGCTTGCCTGTTTTTAGGGACTCGCAGGGAATGAGCGTTGGATCAACCATCAATGCTTTCTTGATCTGCTCGAGCTCAAAGAGGAGCCGGTCTTCGTTCAGCGGTTCGAGGATGCGGACGACGTTGTTGGATTTCAGTACGGCCAGCCGACCGTCACTGTCGAATGATGCAAACAGGTAACCGGGAAACACAGGCTTTTCGAAAGTGACACGTCTTCGCTGATAGATGCGGGTCTGCCTTCGCAGTGGCAGGTAGTAGTCAAGTTTATTGACCCTGCAATATTCGGCCACTTTCTTTTCGCAACGCGGATGAAGATATAAAACATGCCAGCTCACAGGAGAGAAACTAACCATTCTGCCGCCTGAGCGCAACCTGCTTCTGAGGACATTTTCGATTGATGGATTTCTTCCGTGACGATACTATACGCACATGATTCAATGGATTGACGCACGACGATTCATCCTCCGCTTTGCTTCATGTGGATGGCCGATTGTCCCACGACGCGCAACCTGCGCGCCCTCCCAACCTGCAAACGTGGCGGGAGGGACGGCGTGCCGCCGTCCGTTCCTTCTGCGGTTGTCTTTCCATTTCAGTCAATCAGCCATCCTGTTTGTAATATTGGCCATTTTGCTTTGCCAGACGGCTCTGGCTGCAGACATCGTGCTGGTGAAAGGCGGCTCCTCCGCACCGACGGAAGCGGACAAGAATTACGCGGAGTCGTTGACCCGTAATCTCGATCGCTGGCTGACCGAGCTCGGAATTGGCCATGAAGTAATTTCCGACGACAAGCTTGGCTCCGGCCTTCTGGCCGACACAAAGGTAGTCATCCTTGGATACAATCCCGTGTCTCCCAAAAAGGAGCTCTGGGCATTGAAAACATATGCCGGCAAAGGCGGCAAATTCATCGTTTTCTATGGTGTCGAACCGGAGCTTGCGGAATTGATGAATGTGAAACTTGGCAAACAACTCATGACGCCCAAAGGCGGCAAATGGAGCAGTATACGTTTCAATGAGAATGCGCCAAAGGATCTGCCAGACAGTGTGACTCAAGAATCGCGTGTCATTCGATCCGTATCGCCTGTCGACGGGAAATCGAAGGTCATTGCGATGTGGCAGGATGCCGAGGGAAAGAATACCGGCGAATCGGCATTGCTGCAATCCGAACGCGGATTCTGGATGTCGCACGTCCTGCTCGATGACGGCGATGTAGAGAACAAGAAGCTCATGCTGCTCGGTCTCGTCGCGGCGCTTGATCCAACTGTGTGGCGTCCGGCTGCAATCCGTTCTTTCGAAATAGCCGGCACGGTCGGTAAATTCAGGAACTTCGAGGATGCCTGCGCCGCGCTTACCGCTCAGGCGAAAGGAACCACTCGCGAGGCGCAAGTAACGGCAGCTTTGTCCCAAGCCGACTCTCTTTATGGGGAGCTGACACAACTGCTTAATTCGCAAAAATACGTCGCTGTTGTGGAGAGGAGCCGTGCGCTCAGGACCCTGCTCGTTGACGCCTATGCCGCGGCACAGCAACCGAGAACCGGCGAATTCCGGGCCGTCTGGGAGCGCACTGGTGCCGGCCTTTATCCCGGCGACTGGAGCAAGACATGTCGCGCTCTAAAGGACAACGGCTTCACGGATGTGTTGGCCTACATGGCCGGATCGGGACTCGCGTCTTACAAAAGCAAGGCGTTTGAAGAATCGGAAATGTTCAACATCCATGGCGATCAACTGGCCCAGTGTGTTGCAGCTGCGCACGCCAAGGGCCTCAAGGTTCATGCCTGGATGATTTGCTGGAAAATGGACAATGCGCCGGAAGACATGCTCAAATCCATGAAGAAACAGGGTAGGCTGCAAATGTCGGATACAGGACAGCAGCTAGACTGGCTATGCCCTTCGCAGCCAGCCAATCGACAGCTGGAATTGGACGGAATCAAGGAGATGGCTGGAAATTATAAAGTTGATGGAATCCATCTCGACTACATCCGGTTCAAGGACTTTCACTACTGCTACTGTCCCACCTGCAAGGTGTCTTTCGAAAAGTATTTGGGGCACAGCGTTGAGGGTTGGCCGGAAGCTGTGAAAGAGGGTGAATTGAGAAAAGAGTTCTGCCGCTGGCGCGCCAGCCAGATCACAGGCTTTGTCCGGGATGCGAGCGTTGAAGCGAAGAAAGTGAATCCCGACATCAAGATTTCTGCCGCGGTTTACGGAAAGTTCCAGTGCTGTGCCGACAGCGTTGGCCAGAACTGGCCGTCGTGGCTTGAGAAGAACTACGTGGATTTCATATGTCCCATGGATTACACCAACAGCCTGCAGCAATTCGACACATACGTGAAAAGTCAGGTCAATCTACCCACAGCCAAAGGCCGGATTTATCCTGGAATCGGTGTCACCGCAACCGAAAGCCGGCTCGATCCCATCCAGGTAATTGATCAAATCGTCGCTGCAAGAAAAGACGGCGCCACCGGCTTCGTCCTTTTCGATCTCAACCGTGGGCTGGAGAAAGACTACTTACCGTTGTTCCGCCAAGGGTTGACGGCGGAATGAAGCCTCTTCTGGGTGAACATTCCGACTGATGCCGGGACAACATACTGCGGATTACCGCTGACCGTTGCCGCCCTACCAATTGGCCGACACTACAGCATATTCCCACGTCACGATTACAAGCGCCACTGCTGTCGCCAGAAAGACGAAAACAAGGGAAAATCTTGTAGGAGCGGCTTTATGCCGCGATGATTGGTCGCATCGCCTTATTTGCTCACCGCGACATAAGCCCACATGTTGCACTTGGGACAGAATCGTCAGTGTTCATTGCATAGACAGCAGGTAAAGCTGGAGACCAGTGATCACGCACGGTTCAATCCAAGCAATTGAATTTGCATCGCCAAAACGATTCTGGCAGGCTGCGCGAGTCATGAGTAACGACGGCAATCTTCTGCAAGTGAACGATCTGAAGGTCTGGTTTGGATCTCCAAAGGATCCGATTCGGGCCGTTGACGGCATCACATTCTCTGTCCACGAAGGTATGACGGTCGCTCTGGTTGGCGAAAGCGGTTGTGGCAAAAGCGTCACAGCCATGTCGCTGGCGAAGCTGGTTCCGTCGCCGGCCGGCTTCTACGCAGGCGGCGAAATACTGTTCGATGGGCGCGATGTGCTGAAGATGACTGATAAGCAACTGACGGAGGTCCGCGGCGGTTCCATTTCCTATGTTTTTCAGGAACCCGGCTCGGCCCTCAATCCGGTTTTCAGAATCGGATACCAGATTGGAGAGGCGGTAAAACTTCATCGGAGGGATGCCGATACGCATGCGGAGACAGTTAAGCTCATGAGCATGGTGGGGCTTCCCGATCCGGAAACGAGGATGAAAGCTTATCCTCACGAATTGAGCGGCGGCATGCAGCAGAGGGCGATGATAGCGATGGCGCTGGCATGTCGTCCGAAACTTCTTGTGGCAGACGAACCGACCACGGCGCTAGACGTGACAATCCAGGCGCAGATACTCGAACTGCTGAAATCCCTGCAGGCGGATTTAGGCATGGCGGTTCTGTTGATAACTCACAATCTTGGATTAGTCGCCGACATAGCCCACTTTGTGAACGTGATGTATGCGGGTCGGATTGTCGAATCGGGCGATGTTGAAGACGTTCTCATGCGTCCGGCGCACCCGTACACGAGGGGCTTGCTGGATGCCGTCCCGAGGCTGGAGAACGAAGGGAAGAAAATGAAAGGCATAGACGGGTCGGTGCCGCATCCGGGCCGGCTTCCGCAGGGCTGCAAATTCTGGCCGCGCTGTCCGAAGGCGCAGGAGGCATGCCGTGGTGAGGAGCCTGGCATTACGACGACCGATGCAACTGAGAAGCGGAAGCCGCACAGTTTCAGGTGCTATTTTCCACTATGAACAACGATAAGCCAATACTGGAAATCGAAGATCTTTGCGTCTACTTCAAGGTGCGCGAGGGCCGTCGGGAATTACGCGCTGTTGACGGTGTGAGCTTCTCCATAGGCAGGAGCGAAAGTCTCGGTCTTGTCGGAGAAAGCGGCTGTGGAAAGTCAACAGTCGGCAATGCAATAATCGGCCTGACTCCAATTCACAGCGGACACGTGAGGTTCGACGGAAAGGACATGGCTGGCGTTAGCGGTCGCGCCCAGAAGCGCTTTAGACAGCAGGCCCAGATGATCTTCCAGGATCCGTTCGGAGCATTGAATCCTCGAATGTCCGTCGGCTCAAGTATTCGGGAGGTTCTGAATGTTCACAAGCTCGTTCGGGGCCGCAGTGCACAGGAGGCGCGCGTCGCCGAACTTCTCAAGGCGGTCGGTCTCGAACCGGAATATGCGTGGCGCTATCCGCACGAATTCAGCGGCGGACAGCGGCAGCGGATCGGCATTGCACGCGCACTGGCGCTTCGCCCGGCGCTGATTATCGCCGACGAACCCGTCTCGGCGCTGGACGTTTCTGTCCAGGCCCAAATTCTGAACCTGATGAAGGAGCTTCAGGAGAAAATGGGCTTGTCATATCTTTTCATCGCGCACGATCTGGCGGTTGTCAGGTACATGTGCGATAGAATACTTGTCATGTATCTGGGCAAGATTGTGGAATCGGCTTCGTCGTCGGAGCTGTTCGCGCGGCCAGCGCATCCTTATACGGAAGCTCTGCTCTCAGCTGTCCCTGATGTGGATAAGGGCATGCGATCGAGAAAAAATGGGTCGCGCAGGATTGTTCTCAATGGCGATGTGCCGTCGCCGACCGAGACCATTCCGGGTTGCCCATTCCATCCGCGCTGTCATCGCGCGAAAGATATTTGTTCCAGGAAAGTGCCCGAAACGCACAAGCTCGGCAAAGGACACGTCAGTGTGTGTCATTTCGCGGAAGAGCTGGCGGGGTAATGCCCGTTTCTCCTAAGAAGGTTTCTCGCAAAGCCGCCAAGAATACCAAGATGTATGATCTTTGCGTCTTTGCGAGAACTCCTTGTGACAATGCGACCTGTTCCCGCCTTTCTTTCTTCTCGCCACACCGCGTTGATTATGGCGATTGTACGTCCAACAGATACCAACTCTGCAGGGACTAGAAATGAACGCTGAAAGGAACAGATCCACTGTGAAGGAGAAGGATAAAGGACGACTGTAATTCAGGTTAGCGATGCCAAGAATGGAGGCGGCGGCATTGATTGCTGCAGGGACGTGCTGGAAGAATGACGGATAGACAGGATTAACGTCGATATTCAGTGTTGAAACGGTCGCAGTTTATTGGACGTAGCATCCAGATGGTTTATTCTGTATGGCATCGGAGACAGTCTCCTGTGCCGCAGGACCATAGACCGTAATTCGGGATAGTGGTCCATAGTTCCTAGGAGCCACAAAGCGTTTGACCTCTTTGTAGTGCGTTAGGAAGAACAATCGCTCTTTCTCGTTTTCAAACAAGGGGCCACCGTGCAAGTGTTGATTCTGTTCCATCTCGAACGTCCGGAGTACGAGATAATCAGGCCGCAGTTCTTTCAGTATTCGCGCGAAGGCTTCTGCGTTTGTACCAGAGCGACGCCGGATACGCACAACTTCAGGGCTCACCAATCCAGCGATGTCAATTACTCTCCTTTCAGAAAAATATGCCTGATAGCCCACGGCTTCCATTGCTACAGTGGCGCCCGCTGGTGTGTGATCTCGGAGCCATTCGCCGACCGGTCGTCTCAACCCTGTCTCCAGAGTTGATTGGAACATTCTGCTGCGGAAGAATTCCCATCGAATATCCATCATAATAATAGTTGACATCGGAAGTAGCAGAATCGCCATGGCGATGAGGAACATGTGACGTCGATGGAGCGCGAGATTATACCAGCGAAAACAATCCGACAACTCGCCTATACCTATTCCAATTAGCGAGGACGTGCAAAGTATCACTGGTGTCAGGTACCAATCGAAATCGAGCGAGGCTCTTCCAATATAAAGAGCGACGATGTAGCATGCAGGAAATACCACGAACAGCAAGGCAGCAGCGCTCTTGCGGCGCAATATACCGACGACACCAAATAGAGTGGCAAAACCAATGAGCATAGTCGGCGCGCAGTTGCACTGAGTCGTCAACCACTGACTCCACATCTGCACCCTTTCGATTGACAGAAGAGAATCTGAGAGCCACGCTGTTGGCCCCACAATGCGTTTGGCAATGACTGTGTGTGGTATCGGAGAGCCAAAGTACCAACCGGCCATTGCCGCCGCGGGCAGCAAACACCCCACCAATACGGCGACCTGTATCATGGCTCCTCGCCAGGATACCCTGAAGGAATACAGCAAGAGAAGGGCTGCCCATATAATGCCGTCAATTCGGGTCAAGACCAGTAGTACAGAGAGGATGCCGGCAAGTATCCACTGCTTCTTCAACGTTGACAACATGCTGCTAAGCATTAGAAGTATTACGAGCGGTGTCTCCATTCCACCGCAGGTGGTTAGGAGTACCGTTCGGTTTGTTACAAATACGAGAGGCCCCAGGAAAGA
>Ga0181520_10004556_pt1 | contig 23066 bp, 16 predicted proteins | sample PEATcosm2014_Bin_29_FD_132451 | JGI IMG/M metagenome (GOLD analysis project Ga0181520, IMG submission 132451) | Peatland microbial communities from MTU Mesocosm Facility, Houghton, MI, USA - PEATcosm2014_Bin02_30_metaG | ecosystem: Environmental > Terrestrial > Soil > Wetlands > Peat | place...
CATAGCGTTCACATCATAAGCCGTAAACGGAAGGTTCCTGTTGCGTTCAAATGATTCCTTGCGCTTGCCCTGTATCATACCGCAATCAATAAGCAGCTTATATCCGTCCTTTTCAATCATATGCATTGAACCCGTTACTTCTCTTGCCGCGCCGTAAAATTTTAATTTCGTCAACACTGGCTCCTTTTCGCGCCGTAGTTTAATTACAGTGAAAGCACCGAGTTCATATTGTATAATTTCCGGTCTATCTTTTTTTCCTTATTCACAACATCCTTCATTTCGTGTACCGTGACAGCCCCCATTGATATACCGACCATCCGCGATTCTCCGCGCTTCAGTGATTTCAGTATGCCGACGGCATCATATCCAAAAACAAGCCCGAGTTTGCGCGAATAAGCGGTGGGTGTGCCTCCCCGCTGTATATATCCCAGCACGGTAAGCCTTGTTTCCATTCCTGTGGCTTTTTCAATCTTTTTGGCCATATCATGCGACGGGCCCACGCCCTCCGCCATAATGATAATAGAGGACTTTTTCCCCCGTTTTATCCCGTTATTAAGCACACCGGCCATTTTATTTATATTGATCTCTTTTTTCATTTCAGGAACAAGTATCAATTCGGCCCCTCCGGTAAGCCCGACTTCAAGGGCAAGAAAACCGTGTTCCCTGCCCATGACTTCAACAATAAAAATGCGTTCATGGGACGCGGCTGTGTCCCTGATTTTGTCAACTGCGTCAAGGGCCACGTTTACCGCTGTGTCAAAACCAATGGTGATGTCAGTGCCATAAACATCATTATCAATTGATGCCGGAATAAACACGGATGGAATTCCCGTTTCTTTTGTTATGGTATAAAGCCCTTTTCTCGAACCGTCTCCGCCGATTGATATAACGCCGTCTATTCCCCGGGACTCCAGGTTACGGTAAGCCGTATTCCTGAAGGACCTGTCGTGAAAGTTCTTCGACCTCACGGTTTTTAGTATTGTGCCGCCCCTGTTTATTATGCCTCCTACGCTTGAAAGGTTCATGGGAACAAACTGGTTATATATAAGGCCGTGCAGCCCTTCTTCAATGCCGTATACTTCCATTCCGCATGAAATGCCGGAACGGACAACGGCCCTGATGGCGGCATTCATGCCGCAGGCATCCCCGCCGGTTGTCATTACAGCTATTTTTTTTATCATTTGGCACCTCGCCGGACCCTGAATGGATTATTTTTGAAATTATACAAAATCATTGACGGCATACGCAAAAGAAACAAAAATCAGATAATGGACTGTTTTAAAGAGGCTTTCCAGAGCTTCACTTTTAACTGTTCAACATCCCGCGTTTCCCAGTAATATGAAGGGTCCATTACTTCAAGGTCGAAGATATATTTCTTTTTCACATAATCAAGAAGCTTCACTGCCTGCGCGTGGTAATCCGCGTCGCGCGTCAGGAGTTTTATAAAAGGGTAGTAAATAAATTCGTATTTTTTTACCGTGAGCTTTTTATTGAATCCGGGCGTATCCGTTGTGGAAAAAGATATCGTGGCCAGCCTGCCGTTTTTGTCAAAAGTAAGCCTGACCGGGTCGGCGTCGGGTTTTATATGTATTACTATCCCCTCAAGGTAAACCTCAGAGCTGGACAGCGTCTGAATGCCGTCATCACCGGCGTCGCCGGGATCTTCAAGATTATCCGTTTCCGGCAGGCCGCTTCCGGCGGTCATTGTCTGGAAATTCTCACTGATAATATTATATTCCCATCCCGAAATCCTGCTGATATCCACAAATTCATCAATCAGCCGCGAGGTGGCTTCCCTGTTTTCTATGGAGCCGCTGTATTTTAAATATATCATTATTATCCCCGTTATTGCCCTATGAAATGATAAAGACAATCCTGTAATTTTTAGGCACGCTGTTATCCTGAAGCGCTTCCATTTTGAAAAATTCTTTCGGGCATTTAAGTTTGTCGGTAAACAGCTTTGTAAGCGTTGTTATCTGGTCCGCCGATATGCCCTTGTCCTCGGAATAAACCTTTACGGCCACCGGGAAATTATTGGACATTTTCATGTAATCCTGAACTTCGTCGAGTATTTGTTTGCCCTGGTCCGTAAGGCGTTCTTTTCTTTTATCCTCAAAGAGAACCTTTGACGCGACTTCAATATAGAGCCTGTTGTCCCTTTTGTATTTTATAGCCGTAACTTCCTTGGGCGTCTCACGCCTTGCAGATCCCGGATTTCCCGCCTTATCCATATATGTGAGAACGTACCAGTACGGTGAGCCCATTTTTAAAATATTTCCGTCACGGTCAATCCCGTCCCATGTTATCTCATCGGGCAGGCTTCCGTCGCCCTTTAAAAACTTTACCGTGGATCCCGTGGCATCGGTCACCTTGAAATTCCATTTATCAATATCTATGCCCTTGGGCATTTTTGGCTGCAGCTTGAAAATCGGAGCCACTTCCATGAAAGATAAATCAGGGTGATAATTTGCCCTTTCTGAGTTTATCGAATCAGGAAGGCTTGCCTTGACGTCCTTTACATCCTCGGGAGCAATGGATAAAAACTGCTCCTCGGTGGTTACAATGGACTGCGCTACCTGATTGGTGTCTGTTTTTATCTGAATGTCGGGCATATCCATGTCAATTTTGACTTTAAGCTGCCCCTTTACGACAACTTCCTGTGATGAATCACCCTGTGACTGCGGCTGGTCGTCCGCAAGCACAAATGCCGCGAAAGCCGTCAGAACCAGTATGGCAATAAAAATATTTTTTCTCATTTCCCTGTCACCTCGAAAGTTTATATACAAAAACCGCCGTGCCGGTCTGGTCATCTCCTGAAGATAAAGGCGCGAACATAAACTGCAGCAGGGCTTCCTTTGCTAGATCGTCAAGCTCGGGATATCCCGAGGTCCTTGATACCATCAGGTTGTCCTTAACGCTTCCATCCCCTTTAACCGTAAAATCAATTGCTACTTCCGCCTGAATCCCCTGCTCCTCGGCCCAGCGAGGGTACTGCGGGGATGTTTTTCTCATTATTGACCTTCCTGAAAGCTGGCCCGTAATAAGAAGCTGCGTCCCCCTCTGCGGCGCTATATTTATTTTTTCCTCGGCTTCCGCCTTCTTTGGCGCCGGAGTCGGCACTACTTTTACAGCGACCCCTTTTAAGCCGGATCCCGCTTTTGCCATGGCATCGACGGATATTGCCGGGCGCTCCGAAGGCAGAAAACTGCTCCTCGCCGCGCTGGCATTAATATTAAGTTTCTGCGGGGCGTTGGCAAGCGTCCTTTGCTGCGCAAGCGCAAGCTTCTGCTGTTCCACCATCTGGGGAGATATTTTTTTCTTTCCTATTTCATTGTCAAGGTCCAGTGTCTTCATCGCCGGCTTTAAATTGTCCATTTTGTTCTTGTCAAGAGCCAGCGCCTGCGGCTTGTTAAGGTTCATCTCAGGTTTTTTTAGGTCCAGAGCCTTCGGCTTATCAAGGGCAAGCTCCATCTTCTGCTTGACCGGTATTAGCTGTTTTAAAATATCAAACATCTTTTTCGGTTTTTCGATTTCCGGCGGTTTCTTTTCGTCCGGGACCTCTTCAAGCATGGTTATTTCGGTAAGCTTATAGTCCTCCATCTGCTTTTTGTGCTGATAGCTCAAAAACAGCAGCAAAACGGAAACATGCAGAATTAAAGTAAAAATAAACGAGCCGCTTATGCCCTTTTTGTCATAATCGCTGGCAAACATTTTTATCTCCTTATTTTGCGCCGCCCTTTTTGGACATGGTGGCAAAATACATTTTCTTTGGTTTGGCTTTCTTTATTGTATCCATGGCGTCGGAAACCACGCCTTCTTTTACGTCTTCGTCTGCCTTTATAATAACGACTTTCTGGTCGGTTTTCATTAGCATCATTGTGACATTTTTCTGCAGTTCAGAGTCGTTCTTAATTTCCACCTGATTTACCGATATTTTACCGTCCTTATCGATGGTAACGGTGACATGTTCCTCGTTCTTCGACTCGTCCGTCATCGCCTTGGGAAGCGTGACGGTAAGCTTCGACTGTGTCATAAACGGCGTTGTTACCATGAATATTATAACAAGCACAAGCGAGACATCGACGAGCGGTGTAACGTTAATGTCTGTTATGGGCTCGTCTTCCCCGCCTCCGGTCTTCATGCTCATATGCTATTTCCTCCTTATTCCTGATCTTCGGTTGCTGCTTTCTTGCCCTTGTCTTCCCTCATTATTGAAAGAGATTTTGCCCCGGCCCTTTTTGTCTGGTCAAGCACCCAGACAAGCCTGCCGTGTATCGCGTCGGCGTCGCAGGTTACAATGGCCAGCTTTTTCTTGTTTGCGGCCATTTTCTGCTGCATGAGAGGATAAAACTGGTCCTCTGTGACCTTTACATTATCGACAAGTATCGCTTTATTGGTTATTTTCAGCTGAACAGCTTCGCTCTTGGTTGATTTCCCGAGCGACTCCGTCACTTTGGACGAAGTCACTATTATTCCCGACTGCACAACCATAGGCGCCGTCACCATGAATATTATGACAAGCACCAGCGAGATATCGACCAGAGGCGTTACATTAATGTCTGTTATGCCCGAGTCTTCATCCGCGCTTCCTGCCACTTGCGCCCTCCCCGTAATTTGCCAGTAGAACCAGCAATTTTTTGGAAACAGCATCCATTTCAACAGAGATTGTTTTTACCCTTTTCATAAAAAGGTTGAAAAGAATAACCGCCGGAATAGCTACAGCCAGTCCCGCAGCGGTCGCGATAAGGGCCTCGGCGATGCCGACCATGACAACTTCAGGGCCGCCGCCTGCCGAGCTTGCCAGGTCCTTAAAGGCCTTGATGATACCCATAACGGTTCCGAGCAGCCCGATGAACGGGCAGGTGTTTCCGAGCGTCCCGAGGATATCAAGGTACCTGTCCAGGTTGAGCCTTTCTTCCATCCTTTTGGCTTCCATTAACTTGTCGTTTTCTTCCCTGGGGAACTGCCTGTTTTCAAGGCCGAAGCGCACGACTGCCGCCACGTTTCCCTTGAATGTTTTTGAATAATCAATGGCCTCTTTGTACGAGCCGTCTACTATGAACCCTTTTATCTTCTCCATAAACGCGTCGGAATCGAGCCTGGTTTTCTGGAAGTAAATGAACCTTTCTATTGCGATTGTGATAACAACGATTGAGAGTAAAAGCATCAAAACAATGATCCAGCTGCTTCTTAAGACCTGAATTACGTCAATTGAATAAGCTCCCATGTCTTAAAAACCTCCTTTTAATAATGTATAGTCAGATTTTATTTCTTTGCTCCGGATGTGCTTGTTGCCGCCGCCGCGGGCGTATTTTCCGCCGCAGGCGCCGCTGTTGCGCTTACCGCTGATGCCGCCCCGCCAGCTTTAAATACATCGGGGTATGCTGCTTTTATATCTTCTTTGCGCTGCTTGGCTCCCTGCACATACTGCGCTGGGCCGTTTGAAACAGCCACAACCTCATATACGTTAACCGCGTTCTTCCAGTCGCTTTTTTCCTCGTAAAGCCCCGCCAGCGCTATCAATGCCGTTACCCTGAAAACGTTCTCGGGCGGCCCGGCTTTCATAAGAAGGTTGTATACCTCTATGGCCTTGTCCGGCTGCTCTGTCTGCGCGTAAATGTCACCCTGCCTGTAAAGGGCCTCGTCACGGGTCGCATCATCCTTTGCCACCTTGTATACTTCATCATAGGCCGCGACCGCTTCCTTGTACCTCTTGGCCTCAAGATACATTCCTGCTATCTGAAGGTCTATATCCTTGGACTTGGGGTCGTTCGGATAAGTCTTGGCGAATCTTTTATACGCGACGATTGAATCGTCCTGTTTCCCCGAGTCCGCGTAGGCAAGCGCCACGTTGTACATGGCGTTTGTCTCATATTCAGTTCCGGGATATCTTTCGATTATCCTTTCATAATAAAATATCGCGTCAACGTAATTTTTGGCCATATACGCCGCTGTGGCCAGCCTGAATGTAACATCCGGCGCCAGCTCGTGCTTAGGATAATTCTTGATGAAAGCCTTGTATGCCGCCACAGCGTCATCGCTCTTCTGCAGCCCGTCATAACAGGCGCCCACATAGTAATTCGCGTTAATGGCCATTGAATCGTTCGGAAACTGCTGTATAACCTTGTTAAAAGCGTCGATTGCTTCCTTGAACTTATTCAGGGTGTAATAAGTCTCCGCCGCTTTATACAGGGCGTTTACAGCCAGGTTTGAATTCGGGTATTTGTTGTAAAATTCAAGGAGCAGTTTAGGATCGTTCGCCTTTTCAGCTTTTCTGTAAGAGGCTCTCTGCATCCCCTCGTCCACGCTTGTGACCTTGTTGGAATCCGGGTATTTTACCATGAATTTTTTATACGCTTCCACTGCCTTTGTTTCCTGCTCCGAATTGTAATAAACTTCGGCTATTGACAGCATGGCGTCCTCGGCAGTGTCACTCTTGGGATATTTTTCGATAATAGACTGGAAACCCGCAAGGGCCTTGTCGTACTGTGCGGCTTTGTTATAAATGTCGGAAAGCTTGAATATGGCCTCCGGCGCCCTCTTTGATTTCGGATATTTTCCAGCGAGTATCTGCCACGATTTTATCGCGTCATTATAAAATTCCTGCACCTCAAACGCCCTGCCCTGCTCAAAAAGGGCCTCCGCCGTCATTTCAAAATCCTTGTCTTTTTCATGAGAGTAGGCAAATTCGCCGTATTTCTGCGTTGCCTTGTCATAGGCTTTCTCGGAGAAATATGTATTGGCAATCAAAAGTTCGCACTCTTTTTTCACGTCGGCAGGCGCGGTTGCTGTGGATATGACGTCGTTGGCCATTGTCCGGGCGCCCTTGAAATTTTCAACCTCATAAAAACACCAGGCCAGGTTTGCCCTGGACTCCACTGTAATATCGCTGTCATAATAGCTTTCCACTATTTGCTGGAATGATTTTGCCGCCAGGCCGTATATTCCCGTTTTCATATAAGAAGCGCCCAGGTAATAATATGCCCTTGCCCTTATATTCGGCTTTGGCGACTGGAACTTCTCGGATAATATATTCAGCGTCGCGGAAGCTTCGCTGGTCAGGATGGCGTACTGCCCCTGGTTGTAATAGCATAATTCTTCCATTAAAAGCGAGGCTTCGGTCAAATCTGAATATTTAAATTTATCAAGGATGAACTTGTAGGCTTCAAGAGCCGGGCCGTATTTTTTCTGTTCGTAAAAGGAATTGCCAAGCAGGTAGTAGCCCAGGGGCAGGCTGTCGTGGGTGGTAAATTTTTGCGTAAAAGATGTGAGCACTTCCTCAGCTTTTTCGTACTGTTTGAGGCTGACATAACACCAGCCCGCCTTGACCTGTGACGACGAAAAAGCGTCATAAACATCCGGATAACCGTCAAGAACCTTCTGGTATGAAGCGAGCGCCTCGGCAAACTTATTCTGCTTTAACATGCACTCGCCGACAAGATACAGCGCATAAGCCTTGACCCTTTTATCCCCTGATGAGTCCATGACCTGCTTATATACCAGCGCGGCCTGGTCGTATTTTTTATCCTTGAATAAAGCCGCCCCTTTTTTATAAACAGCGTATGGTTCAAGCGGGCTGCCGGGAAAAAGGGAAATAAAGCTTGTGTAATCATCCGCTGCGACCTTATAATTCTCGCCTTTGTAAAAGGCCTCCGCCTTGTTGTAAAGTGCGCTTTCCAGGTATTTTGAATTCTTCGCGTCATCGCCTTCGCTCACACTCTTGAAAGCCTCTGAAGCGTCAAGGTATTTCGGGGGCACCTGCCTTAAAAGGCTCTGGCCGTAATAATAATAAGCTGCGTCCGTCTTTAAAGTAGAAAGCTTGGCTGCCGCGTCGTCGTATCTTCCGAGGTAATAATCAATGAGGCCGCCTATAAATTTTATATTGTCATCTTTGGCGTAATAAGGGGATTTCGCGAGGAAGTCCGAAAGTTCCCTGTCTGCTTTTTTGAATTCCTTTGTATTAAGATAGGACAATGAAATTCCATATACAGCTTCCATCATAAAAAGGCTGTTTGAGTATTTAAACCTGAAAGCGTTCCAGACATCAATTGCATCGTCATATTTACCCATATTATACAGCGCCTCGCCCATCTTATAGTCGGCGCTGTCGGCGTACGGCGACGAAGAATACTGGTCAAGGACGCTCTTGAAAACATCAAGTTCTTCCTGGTATTTTTTCAGCCCCTGCAGGGTAACACCCTTCAAATAAACCGCCCTGGAAGCCTCAAGCCTGTTATTGTCCTTCCAGCGCGCTGCAAAATTATCCAGTTTGTCATATGTATCCTTGGCCGTCGGGGAGGTCTTATACGCGTCCATTACCATTGCCCAGTTCTTTGATATTTCCTTTTCGTCATCGGCTTTTGCGGTAAAGGGAGCGGCTGTAAAAACAATGGCCAACAGAAGAAAAACCGTAAATAAGTTGATTCTCTTTGTCATGTATTATCCTCACCTTTTTTATTAATTTACTTTATTCCTCAAGCTTTATCGAGCCCGGCTGCATAGGAATTGCAGACGATACCTTCACTGTTTCCTTGCCGGATTCTATGGAAGTGTTGTTCTTGTCCTTTACCTTCATGACGATTTTGTACTCACCGTCGGATACAGGGAGCCCCCTGTCGTCTTTTCCGTCCCATATAATTGATGTGGGCGGTTTTTCGTCGCCTGAATATGTCCTGACAACATCGCCGTCCTCGTTCATTATGTTAAGTTCCCATTCTGATATGGGGTATTTGGTTACTGCATAAATGGCGATTGTTGTGTTTTTCTTTACTCCGACCGGCGAGAATATATTCGGGTCGGCCTTCAGGTTTATGTCAAACCCGCCGAACTCCAGGGTCAGAGCCGCCCTGTTCGTGATTCCCAGTGTGTCAATAGAGATTGAATAATCAAGTTTGACTGGTTTTATAAGGTAGCCGGCGCCGAACGTGATTTCAGTCTCGTCATAACCCACGCGGAGCGCGAGGTCCTGTATGGGATAGGCTTCAACTCCCATCATAAATTTCAAATCCTGCTGGGTAAATTCTTTTTCAATATCAAATACAGGTATTATCCTGTCGCCCAGGAATTTAAAGGCGAATCCAAGCTTCATTGTTATCGGGAAAGATTCCGCGGTATCGCTAAGTTTTACAGTGGGAGGCACTATATTTATGATGTCAAGCCCGACGTTTATCATTTCGGTCGGCGTCCACAGCAGTGCGGCGTCAGCGCCGAACCCCATGCCGTTTTCCAAAAATACGGATTCATCAACAAGTTTTAGGTTGACTCCGCCGGCGAGCCACGGCGTCATATCTTTGGCGTAAGATAATATGAAAGCCTGGTCCGATATCCCGAATGTTCCGCTTGTGTTCCAGTTGTTGTCCCTTGAATCGTAGCCCGTGGAACCGAGCCTTAAATAACTTAAAGCAAATGTGCCCACGCCGGAGACCGGATAAGTAACCGCCGCAAAATCGAACATAGTATCATAAAATAAAGCCACATGCTGCAGGGTTATCTGCAGGGGATTTTGCTGGGCCAGGCCGGCAGGGTTGTAAATGACGGCCGAAGGGTCGTCAGCAAGGCCTGTAAAGGCGCGTCCAAGGCCGGAGGCTTCTCCGCCGATGCCCCAGGTCAGGTATTCTCCCGGCGTGCCGTAATCACCCGCAGCAAAGGCAAAAGCAGCCATGCCGGCGCATATTAATATTACAGAAACTATTCTTTTCATAAGTAAAACCTCCGTCGCGTTATTATACTTAATAACAATAACCCACAGTCAGGGTTCTTGTTTTTTTACTTTATATAATATTTATTTTGCAACTGCGCTCTTGCGTATCTTGTTTTTTGTGGCATTCTGGATCACGGTGTTAACGACGCATATGTAGCCGCCGTTGCCCACTACCTGTCCCTTGTTATTTTTGCCGTTCCAGACGAATGTGTTCATCCCGGCCGTGGCTCCAGGGCTTCCGGCGTTAATGCTTGTATTGAAGACAAGGTCGCCGAATAGATTGTATATGGTTATCTTCACATTCTGGTTGGTATCCATTAAATATGAAATATTCGTGTTCTCGGCCCCTGCCTTGAACGGATTGGGGTAATTAGATACTTGCCCGAGTATCGGAGCGACAACAGATACCTCAATTTTAACGGAACTTATTTTTCCGTTGTAATTTCCCATGATAGTATCCACTTCGTTCTGATAACTGCCGTAGAACTGAACCACCGCTGTACCTGTGGCGTCAGTCAGGGCGCTTGCTATCTGTGTGTTGGAAACAGGGTCAAAGACTCCATTGCCTGACTGTATATTAAATGTAACGTTTACGCCTATTACAGGATTGCCGTTGCCGTCAACCACCCTGCCGTAAACATTAGTGGCGGTATTTGCCCTGACGTTCTGGTTCTGCGCCGAAACTGTAAAGGTCACAGAATTAGGGTTTGCGCCCATAACAATTATCGGCGAATATTTTGGGGAAAGGGCGTTTGTGGGATCAGAGACTTTTATCCTGAAGCTTGTCGCGTCAGTATAACTCTGCAGCATTGTAATATATGAACCCAGATTTGTGGTCGTAGCGCTTGGTATCCCGAGCGTGCCTCCAAGAACCGTTAATGTGTCCACTGAAACCGGGGTGCAGTTAAAGAGGTAAACCGCGCCATAAACCGGTATACTTGTTCCGCCGCTGTCTACAGTTACCTCAAATCCAAATGTATTCGGCGCCGCAGTTGTTATAACATTTACCGTATTTGTCCACGCGTCCGCGGATGTTGCCCTTGCATAAACAAGGAAACCGAGATTTCCTCCAGTAATAACATTTACAGATGTAGGATTCTGATAGCAGGTTACGTTCAATGCCCCGTTATCAATATCAGAAACATTGAGTGAAATATTGTCTGTCGCTGTAACATCAATATGCGCCGTCAGGGTAATCGCGCCAGGATACGCATCCCCTACCTGTCCCGTAAAACTGTTGGCGACTGTGGGAAATGAAGTAGCAAGCACATAGGAGTTCGGCGCGGGTCCGGTAATCTTGATATGGTCATTATTTCCTGTGGTAAAATTACCATATATATCAGATACCTGTATGGTTACAGGGAACGGCTGGGTTGAAAGCTCAGCTGAAGCAGTGCCAATTATACCATTATCCCAGTATGCGCCCGCTGTATTCCAGTTTCCCGCGCCATTATTGACCGTAAGCCCCGGCACGAGCATCTGTATACCATAGGGCGTTCCGGCTAAAGTTGTAAATGTCGGCGTTGTAAAATTCTGCATATTTATATTTGTATAATCAGCTGTAACGCTGACACCTGTCATGGCCGTGTGAAATATCAAATTAACTGTTGCCTGGCCAGTTGTCTCATTTATCGCCACAGGTGTTACAGGAATTGCGTACAAGTCATTTGTGGCCACAGTTACTGTCTGTCCGAGAACATCCGCGGAACCCGTTACTATATTTCCGTACGCATCGCATGCGTATATTGTAAATACATATCCTGTTGGAGTATGGGCCGCGTCATTAACAATGGTTGTGTTGCTTCCCCCTCCCGATGTCCAGAACGGCGGTTTTGTGGGATCATACATCAGGAACTGCATGGATACAGGATCCGTGAAAAATCCCGGTTTTGGGGACATGCCCGTTGTCGTCACAAACAGCCTTTTAAAATTATTTGGATTTATAGTTATTGCATTCGATATTCCGCTTGCAGTGTTATATTGGGCGGTTATATGGGTATTTGAAGAATGCGCCTCAAAAAGCTGAGTGCTGGCAACTGCCAGCCCTTTTGTCAAAGGATAGGTGTTGGGCAGCATTGTATTGGCTCCGCTTACTGAATCATCGGATAAACTCACGGTGCTGTTGAAAGGTACACCGCCGTTGGTGTCGTCACAAATGTTTCCATACGCATCATAAGCTGTAATAGTAATATTAAAGGGAATTCCTGCGGTCACAGCCGTTGTAGGCGCCAAAACCGTGAAGTTATTATATGTAGTATGCCTGACTAATATTTCCGGCGATGTGTCCTTTAAACTTCCATTTGTATTATCTGTCGCGGTTACGCTTTGCTGCCCTGTCAAACCTACTGTCCTTAATACAAAACCGGAGGCCGATTGAAATTCTCCGCTGACGATTGGAGCCAAATATAAAAGGCTATTACCATCAACCGTTGCATTGGGATCAGTTGAGGTAACCTGGCATGTTCCCGAAGCAATTGTCACCTGATTGTAATAATTATCAACATAAAAAATTGTAAATTCGTGTCCCGAACCGGCTTCCACAACATTAGGAGGTGTGCTTGCATATCCTATATAGCCCGGAATTCCAACATTATTTAAACCCGCCAAATTAGACATCCCATCCGGTATTACTTGAATTCCCGTGACAGGGCCTGGATTTACATTGAATGAATTTGATCCAAATTGTGTCGCGCCAAATTGTGCCCGAACAACATCATTGGCATATGCTCGGTAAATGGCTACCTGCATTACCGCGACGCCACCAGAAAACGCAATTGACGTGGTTGGCGCTATTGTGTTTTCCGATGTTGTATAATCTGACGGCGCAGAAATATTCACCGTTCCATTAAAACCGGTAGCCACAACTCCGATTGAAGAATAAGCTGTCATAGATATTGAAAATGCAGTTCCTGCATATACATCCGTTAAATTTCCGCCGCCAGGCGCTGTAATAGTTATATTCTTAATTGTATATATTGCTATATCTATTGGTAAATGTGCCGGTGGATTGGACGCTATGCTTCCCTGCGTTGCGTCGGAAACTATAAGATAAAAAGAGCTTGATTGAATTCCATAATATGCGTTAAAAGTCGCAGTGCCTTTTGCTAAAAAAACGCTCTGCGGTGTTACGGCAATTGAAACATCATTAATTTTAGTATTTGACTGGTCATTTGATGTAATATTTATCTGATCCGTGGCGTCGCCTCCACCGGTAACCACATTCCAGTAGGCGTCTGTCAGGTTGACAGTGCAGGGGAAATCCGTATTAACACCCTCGCCTGTCGGTGTGTTGTTTATGCCGTCGGCGGTTCCGGGCCTGGCCTGTACTCCAAGAGGCAAGATTTGCAATTTAACCGGCGTTGAAGCTATTACAGTTGTCGTAACAGAAATTCCAGTATGGCCTGTGCTTGAAGATGGAGTGTCATTGAAATTATCGCTGGCAAATGCCTGAACATTGGTTGTGGCCATTAAAAAATCAGCGGTCAGATTTTTCACTCCGTTGTCCGAAGCCTGGAAAACAACGGCCCATTTATAATTGTCCAGGGATGTGTTTGCCCCGGAAATTGCCATTGTTGTTTCATAAGGAAGGGTCCAGTCCGTGGTTGAAGAAATGTAAACCGTTCCGGTAAAATTTGTCTTTGTATTTTTATACTGGTCCGTGGCTATTACCTGAAGGGTAAAATTGGAGCCGGCAGTCGTCTGGCTTGATACGCCAAGAAGCTGAAAAGACGCCAGGTTTGACGCCAATACATTTATGGAGCATGAACCTGACGGGTTGCCGTCCACGACGTCGGTGGTATCAGTGCCGGTTACAGACATAACGCCTCCGGTTTTGAATGTTACGCCGAATGTGGCGGTCCCGCCCGAAAGATTTATTGACTGTGGCTGTGTAGTTCCGTTTATAAGCGCCAGAATGTCAAGCGAAGTAATATTCACCGCGTCATTATTAGCTATCTGATTGCCGTAATTATCAACCGCATAAACGACAATTGTGTAAGGAATTCCGGCTGTTGCGGCATTTGGAGTCCCCGATAATCCACCAGTATGATTGCCCTGGTCAAAGGTCTGTCCCGGGCAGACAAGGTCAAGCCCCACATAAGCTCCGGCGTTTACCGTAAAATTATTTGTTGTTCCTGATGCCGAACCTGTTGTTGACGATGTTATCTGGACATTGGCATTATTCAATATTGCCTGATATATCCTTGTGCTGAATGTAATCAAACCGCCTGATGATGACACGCCTGTCGGCGCGGCATAATGGTTTGCCGGAAGCGCCACTGCTCCGGTAAAAAACGAAACCGTGGGTAATGTTGAAAAAGTTGTCACAGTATTATTATACGCGTCCACTGCTGTCGCATGAACCTGGAAGAGCTGTCCCGCATTCAATGTACCGATTGTGTTCGTAATATTAAAATGGTCCACCGTGGCCGCGAATGTAAGGGGTATTGTATCTGTTGCCGCTGTTGCCCCGCCGCCGGTCCTTGAAGCTGTTACTGTCTGCGAGCCTGATGCGACAGTTTTTAGTGTGACGGCAAAAAGGGCCGACCCGTTTGAGGCTGCCTGGCTTACCGGCGTAAAAACAACATTAGGATCTGATGAAGCCATATTTATTGTTGTAGCTGTGGTCACTGTGTTCCATTCGGCGTCCGTGACGTAAACAGTGACATAAAACGGCGTCCCTGCCGTCTGCTGGTTTGGGGTTCCTGTCTTGCCTATTCCCCCGTTGGTCCCGCCCGCGTATGTCTCACCTGGCGCTACCATTAAAAGGCTGTTAATTGCTCCGGCTGCCACGGAAAAACCCGCGCTGTTTGCCGTTGCCGATGGTGTAGTTGAAGTAATTGTAAGTGTAACATTTCCGGCTGACGCGTCATATAATGTCACATTGCCCGAATAAATGCCGTTTACAAAAGTAACTGTTCCAAGCGATACCGCACCGAGGCCGATATAATTCGCTGTAAGCGTCGCCTGTCCGTTAAATCCTGTAACTGTCGCGTTAGCCGCTGTCTGTGCCGTTATGTAAATCGGGAAAGCAACTCCCGCTGTTATTCCGGGTGGAATTGTTGCAAAAGCAAATTTAGTCATTGCCTGGGCCGTAATTGTTTCGCTGCCAAACGCTATGCTGGGAGAGGGCACGTTATTTGCCGCAATAACAACATTTCCAGAATCTCCCAAGGTAAATGTTATTGTTACAGGATAAAGAAGGCAATTCGCTGTTGAGCCGATTGCCTGATTAAGCGTAAATGTATTTACCGGAGTTATAGTAGATGAATTATTTGCAGTCATTGATACCTGTTGATTGGTCGCTATCATTGGTGTAAATAACGCATCATCATAAGAAACAATTGAAACCGCAAAAGGCACGCCGTCAACCTGCGGCAGCGGCGAGCCAGTCTTCGCGGACGTGCCGCTGTATGACTCACCAGGCGCCACAATCAGGAAGCGCTGGGTTGCTGAAATTGAAACAGAGACTGCCAGCAGGCAGAATGAAATTAGTAATATTTTGCAGTTTTTTAAAGACATTATAAAACCTCCTGTAATTGGTTTCACTTAAACCTTTACTTTATTATGATAATAGAATTCCGTCAATAAATCAAGCATATTTTTATGTAAGTTTACACTTTTTTCACTATTATATAAACCGGTTCATACCACGGTATAACAGAAAAAATATGCCGATATTATTGCTTTTTTGAATTATTTAGTAAATTTTAAATGTGCGATATAAAAAAAGAGCGGATATTGACTTTATAACACAGGTATAATAAAACTGAATATATTGCCGTTTTGCGCCCCGTTTTGCGGGTCGTCTATCCATATTTTCCCGTTATGCGCCTCTATAATAACCCTGCTTAATGTCAAACCCAACCCCATTCCCCTTACAGCGGAATTAACGCTTTCGTCGTCTCCGGCGGGGTTTATGTTGTAAAAACAATTAAATATGCCGTGCCTGTTTTTCTGTCCTATCGCGTCCCCTCTGTCCCGGACAGAAACTTTTATATACATGGCATTATCATACATATATTTCCTGGCCGTTATTTCCACAGTGGAGTTTTCCGGGCCGAAGCGTGCGGCGTTGTCCGCAAGGTGCCAGAATACGCGCCTCATTTTTTTGCCGTCGCAGTACATCTCCCCTATTCCGTCAAAAAAATGTATTTCAAAATTTGTTTTCCTGCGTTTTATGACTGTTTCATCCCCCAAAAGCGCTTCATTTATTATTGCGGAGAGGTCGTACATTCCCGGCGAAAGGGGTTCGCGGGCGTGTTCCAGCGCGTAAAGCATTATAAGGTCGTCAACCACCATTTTAAGCCTGTCGCTGTTGCGGGACATATCCTTAAGTATCGGAATCTGCTGCGGAGGTATTTCGCCGAATTCTTTTTTCAGCAGAAGCTTTAGATAACCCGATACCGGGGTCAGCGGTGTGCGGAGCTCATGCGAAAGCCTGTAAAGGAATTTTTCCTTTTCATCCCTGACCATGCGGTTTCTGGTTTCGTCCGAGGAATTGTGTTTTTCGTTTATTATTGAATCCACCTTGCCTGCAATGGCCTGCATGTCAAAGGGTTTTTTTATATATTCAACAACACCGTTTCTGAGGGCTTCCACGGCGTTTTCAAGCTCGGGATAAGCAGTAATAAAAACAACGGGTATGCCCCGGTTGTCGCTTTTTAATTTTTTGATGAGGCCGACGCCGTCGAGCCTGTCCATGCGGATATCGGAAATTATGACCTCAAAATCCTCTTTTTCAAGGACATTAAGGGCATCCTCGCCGTTGGAGGCTGTTTTTACCGAATATCCCCTCCCCTTAAAAAGCATCTCGAGGGCCTCGCGAATGGAATATTCGTCGTCAACTATGAGCAGTCTTTTTTTTACCGCGGCCTGTATAGTCATCAGTTGTCTGTGTTTTTTTCAAATTTCTGAAGAAGATTCCTGTATTTTTCAAGAACCCCTTCGTATTTTTCCACTATATTAAGGTGCACTTCCAGCATTTTCCTGTCGCCGTGTTCCCTTAAAAGGCTCCTGAAAAATTCGGAAGTATTTTTTCCTTCCTCTTTTGCCAGTTGTTCCGCCTGCTTTTTCTCGTCGCGGTTCACCCTGATTAAAATTTTCTTTTCTTTCTTCATTTTGCCTTTTTCGCGCATTTGTAATTCCTCCGGGTTCAAAGTTATATACTATCTAATATATATACATTATATTTGAAAAAGTCAACCGCATTTGTCCTTAAAAAATATGTTCCGGAAAAAACATTTCCACGACCGCTCCTGACCCGCTGTTGCCCGCGCGGATAAACCCCCCGTGCGCTTCCATTATATTTTTTGATATGGCGAGCCCCAGCCCGGTTCCGTCCGCCTTGGTGGTAAAAAATGGCTCAAATATTTTTCCGAGCGTTTTTTCATCAAACCCCGGCCCCGAATCCCAGAAGTAAAGTGTGGAATAATTTTTCCCGTAAACCTCTTTTACCGCGCATGAAATCCCGAGCGTCCCGCCCTTTTCCATGGCCTGTATGGAATTCATAATGATATTGAGCACGACCTGCCTTATCTGTTTCACATCGGCCTTTACCGGAAGCGCCCCCGAATAATTTTTTATCACTTTTATATTTTTTGTCCTGAATGTGTGTTCCATAAGGTCGTTCACATTATCAAGAAGCTTTACCAGGTCAAGCTCCTCGATTTTCAGCGCCGAAGTGTGGCTGAGCGCAAGCAGGTTGTCGGTGAGTTTTTCAAGCCTCCTGAACTCTTCGGGAGCAATGTCAAGGAACCTGTCCATCGCGGCCTTATTGCCCCTGTCGGCGCGCACCATCTGGACAAATCCGTCGAGCCCTGTAAGCGGGTTCCTTATTTCGTGCGCCACTGCCGCCGACATTTTTCCAAGCATGGCGAGCCTTTCGGAATTTATTAGTTTGTCGTAAAGCATGATATTTTCCGCGATTACCGAAAGCTGAACCGCGATGTTTTTCAGCCAGGATACCTCCTCACGCTGGAATACCGAATTATTTGCCTTTGCGCCTATGATCCAGAGGCCTTTTATTTCGCCGCCCATCATGAGCGGTATGCATATTTCCGCGCCATATTCCCTGAGCAGTGAGAGCACCTCGTCGATATTTATGTTTATGTACTCCTTTTTCGGCCTGTAATAATATGTCACATCATCGACAATCTTTTTGTAGGCGACCGCGTCTTTTCTCGCGCCCACATATTCAAATATGGGGTGCTTTTCCGCAATGCATACATTTTCGTTCCTGCGCGGTGAATACAGGACAAAACACTTTTTTTCATTGTCATAAAAGAACATAACCGAACTTTTCAGTTTCAACACCTTTACCGCGTTGGTTATTGTGCGCTCAAAAAGCGGGCCGTATTCCTTTATCAGCCCTATTTCAATAAGGACATTCTGCAGAAGCACCTGAAAGTCATAATTTGATATAAAAAAAGCCTTTCTGGTCATCCTGTCCAGCATTTTGAATGTCGGGTCAATGGCCAAAATTATCATGAGGGTTATTATAAAAAACGATGTTACCCTGAAAACCCCGGGGGTAATGCCGGCGTAAAGCATATAAAAATATATTCCGTATATTACGGCTGCAATTGCCGCCGTAAAGGCGTATGCTATTGCTTTCTGTAGCAGCTCCCGCACGTTGAGCATGTCGTTCGACAATATGGCGTAAGTTGTAAGACAGAAAAAAACAAGGACACAGAACCCCGCCACAGGATAGATAAAATTGAAGCCAAAAATATTCAAAATATTGGTGAGGGCGCCGGTAAAACCAATGCCTATGCCGAGCACCATGTATTGTATCTGCGTCTTTTCCGCGGCAAGGCAGTCCTTTGAATAATATTTCTTAAGCATCAGATAAAACCCGGTGAGCATATTTACGGCCACAAGCAGCATATAAAGCCTGTAAATCAGGTCCGGGCTTGCCACATATCCCATTCCCTCCTTAAAAACAAAGCCTTTAACGCCGAAACCCAGGCTGTTTAAAACAACAAGTATCCCGGCGTAAATTGCCATAACACGTTCAAGCAAAAGCGCCCTGCCGCCTGTTTTTGTCAGAAGGATTGAAAACCTGAGGAATGCCACCGGCATTAAAAGCATGGCCGGCCTTAATATCCTGGATACAGAATTTGCCTGCTCCGCCGAAAAAGCCCCCTTGATAAAAAAAAGGTCAAGCTGCCACAGAGCCACCGCGATATAAAAAAAGGCCACCGAAATGTTCAGCCTGTTGCCGGGTTCTTTTATTACTGTAAGTATACCCAGCGCCATTATTCCCAAAAACGATATAATTGTCTGTATCTGGTACGCGTCCATCGCTGGAGACAAGTTCACCGCCGGTTTTTATCCAGCACCATAAAGTCGTCGTAACCCCTGTACATTGTCTTCCGCAGGGAAAGGCTGTAGCCTTTTGACTCGAAGTGGCTGATTATTTCTTCCGCGGCAGTAATTCCGTAAAGCCGCCTGTGTATCCCTGACACAACCAAGTTTATCACACCGACTTTAAAAAGCCTAAAGAAAACTTTGGCCATGCCGAAGAAACCGCCCTCCTCAAACTCCTTTTCCAGCAGGACTTTTATGGAAACCGGCCGCACGTGCGCGATTACAACACGGCCCCCGGGTTTTAATACCCTGTCAAATTCATCGAGTGAGGCTTTTATATCATGCAGCATAAAAAGCGCGTGGATGCTCACAACCGCGTCGAAGGAATTATCCGCGAACTCCAGTTTTTTATTCAGGTCCATATTCATTACAGCGCACTGCGCGGATATTGCGGGAAGCTTTTTGAGTTTTTTCCTGAAGAGAGAAAGCATGGAATCCGAGATATCTCCGGCTTTGACAGTAAACCCGTTTTTAAGAAGCCTCAGCGAAAGCTCTCCGGTGCCGCATCCCGCGTCAAGTATTGTCCCGCCTGCCTGCGCGCCTTCACGCGCGCGTATAAAGGCTTCTTCGGTAACCTGCGCGTATGGCGCGTAATAACGCGCCAGGTCGTCATACGCCGAAGCGTAAACATCCCACATAAACTTATCAGCGGCGGCGTTGCGCTCCATAGAAAGAAGGCCTCCTTTTAAAATAACCGGTATAACATGGAAGAATTATTGCCGCCAAGGCCGAAGGAATTAACCATGGCCGTGGATATTTTTTTTCTTATGGATTCATTGGGAACGTAATCAAGGTCGCACTCGGGGTCGGCGCTTTTGTAATTAATGGTGGGCGGTATGTAGCCTTTTGAACCCGCCAGAATTGTCGCCACCGACTGGAACCCGCCTGAAACCCCCAGTGGATGGCCAAGCATTGATTTTACCGATGATATTTTTAATTTCTCAGCGTGCGAGCCGAAAACTTTTTTTATAGCCCTTGTCTCGCGGATATCGGAAACAAGCGAGGAGCTGCCGTGCGCGCTGATATAATCGATTTCACTGCTTTTTATATTGGCGTCCCTTACCGCGTCCATCATGACCCTTGCCGCTTCATCTCCGGTGTCGTCCATTTTATACATTGAAATGGCCTCGGAAGTGCTGCCGTAACCCATTACCTCCGCGTAAATCCTGGCTCCCCTATTTATGGCAGATTCTTTTTCCTCAAGAACCAGCATAGCCGAGCCTTCGCTTAATATATATCCGTCGCGGTCCCTGTCAAATGGCCTGCTTGCCGCGCGCGGGTCGCCGTTGCGCTGGGAGAGCGAGCGTGTGGCGCAAAAAGCCCCCATTATAGAGGGTGTTATCGGGGCCTCGGCTCCGCCGCAAATCACCCTTTCGAGTTTTCCATATTTTATCAGTTCATAGGCATGGCCTATGGCATTGAGCGATGAGGAGCAACCCGTCGAGATAGTGGCGGCCCGTCCCTTTATGCCCAGCGCAATGGCCAGCATGCCGGCCGCGGCGTTGGGAAGCGCGCCTGTAACGGTAAATGGAGACATCCTGTGCGCCCCTTTTTCTTTCATTACCATCACCTGCTCTTCGATTATTTCAAGGGCGTTTATGGAGACGCCTACAACAATGCCGGTGTTGTATTTTTCATTTTCGTCAATTGTCAGTGAAGCGTCGCTGATTGCCTCACGGGCCGCGCATACGGCAAGCTGCGCAAAACGCGGCGTACGCCTTGCCTCGTTTTTCCCGAAGATTCCTGCTGCGTCAAAATTTTTTATTTCTCCGGCGATTTTTGTGGAATGATTTGATGTGTCGAATGAGGTGATTTCGCCGATTCCGGATACGCCGTTTACAAGGGAGTCCCAGAACTCCACGCTGTTAAGGCCGTTCGGCGCTATGATACCTATGCCTGTGACTACCGCATGCCGCTCCGTATAACTGATAAGATAGCCTCCTTCTTTTCCCTTTTGAAATTATATCCCGTATAATTTCAAAGTCAAGAATAAATATCTTATTGTATATACAAAATATGGACAAAATTTTTACATGCTGTTTTTGCTTTATTATAAAAAGCTTTAGGCGGGGTTTATTATTTCTATTTTCAGTATGCTGCTTGTACCTTTTTTTACCTTTACCTCTTCGCCTGCCCTGACTCCAGCCACCCACATCGCCTTTTTCCCTTTAATAAATACCGGAGTGTTTTTTTCAAGCTTGTTGTCTATAAAAAATTTTTTTAATTTTATGGCGGATGCCATGCCGAAAGGCCTGAACCTGTCGCCCTTTTTTTTATGCCTTACCGTTATTTTCCCCCGGATGCGGTTCAAATCCAGATAAGCGCGGTTTTTATCCCGCAATTCATGTTTTTTTACATTTTTTATCACACTGTGCGAGAAAGAAATTCCATCATAAGTAAACACGCCGGGTTTTTGCGGATCAAAAACAACCGCCCTTGCCTCTTTTTTTGCCTCATTTTTTGATACCAGGAAATGATTCCCGTGCGGAGCCGCGATAAATCCGTCAGGCAATGACGCCGCCTTGCCGCCGCTGATGCTGTGGTTCAGAAGCGAAACCTGTCCGAAGGTAACTTTTCTGCCGTTCGAAATCAGATTTTTCAGGATCATTGCGGAAACCCTGTAACGGATGGCCGTATGAAGCCGCAGAAACCAGCCTGTGTTTATAACCGCGCCGCCGCCGGCTGTCCTGACGCATCGTCCGTACGCCGCGCGCGCGTGGTGTTCCATAAAATCATTTTCATTTGTGATTATCGACACGGTCCTTGCGGCGGCATCCTTAAAGCCCTCGTTATATTCCTTCTCTATCAGGGGAATAAGCCCGTGCCTGATGCGGTTCCTTGTATAATCATTCCCCGCGTTTGACGAATCAAAAACAAATGGAATTTTTTCATTTTTAAGGTAATTAATTATTTCAGTTTTCTTTATACCCAGCAGGGGCCTGATCAGCCTTATTCCGCCGGAAATTTCCCTCTGTTCCGGGATTGACGATAGCCCGGCGGCTCCGGCGCCGGTAATAAGCCTGAATATAAGCGTCTCCGCGTTGTCGTCCAGGTTATGTCCGAGGGCGATGGTCCCAGAGCCGTATTTTTTTGCCGTTTTTACAAGAAATGAGTATCTGAGATCGCGGGCGGTTTTTTCCAGCCCGCCTTTTCCCGGAGACGCGGCTTTTTTTACATCCGCGCGCGAGCATTCATACGGGGTTTTGTAAAGCGCCGCCAGATTTTTTACAAATAATTCATCACGCAGGCTCTCGGCCCCCCGCAATTTGTGGTTGAAATGGGCAGCCACTATTTTTACACGCAATTCATCAGCAGCCAGGTTAAGCATATGAAAAAGTGCGACGGAGTCCGCGCCGCCGGAGACAGCGGCTATGATTGTTTTTTCACCGGGCCTGTTTAGCCTGACAAGTGAATTGTAAAAAGAGGCAAGGATTTCGTTTTTCATCGGGCAATTGTTCCCTTTAATAATGAGGTGTCCGGCGCTGATTTTTTAACGCCGGTTTTCCCGGAATTTGGTAGCGGCGGAGGGAATCGAACCCCCGACACTACGGGTATGAACCGTATGCTCTAAACCAACTGAGCTACGCCGCCACAAATTCGAAACGTTAATTTTATAACAGAATTATTGTTTTTAAGCAAGGTATTTTTAAGTTTTGCACCTTTTTCTGTATTGTGTTATAAATAAACTGTGAATTTAATATTGTATATAAGCAAACCCTTAAAGGAGCAAAGATGAAAAAAACAGCAGCTGTTTTTATCATGCTTTTATCGTTTTTTTGCGTTTTATCCGCTGAAGAAAAAAACGCTGACGCCGGCGGCAAAAAAGAGAATGTGCCGGTATTTAAATCGGTCGATAACGCTGTTATCGACGGAGCGCTTGACTCCTCCGTTAAAACTGATCCGTTGATTATTGGAACCCCGGATAAAAAAGGGCTTCCCTCCGGCAAAATTTACCTGGGCTATGATTCAGGCGACATATATATTTATGCCGACATAA
>Ga0181520_10004557_pt1 | contig 23063 bp, 20 predicted proteins | sample PEATcosm2014_Bin_29_FD_132451 | JGI IMG/M metagenome (GOLD analysis project Ga0181520, IMG submission 132451) | Peatland microbial communities from MTU Mesocosm Facility, Houghton, MI, USA - PEATcosm2014_Bin02_30_metaG | ecosystem: Environmental > Terrestrial > Soil > Wetlands > Peat | place...
CGGCGATCAGCGCCACCGCCGGCGTGTACGCGCTCTCGCCCTTCACCGCGTTCTTGCGTTCCTTGCGAAGGTCGAAGTAGTAGCGCGGATTCTTCGCCCCATCCATCGCCTTCCACGCCTTCTCGCTCACGCTCAGGTAGGCCAGCCCCGGCGGAATCATCACCGCCTTTTGCGAGCCGCCAATCAGCACGTCCACGCCCCAGCCGTCCACATCGAATGTCTGCGTCCCCAGCCCGGTGATGCCGTCCACAATCAGCAGCGTCTCCGTTCCCTTGACCAGCTTGGCCACCGCTTCCACATCGTGGCTCACCCCGGTCGAAGTCTCCGAAGCCTGCATATAAACGGCCTTGTGTTCCGGTTTGAGCGCCGCCTTGATCGCGGCGATCTCAAATGTCTGCCCGTAAGGCTTCTCCACCACATCCGCCACGCAGCCGAAGGCCTTGGCCAAATCCACCCAGCGCTCGCCAAACTTGCCCGCCGTCAACACCAGCACCCGGTCGCCCGGAGAGGTCAAATTCGAGACCGAAGCCTCCATCGCACCCGTGCCCGAACACGCCAGCAGCAGCACATCATTCTGCGTGCCGACAAAAACCTTCAATTGTGCCAGCACCTTGCTGAACAGCGCGCGGAACTCCGGTGTGCGGTGGTGCATGTCAGCCGCCGCCATGGCAAACTGGGCTGCGGGAAGTAACGGCGTCGGGCCGGGGGTAAACAAGCGTGTCTTGCGGATCATGGCTCTCTCCTCGTTTCTTGACGGGGCCTGTCGGGGAAGCGGGACTTCAATCAGCGTTGGACAGGTTCTTCGCAACACTGAACCGGTCCAGCCTCCCCACGGCCATCCGTCAATCACAGAATACACAAGATTGTGGATTATGTGAAATTCTTTCTGTGGAAATCTTCCCACTGTCCCAAATCGGGCAGGGAAATTCCGCGCTTATTCAGCCCCCGAAAATTCAGCCCCCTGAAATAAAGCGCCTCGGCAAGTTCATCCGCAAACACTGGACTCTGCAAGAGCAAACCACGTTAACCTTGCAATCTACCTCAAGAGCGATACAATTCCTTGGAACCCATTTCAAAGTGCGATCCCGTTTTGTACAAAGGAGCTGCATGTCACGAATCCTGCGGAATCTTTCCTTTTTCAGCATTGTTCTTTCGTCTCTTTTTGCAATCTGCCTATTGCCATCCTGGGCAAAGGACAAGCAGGCCGGCAATTATCCCCTGCGTGGTATGGTGCTATCGAGTTCTCCTGAAGGAGAGTATTTTTATCAGGTTGAAACCGACAGCAGGGTCTACTTGATGAAGTGTGAAAAGGTACCGGGCATTCATGGCAGTATGCCCGAGTGCATGTTTGATGACAGAGCGATTATGAACGGAGATATGCTCCAGTTTCGCGTGGAGGGCGATTGGGCCTATATGCCGGTTGCCAAAGGGGAGCAAGAACTACGCATTTTATCGACAGAGCTCAAAGTGATTCCTTCCTTGCCACCGCCAATGGCCAGTGAGAGCGGCAAGGGCTCCAACTCCGGCGAAGAGTACTGCATGGTGATCGGAATCGGTTTGCATACCAAGGGGCAAGAGAATGTGGGATGGTTTACCTCGCTCCTCACCAATCAGTCAGCCTATCACGCGAGTACACCGTCTTCGAGCATTCCTTCCGGCCTTGTAATGTCATCTGCGCCAGTTATAGCCACTCCTGTTACAGGAGGACCCCCTGTCATAATGACGCCCACCGCGCCCAGCAACGGAAACATTGTGACAGGCATTCCTGTGACAGGCGGCCCTCCGGTGACTGGGATTACGATGGGAGCACCGACAGGCGGCGGACCGCCTACGAGTTCATTCGATATAGGAGCTGGCATAGCCATGCTGCGAGGCATACATCTCCATACATCCTGGATTCGTCTCATGCGCGTCCGGGTGGGTGAGAATATTTATCAACTGGAGTGCTCCGCCAACTCCTGTGAACTCGACAATAAGCAGATCGAGCTAGGCGACACGCTCGTGATTCGCGTGGAGAATAAGTGGGCATATATATCAACAGGCTCAGGCAGCGGAGCGAAGGAACAGAAGTTCAGAATCGTGACTGACGATGACTAGAACATAGGATACCAACTCAAGGGCTGTTGAGACTGAGCGTGCTCTACTTCATGACGCTTTTGTTGTTGTCGCCAGAGTTTGCCCCGAGCGTACCCGAAGAGGTGGGAACCCACGAATCAAAATCAAATCAGTAGTTCAGTAAGGAACCCCATGAGTGAAGCAATCTCCCTCGAAGCCCAGGTCAACCAGCAGGTCATCCTCGCCATGAAAGCCTACATTGGGGGCTGAAATTTTTCCAGTCCATCAACCCAAAAGATTATCAGTCTTCCATCGAAGTCGTGCGGCGGACCATTTACTCTATTCTGCATACTAATGAAGCCTAAGCCTGAAATCGTCCGTCTTGCCGGGGAGATTCGCTCCCGTTCAAGCCAGTTGGCTGTGCCAAATGCAGTGTCCATACGTGCGATACGGCGGGATATATCCCGCCGTATCGCAAATGCCACTCCGCAAAGCGTCATTCAGCTTGGCTTGCATCTGCTCGCGAGACCCAATGATCTGATGCGGTTCTTCTCGTATGAAATCGTGAGCCAGCACAAGCCTGCGTTTGAACAACTGACCGCCGATGACCTGTTGAAATTCGGTGAAGGAATCAATAGTTGGGGTTCCGTCGATTGTTTCGCCATGTACCTTTCTGGCCCCATGTGGGCACGAGGCACAATCTCCGATAAGACGATTAGGGAATGGGCGCGCAGTCAGGATCGATGGTGGAGGCGTGCCGCGCTGGTCAGCACCGTAGCGTTGAGCCGGGGCGGGAACGTTAAAGACTTTATCCGCGTGGCGCGAATCTGTACTTTGCTCGTCGATGACCGGGACGACATGGTGGTGAAGGCTCTCTCCTGGGCTTTACGCGAAGCCGCCAAGAAACACCCTAAACTGGTCAGAAGTTTTCTTGCGGAGCATCACGAGGCTCTTGCTGCCCGCGTCAAACGAGAAGTAAACAACAAACTCACAACCGGCCTGAAAACGCCTCGTAGCCGCGCAAAAAACTATTGAGCCGCCGATAGTTGTTTTCACGGGTGGGCATAAGTCTACTTGCGCAAGGACATGAATCCTCCGGAGTTAAAATAAAGCTATGAGCGAAGCAATCTCTCTCGAAGCCCAGGTCAACCAGCAGGTCATCCTTGCCATGAAGGCCCATGACGCCACGCGCACCACCACCCTGCGCCTCATCAAGAACGCCCTCAAAAATAAATTCATTGAGAAGCGCGAGCCGCTCACCCCCGCCGAGGAGCAGCAAGCCCTGGCCACCATGATCAAGCAGCGCCGCGACTCCATCGAGCAGTTCACCCAGGGCAACCGCCCCGAGCTGGCCGCCAAAGAAGCCGCCGAGATCGCCGTCATCGAGGAGTTTTTGCCCAAGGCCCTCGACGAATCCGCCCTCGCCGCGCTCGTAGCCGAAGCCGTCGCCGAAGTTGCCGCCGCCACCGGCCAAAAGCCCACCCCCAAAGAGATGGGCCAGGTCATGAAGGCCGTGCAAGCCAAGCTCCAGGCCAAGAGCCTCCGCGCCGAAGGCCGCATCGTCAGCGAGATGGTCAAAAAAGCCCTGGCAGGTTAGCAAGCCTGTGCTGTAAGTTCTCAGCTTTTCTCCGATTTGATCAGGGCAAGGAACCGATCCAGTTCCTCCCGGTCGATGCCATCCGACTGGCTGGCCTTTTCGTCGCGCGGTTTGCGGGGATCGCGCACCACAAAACTCAGGCCGACGCCGTCATTGCCCCAACGGTTAGCTCGGGCCAGCAAGGAGATCGAAGATTCCGCCTTCGCTCCATTGCGGCCTGTCTTTCTCAGCGTCATCTGGACCAGAGTGTCGGGATACCAGCGCTCGTCGGTCACCACATACAATCCCGTGTCGCTGATATTCCGAATATCGTGCGGTTGCGGAGAGCCGCCGGTCCAAAAATACGCGGACAGGCCTGGCAACGCGGCGCGAGGAGCCTTTCTCGGATCCGGTGGATCCGGAAAGAGCCATCGCAGCAGCCAATTCCTCGGCTTGTTGGCCTGCTTCATCCACGGTCGCGCCTCGACAGCCTCTTCCGCTGGTGGCGCTGTGGCAGCGTTCTTCGCAGAGTCTTCTTCAGCGGGCTGCGAAGCGGCAGCGACGCCCCTATTCGGCGTCTCCCGCGTTGCAGGCTCTTCCTGCGCGGAGGGGAATGTGGAGCTAGAACCAAAGAGCCGAGACATTTCAAGCTCAGTCTCCCCAGCAAGGCAGAAGGCTACTTGATCTCCCGCTTGGGTATGCGAATTAAAGATAGATTGCGTCGGTAGCGCCAGCACACTCGTCGCCGCGGGGCTCGAAGGCGAGACGCGGTAGGTGGGAAATAATTCAACCGTTTCGATAACCTGGTGCCTGGCGTCCAGGTAAATCAGATCAAGCGGGACGCGCACATTGGTCGTGGGTATTCCCTTGAATGGAACTATCCAAAGTCCCGTGCCGGATTCGGGCGTAAGCTGCGGCATTCGATGCGCGAGGCTGGCAAAAGAAAAATCGCCGCTAGCAACCTCCGCGCCGAGAACGCAGCCTTTCGTCTGGTTGTATGCGCAGAGGAGTTTCGCTTCCGCATTGCCTTCCCCACTCGGCATGCCATCCCAAAGCTGGGGTTGGATCAGGGCTTCATATGATTTATCCATAGAGACGTCTTCAACCAAAGGCACGATTGTTGCGCCTTGCAGTTCTCTATTGCTTCTATCGGCAGAATCCTGTCCATGAATTAGTTACTTTTTTGATTGAGCTGAGATGTGGCCGGACGCCGGGCGCTCCAAATCCCGCTTCCGCAATCTAAAAGAGATAGCTGTCGGGCCGGCATCGCCATCGTTCTCCCAGGTCTTTTCTGCAAATTCCCTTGAATTTCTGCATCTGCGGCCGCAGTTTTGAATCCCATCTAGGGGTTCCCCGCCGTAGCTCCTGCCATCCCCCCTTGGATGCCGTTGCGCGGCTCCCCAGGAGGCCAAGTCCCAATGGCCACAGTATTCGCTCCTCGTCCTGACGAGGAAGACGCTCCCCGTCTCTCTCTCGTCCTTCCGGCCGACGCCCCTGCCAGCCTTCCCGCCAGTCAGGACATCGATTCAACGCTGCACGAAAACCGCGTCTTCGCCCCTCCGGCCGGCTTCAGCGCCATGGCGCACATCGGCAGCATGGAAGAGTACGAGGCTCTCTACCGCCAATCCATAGCCGATCCCGAAGCCTTCTGGGCCGATGCGGCAACGAATCTGCATTGGTTCAAACGCTGGGACAATGTCCTCGAATGGAATCTTCCCTGGGCCAAATGGTTTGTCGGCGGCAAGCTCAACCTCAGCTATAACTGCGTCGATCGCCATGCTCTCGGCAAGCACGGCCAGAAGACGGCTCTCATCTGGGAGGGCGAACCATCGGGCGAGCAGCGCCGCCTGACCTACGCCGAGTTGCACGTCGAGGTGCAGCGTTTCGCCAACGCGCTCAAAAATCTCGGAATTCAGAAGGGCGACCGCGTGGCCATCTACATGGGCATGACGCCGGAGCTGGCCATTGCTCTGCTTGCCTGCGCCCGCATCGGCGCGATTCACTCGGTTATCTTCGGCGGATTTGCCGCCAATGCCATCGTCGACCGCGTCAACGACTCCGGCTGCGTCGCCATCCTCACGCAGGATTCCAGTTATCGTCGCGGCAACGAGATCCAGCTCAAGCAGATCGTCGACGAAGCCGTGCTCAAATGCCCCACCGTGCGCCACGTGGTCGTCCTGCGCCGCAGCGGCGCTCCTGTCACCATGGTCGAGGGCCGTGACCATTGGTGGCACGAACTGACAGCCGCCACCTCGCCCATTTGCCCGCCCGAAGAGATGGATTCCGAAGACCCGCTCTTTATCCTCTACACCTCCGGCACCACCGGCAAACCCAAGGGCCTGGTCCACACCACCGGCGGCTACGCGGTGCAGACCTACCTTACAACCAAGTACATCTTCGACCTGAAGGAAGAGGACATCTACTGGTGCATGGCCGACATCGGCTGGATCACCGGCCATTCCTATGTGGTTTACGGGCCGCTGGCCAACGGCGCCACGGTGCTGCTCTTTGAGGGCGCTCCGGCCTGGCCCGTCTTCTCCCGCTGCTGGCAGATCGTCGAGGAGCACAAGGTGACGGTCCTGTATACCGCGCCCACAGCCATTCGCGCCTTCATCAAGTGGGGCGACGAATTTGTCGAGAAGAACTCTCAGGATTCGCTGCGCTTGCTCGGCTCCGTCGGCGAGCCCATCAATCCCGAAGTCTGGATGTGGTATCGGGAAAAGGTTGGTCACGCACGCTGCCCCATTGTCGATACCTGGTGGCAGACCGAGACCGGCGCCATCCTCATTTCGCCTTTGCCCGGCGCAACTCCCACCAAACCGGGTTCGGCCACATTGCCTTTCTTTGGCATTCAGCCCGAGGTCGTCAACAAAGAGGGCAAGCCGGTTCCCCCCGGTCACGGCGGCTTTCTGGTGGTGCGCAAGCCCTGGCCGGCGATGGCGCGCACCATTTACGGCGATCCGGAGCGCTTCCACCAAACCTACTGGAGCCAGGTCAAAGGCAGTTACTTTACCGGCGACGGCGCGCGTGTCGACGAAGATGGCTACTTCTGGCTGATGGGCCGCGTCGACGATGTCATCAACGTCAGCGGCCACCGCCTGGGCACCATGGAAGTGGAATCTGCGCTGGTCTCTCATCCCATGGTCGCGGAGGCCGCCGTCGTCGGCCGTCCCGACGAACTCAAAGGCCAATCCATCGCTGCTTTCGTCGTTCTCGAACATCCCAACAAGCCCACACTGGCACTCAAAGAGGAGTTGCGCAAATGGGTCGCCAAAGAAATCGGCGCGCTCGCCCGTCCCGACGTAATCCGTTTCACCGAGATTCTGCCCAAGACCCGTTCCGGCAAAATCATGCGCCGCCTGTTGCGCGAACTTGCCTCCAGCGGCGAGGTCAAAGGAGACATCACCACTCTCGAAGACTTTTCCGCCATCGCTCTATTGCGCGAGGTGGAAGAGGTATAACAATTTCAGGAGCGTCGATGCACTACACCGGTATTTGTTTCCGGTTAACTCTGTTTCTGCTCTTCATGCTCGCAGTTCCCAGGTTGTGGGCGCAGGGTCCGCCTTTTCAAACCGACGACCCAGTGCCGGTTGACCTGCATCATTACGAGTTCTACATCTTCGGCGCCATGGATGGCACTACGGCGGAACTCGACTCCTCCGCCCCGGCCTTTGAGTTTAACTGGGGAGCCATTCCCAGAGTGCAGCTTCACGCCATTCTGCCTTGGGGCGCGGTCGTTCCATCCAACAATCCCGTCTATCTGCCCGGCGGCGTTGGTCCCAGCGCCTTTGGACTTACAGATATGGAATTGGGCGCGAAGATCGCCTTCGTCAAGGAGTCGAAACACGTTCCCCAAATCGGCAGCTTCACCATGTTCGAGATGCCCACCGGCAATTCCGACAAAGGCCTTGGCGTCGGCAAGGTATGGTACAAGCTCCCTCTCTGGTTGCAAAAGAACATCGGTCCTTGGACCTTCGATGGTGGCGGCGGCTATCAGGTCGTCCAGCAAACGCAATTCCGTGATTTTCCTTACACCGCGTGGCTTGTGAAACGCGTGATGAACAAGAGGCTGGAGCTGGGAGCAGAGGTCTTCGCACATGGGCGGGAGGGCTTCGCCGCGGCGCAAACACAAGCTTCCACCATGATCGACGCCGGTGGCTACTACCACTTCAAGAATCCCGACCATCAATTGCTCTTCGCCTACGGCCACTCCGTCGCCGGACAGACAGAGAACTACGCTTATCTCGGCCTGTACTGGACATGGGGAAAAGACGACAAGAAGAAGGCCGTCGAAAATGCATTATTATCCCGGCGGCATAACTTGAATGGCTTTTGAAGCTCTCGCGGCTTGTTAGTGTTCCGAGTCAGAAATACGCAGCACAATAATAGTCAGGTGCCCCAGGTCCCTCGCATTTGGGGACCTGGGATTGAAGCAGCCACCAGCATAGGAGGTCAGTCAATGGAAATCACGGAACGCAGCCTGTGGACACTCATCCACGGCATGGGATTCGGCGCGCTCTATCTGCTTGCCTGTTCCGGCGCTCTCGTCGAGCTCTATCGTCGCTACTCCTCAAAAGCGGCAAATCCCATCGCTCCGGGGGACGATAACTTCCTCAAGGTCTATCTAGTCGCCATGTCTGTGCTTGCATGGCTAACGGTCCTTTCCGGCGCATACATCATCTACCCTTGGTATCGCGCCGCTGCTCCTGCGGGAATCGTCAATCTTGCCGCATTTCCTCAAAGGTTGCTCCAGTCGAATCCGGCTACCAGCGGGTGGCACTCTCTCGGAATGGAGTGGAAAGAGCATATTGCGTGGCTCGTGCCTATCTCCATCACCATGGCCGCCGCCGTTGTCATTCGATACGGCCGAGACCTCAGAAATCATCCTCAGCTTCGCGCCGCGCTCCTGTGTTTTACTTTGGTTTCGTTTCTTGCCGCCGGCATCGCCGGTTTCTTTGGAGCCATGTTAGTGAAACACGCGCCTGTTGAAGGCGGCCAAATGATTCATCTGATGCAGGGAGAATAACTATGAACAAACAAAAATCTTCGATCACCGCAACCACCGCCGTCCTGCCCAATGGCTCTGGCGCAGCTGCCATTCTCGCCGCCGGAATTGGATCATTCATGGTTGGAGTCCTGGCCGTCGCGGCAGACAAATCCGCCTTCCTTAAAAACCTGTTCATCTTTTACAAGCCAACCGGCCCTCTCTCCGGCGTATCCACGTCGGCCATTCTCGTCTGGCTGATTGCCTGGGGAATCCTGGAAGGTCGTTGGCAGAAACGGAATGTCGCTCTATCTCGTATCAACGCCCTAGCTCTAGTATTGCTCGGCCTGAGCTTGTTGCTGACATTTCCTCCAGTCGCCGACCTTTTCTGAAAGACTGTATTGCCGAATCATGAATCGCTGTAAACGAACGTATCTGGCCCCGCCGCGGGTGCCCTTCGTCTATTCTTCCCTATAATCCTCACGAATACCTTGTACCCGAATTCTTTAGATATAGGTGACCTTAGAAGCACACCTTACCCGCGCTTTAAAGCCCGGAAAAATGTCGAAAAAGTATGCTTCCAAGACCACGAATCGGCTTCGCCGCGCCACGTCGAAGACCATTCAGAACAGGCTCATTTCTTTATCAACCCGTATTCCCGGGCTACCTGTTCGAGCCGTTGCCGCATGGCGGCCGAGGGTGGAACCAGTGGCAGGCGCACGTGGTCCGTACAGCGGCCCATCAGCGAGAGCACCGTCTTCACCGGGCAGGGATTCGAGTCCCAGAAGTTGGCGTCGATCAGCTTCGCGAAGCGGCGCTCCAGCTCTTGCGCCTCGGACCAGTTATTACTCAGCGCGGCATGAATCATGCGGCTCATCTCCGCCGGAATCTCGTTCGAAGCGACGCTGATAAGTCCTTTGGCTCCAACGCCAATCGACCCCAGTCCCATGTTGTCGTCACCGCTAAAGACCTTGAATTCCTTAGGCAGGAGATGCACCAGCTCGGCGACCTGGGGCAGCTTGCCGCTGGATTCCTTGATGGCCTCAATGTTCGGAGCGGCCTCGGCCAGACGCGCGACCGTCGCCGGATCGAGGTTTACGCCGGTGCGCCCTGGAATGTTGTAGATCACCACGGGTAGCGGCGCAACAGCCTTGGCCAACGCCAAAAAGTGCTGGAACTGGCCTTCCTGCGAAGGCTTGTTGTAGTAGGGATTGGCCGACAGCACCGCGCCCAAACCATTCACCTGCTTGAGCTTAGAAGCCATCCGCACCAGTGTCCGGGTGTTGTTCTGCGTGCACCCCGCCCACACCGGCACACGCCCGGCAGCCGTCTCCACCACCAGCGTGACCGTCCGCAGCCACTCTTCTTCGTCCAGAGTGGATGCCTCGCCGGTCGACCCGCACGCCACCAAAATGTCGATGCCCGACTCAATCTGCCAGTTCACCAGCGCCTTCAGCGCCGCCTCGTCAATCGAACCGTCCGCCCGGAAGGGCGTGACAATTGCAGTACCGCAACCTGTGGTCTCCATATTTAGAGAATATAACGAAAACTGCGTTGAAAAGCCTAGATATGCCCACTAAACAGCGAGCGATCTAGGAGATAAAACAAAGCCGTCGGAGGGTGTGGCTGTATGCTCGAAGCAGTTCGTATTTTTCCCCAAGCTATGCGCTATACAACACAATTTCTGCTTTCAGCCCTGGCGGCGGTGCAGTTTCCCACGACCGATGCGCCGGAGATTGCCTTCCTGGGCCGCTCCAATGTGGGCAAATCGAGCCTGCTGAACAAGCTGGTGGGCGAGAAGGCGGCCAAAGTTTCGCAGACGCCGGGACGGACGCGGGCCATCAACTTCTTTGCATTATTGGACTCGAGCCGCCGGACGAAGCTGGTGTTTGCGGACCTTCCCGGCTACGGCTACGCGAAGATTTCCAAGTCGATTTCGGAGACTTGGCCGGCATTCATTGAGCCTTATCTGGCGATACGCTCCACGCTGAAGCTGTGCGTCTGCCTGGTGGATTCGAATGTGCCCGCACAGCAAAGCGACCGGCAGTTGATCGACTGGCTGCGGGCTGCGGGTCGAGAGTTCATTGTAGTGGCAACTAAAATTGACCGGCTCAGTGGCAACGTGCGCACGCGCAACCTGCACGAGCTGAAGCAGAAGCTGGAGCTGGATGAACTTCTGCCCGTCTCGGCCAAAACTGGTTCTGGGGTGAAGGAACTTTGGGCGAGGATTGAGGCTGTAGGGAGCTAATCAGCGACTTTGGAAATCGGAGGTATGATGCTGAACGTCTCCGATCTTCCATCACGGCTTCGTGTTAGATAGATGGGAACGCCGATTTCCGCACCTGCGACCTTTTCGCGCACCCTCTCGATGAATTGATTTGTGGTACATTCATCGCAACGCAGCAAGCGCACGCCTTGCAATCTCCGGCCCAGATAGCGCGGAGCGAGGCGGAGCCATCTTCGGGGTGACGCGGCGGCCTGACTCGAATCAGAGCTAAGGCAATCGAGAGCTAGGGCGTCAAGTTTGGGCATCCACTGAGCCGGCGCCTCCACGACGCTCCATGTAAGCAGCACCTGGTTTTCATCGGGATGAATAGCCACCACAGGACGCGCTCCCTGGCTGAGAAAAGCGGCGAACTCCGGCGCGGGCGCGGAGCGCGGATGCAGCAGATCAGGAAGCACGCCGCGCTCGATCAGCAGATGGGCGAAATCAGCTTCATTATCCAGAGCCACGCAGACGGCAACCGTTGTGTGCTTGCGAATTTCGTTTTTCAGAATGCGCAGAGCCTCGTCGAGCGATGAAACAAGGAAGTCCACCACGCCGTCGCGAATGGCCTGCTTGCCGGCGGCTGCGTCTGCCGAGACAGCCAGCGAGGCGGCGCCAGCGATGTTGGCCGCCACCAGTAGGGCGCGGGCTTTGTCGTCAAGTTGTCCGGCATAGAGAAGTTTTCCGCCCAGGCTGGGTTCAGCATCCGGACCGTGGTCCGCGGCTAGCATGAGGCCAGCGTAGTAATGCTCAACCTGCAAAGCGAACTCAAGCGCGGCAGCCGGATTGGGGTTGGTTGGCATGGAGTGCGTTAGGTGAGCAAGAAGATTACGAGGAATGCGCGCCTAGTTACCGGCCGGGTCTATTCGTGGAATTGTTCCATCATGTTCAGCCGCCTGACATAAAAGACAAACTCTCCAGGTATAGCGAAGACTTGTGGATGATTTGAAGCCTTCTTTCCAACGCAATTATTGGGGGCCATAACCCCAGTTGCGAGGATGTCGGAGATCTGGTACCAACGATCAAGAGCCGGCCCCTGCACCGAAGAGCCGCTATCTTTGTTGACATCGCAATTGGCATAGACGGAATAGGCGCTGTCGTAGGTGGCGTGTACCGAAAGCAAAGTCGCATCGCCGGGCACGGTCAGCTTGCCTGTTCCGTTCTCATTCTTCACCACCCAATTGCCGTGGACCGTTTGTTGGTGATCGATGCGCACCAGGAAATTGGAGGTGGCGATGAGCTTTCCGGATTTTCCATCTAACATGCGGAGGGTGATGGTCTTCTCTGTTTGCGCGCACAAGGAAACGCAACAAGCCGTAATGCACAGAAGAAGGTTGAGCACGCGGCGAGTTTGTTGAATCATTTTGCCTCCGGGATTACCACTGCGTTCACCACGTGGAGTAGGCTTGGCCTCCGGTGCTCAGTTCCTGCGAGCCGGAGTGGATGTCGTCGATGCCGGGTTCGGTCTGGTCCAGCGAGTAGAGCGCTCCGTTGGAGTCCGTGACCCAGGTGTCTTTGGAGTGGGTAAATGGATCCTCGGGGACGACCTTGAGGTAGCCGCTCGTGATAAGGTCGTCAAGCGACTGCGGGGCCTTCTGCTTGTCCATAGTGTAGGAGTCGATGGCCGCACGCATCACATGCAGGTCTTCCTTGAGCACGGCTTCACGGGCCTGTTTCATGGCGCTGATATAAAGAGGTACAGCCACCATCATGAGTATGCTGATGATGGACATGACGATCATCAGTTCCATCAAGGTAAAGCCCGCGTCTTGTTTGCGAATCCTGCTCACTGAATCCTCTACCGCCAAATAGCGTGTCTACCAGTCAGAATACTTGGTTCCGTCCAGAGCCGTGCCCGGCGACTTGGAGTACACATCGAAGACGCTGTCCCCGCCGAAGGAGGTCGAAGTGGGATCGTCCTTCATGGAGCGCAAGCCCCACTCCGCCTTGCCGGTCATGGGGTCGACAGGAATGTGGCGCAGGAACTTCACCTTTTTCCCCTGTATATCGACGCCGTTGACCAGCGTCTCCAGATCGGGCGGATAGCCCTGGCTGTCGAGCTTCACCTGGAAGGCGTTTCTGTCGGCCGCGTCTTTGTAGTGATCGATGGCGTCGCGCATCATCCATAGGTCGTAGCGCAGGTATCGCTCGTTCTGGCGCTTGACCTGGAAGCGGGCGACAGGCAGCGCGGCCGAGGCGAGGATGGAGAGAATCGCCACGGTCACAATAAGTTCGACCAAGGTAAGTCCACGCTCACCGGGACGGACATAGCGAATTTGCCGGGCGTCCTTCATCACGAGCCTCATCGGCTTACTTCACCTGAATGTTGACGCGTGCGCCCTCGGCCGTCAAGAACTTCTGAGCGCTGTTGACCGCGCCGGGCCTGGTGATTGCGACTGCGCTGTCACCGGCGCTCTTGGCCTGGAATGTGAGCACGCAAACCACTCCCGCACCGTTTACTCCGGAAGCTCCCGGCGGAAGCGAAGCGTTGATGTTGACAGAGCCGGGCCCGTCGTCACGGTGCACCAGTGCCACCGCCTGCCCGTTGCGGCCCAGAAAGTCACCGTTGTCCACGTTGAGCAGCGAAAGCGCGGCGGGATCGTAGGAAATCTGCAAAGGAACGGCTGCGATATCCGTTCCACCAGTCAGCACTACGGAAATTTTGAAGGTGGCGCCGGGAGCCACCAGCGCGGGTTGTTGCGTAAGCGCGAATTTCACATTGGATGGCGCCGGCGTGGAAGCAGGCGGGTTGACCGGCGCGGTATTGCCAGTGGTCTCAGCGGCCTTGCGCAACTGGTCGAGCGCGGCTGGGGCAGCGGCCAGGGCGCTTTGGCCGGGAACCGTGCCCACGTTGGGTTTCGCATTGGCTGATGGGCGTGCAGAGTTTGTGGGCGGCTTGGGCTCTGGACTTGAATTGGAGTTCTCAGCCGATGCGTGGCGCAACTCAATGGATGTGCCGGCGCCGGTGTCCACGGTGCGGAGATTTACCTGCTCCAGAGATTGTGAACGAACCACGTGCGGCACCACCAGGAAGACCAACTCATCGTCGGCGATGGTGTGATCCTTGGAGCCGAATATGTATTTGAGAATGGGAATCGAACTCAGACCGGGAATGCCGGTCGAGCTTTGCGTGTCCTGTTTGTCCTGAATGCCGCCCAGGATGCTGGCCTCGCCCTCGCGCAGGCGAATCACCTGATCGACAACGCGCTGAGAAATAATTGGCTCAGTGACGCCGCTGATGGTGACGGATCCGCTCTGTGAGGTCACCTCAATCTTGATTTTGAGCGTGACGTCGCGGTCGAAGTGGACGGTTGGCGTCATCTCGATATTCACGCCCACGTCCTGGTACTGGAATTGCGTGTTGACCAGCGAACTGACCACGGCGGTGGCTGCGCCTGTCTGGTAGGAACCAGTGGCGATGGGAATCTTGGAGCCGATCTTCATGGTTGCTTTTTGCGCGTCGGTGGCCCGGATGCGGGGATTCTGCAGAATTTTGGTATTGGTGTCGGTGAGCAGCAGGTTGGCCGTGGCCGATCCCACAGTGACAGCAAAATCCGTGGCCTTCAAATGAGACAATTGGTAGAGCGTTGGGCTAGTCGTACTGGTGGTCGATCCGGTTGTTCCCGTGCCAGTTGTGGTTGTGGTGCTCGAAGGCGGCTGCAACGCAACTCCAACACTGCTGGGCCAGGCGATGCCTAGAGTTTTCTCCCAGTTCTTGCTCACCTCCAGGACGGCGATGTCCACCACCACCTCGGGGCGCGCCTTGTCCAGGTCGTTGATGAGTTTTTCCGCCAGCATAAGCTCGTCTGGAGTTGCGCGCATAACAATGGCGTTTTGGCTGGGCACCGGGTAGACCTTGGCGTTGGGCAGAAGGTTGCGAATAGCGGTATTTACGTCGTTCAGGTCGCTCTGCTGCCATGCGTTGGACAGATAGAAGGTCTGCACAGCCTGCTCATCAAGCTCCGTATGGCGCGCGCGAGTGTTTTCGGCCACAAAAAGCGTATTGTCAGTGACCGGTCTCCAGAAGGTGTTGGAGATGGTGCCCACAATGCGCAACGCGTCGAGCAGAGAGACATTGTTCAGGTCTACCTGAATTCGCTTGCTGTTGTATGCCGGATCGAAGAGCACATTGACGCCTGCGGCCTTGCCGATTGCCTGGTAAACCATCTTGGCGTCTTCCTGGATGTGCAGCGTGAGCGGCTCGTTGGAGACCGGCTTCAGAACGGCCGGCGCGCCCATCGCTTCCAGGTTCTCCTGCTTGCCCTCGGGCTGGGGAAGGCTGGTCTCTGAGGTTGGGGTTACCTCGCCGTGTTTCTTACGCACTGCTGCGATGGCCTGCTGCGCGGACTCATTGCTGGGGTCGATCTCGGCGGCGTGAAGAAACTCCGACAGCGCCCCCTGTTCGTTGCCGGCATCCAGCAGCTTTTGTCCCTTGGTCACATGTGTGGCCGAAGCTGTAATGCGCACCCGGTAGAGCGCGGCGCGGAATTGCAGATCCTTGGGAGCTTTTTTGTAGGCTTTCTGGTAATTGTCAAAGGCGGCGTCGTAGTCCTCCTTCGCTTCGGCGGCCTGGCCGTGCTTGAAGAAGGAGTTGGCCGATTGGGCTCGCAGGGAAGCGCTGGACAGGCTGAAGACCGCCAGGATGGCAAGAAGCGCAATCCGGAAAATGGCTCCTGAAAAAACGGATCTGGTGGCAGCCTGTGCTTGAACGCTGCTTTTCATCGAACTCCCCGGCGTCTTCGCCGGCCCGTACTGCTCATCGGGCCCTTGCGGGCTGCCTTGGCCGCCCCAGACGCGCATTTTGACGCGATACCGATTGGTTAAAACTTCCATTCGACGCAGCCCCATTCTAACAAAACCGCGCCAATGCTAGGATTAAGAATCGAGGAGGCTTGCGGATGGCTCGCCAAACCAGCCACGTGATCGACCAAAAGGCCAGCACCGGTCCGCAGAAGCCTGCCAAGCCCCGCGATCCGGTGGCTAGCGGCCAGCGCGATGCCGCGCACAATCGCACCGCCAGCCACAACTATTTTCTCCTCGAAAAGTTCGAAGCCGGCGTCAGCCTGCGCGGGACTGAAGTGAAGTCCATCCGCGAGGGCAAGGCCAACCTCAAGGACTCCTACGGCCTCATCCAGAACGGCGAGGCGTTTCTGCTCAACCTGCATATCGGTCCCTACTCCCACGGCAACATCTCCAACCACGACGCCACACGTACCCGCAAGCTGCTGCTGCACAGCGGCGAGATTCGCAAGCTACTCTCCAAGACGCAGATCAAGGGCCACACGCTCATCCCCACCAGGCTTTTCTTCCGCAACGGCCGGGTTAAATGCGAGCTGGCAGTGGCCAAGGGCAAGCAGGACTGGGACAAGCGCGAGACCGAAAAGCGCCGCGAAGCCGATCGCGATGCCCGCTCCGCCGTCAACGCCAGTAAACACAAGATGGGACGCTAGACGCGATATGGTAGGCAGGGATTCAACCCTGAAACTGATCCCTTTCTATTGATTGGCGTTTGATTCAGAACCACTGATAACTGTCCACTGTTCACTGTAAACTGTCTCTATGCGGACTCAACTCTCTTTTGCGCCTCTCTCCCAAATCGAAACCGAGCTCTTGGCCGTCCTGGCCGCCGACACACAAACCTCGAAAGACGCCGACGCCAAACCCCAGCCCGTGCTGCTGACCACTGATCCGGCTGTCCAGGCCGCCGCGTCCTCTCTGTTGGCCAGCGGCGAATTCAAGGCTGGCGCGAATGAGACGGCGCTGCTCCACGCCCCGGCAGGCCTCGCCGCAAAGCGTCTTCTGCTTGTCGGCCTGGGCAAGCAGGCGAAGGTTACAGCTAACTCCGTGCGCAACGCCGCCGGTACCGCAGTCCGCTTCATCAAGCCGCTTGGCCTTCGCGAACTGGTTCTTTCTCTTCTTGAAAGCGACCCAAAAACATTGCTCCACACGGCAAGCGTGAGAGCCGCCGTCGAGGGCGCATTTATCGGCGACTTCGATTCCGACACCTATCGCAGCGAGCGCAAGGATCAGAGCGTCGAGTCATTCACGCTGGCCGCGCCCGCTAACGCAGACAAGACCGCGCTTCAAGCCGCCTTCGACGAAGCCATCATCATCGGCGAGAGCCAGAACTTCGCTCGCACGCTGGTCAACGAGCCGGGTAATAAGCTGACGCCCACCCTCCTCGGCCAGCGTGCCGCTCAAATGGCCGACGAGGTCGGCCTCGGTTGGGAGGTCCACTCCACCGAAAAGCTGCGTGAGCTGAAGATGGGCGCATTCTGGAGCGTGTCTCAAGGCTCTGCCGAGCCGCCCGCTCTGATCGTCCTGCGCTACGAGCCCATAGGCTTGACCAGCGGCCCGGTTCTCGGTCTGATCGGCAAGGGCATCACCTTCGATTCCGGCGGAATCTCCATCAAGCCCGCCGACAAAATGGAAGAGATGAAAACCGATATGGCCGGAGGCGCAGCCATGCTTGGCGCCATGCGCGCCATCGCCCTGCTCAAGCCCAAGGTGCGCGTCCTCGCCGTCATCTGCGCCGCGGAAAATATGCCCTCCGGAACCGCGCAAAAACCAGGCGATGTGCAGACGGCAATGCCTTTTTCTCCTGACAAGCCGGGAAAAACCATCGAGATCATCAACACTGATGCCGAAGGCCGCCTGGTCCTGGCCGATGGCCTTACATATGCGCGGCAGCTCGGCGCAACCCACCTCATTGACGCCGCTACGCTCACCGGCGCTTGCGTTGTCGCCCTCGGTCACGTTAATGCCGGCGCATTTTCCAACGATGAGGACGCCTGGGCAAAGTTCGACGCCGCGCTCACCATCTCCGGCGAAAAATTCTGGCGCTTGCCGTTGGGCGAGGAATACGCCGAGATGATCAAGTCCAATATCGGCGACATCAAAAACACCGGCGGACGCTGGGGCGGTGCTTGCACAGCAGCCGAGTTCCTCAAAGTCTTTGTCGAAGACACGCCCTGGATTCACCTCGACATCGCCGGCCTGGCCTGGGCGGAAGACTCCAAGCCATGGATCGCCAAAGGCCCCAGCGGCGTTGCCGTGCGTTCGATTCTGGAGTGGGTGAGGAGCTACGAATAACAAGCTTCTTGTTCTTGGATACTGTGGCCAGGCGTAATGGGGTAGTTATTCTGGGACGCCTGTGTTTTTTGAACAAGCTGTATGAAGCCAAGGGGCATGAGGCATCGTTCTGATTCGACTTGGTCTTCATTTCAGGGTGTAACGGGCCTCTTCCACCTCTCGGGTTCTGTTGGTGAGCGAAGATATCCATTGCTGCCATGCATCGTCGAAGGCATAGAGTTTTGGAACATCAAGGTTCATCTCGCCAGGGGAATTCGAAATGAGACGAATAGCAGGGGCTTGATAGCGATCCCTGGGAACGACTAGGTAGCCACTCACTGAGCGCCTTCGGATCGATTGAGTAAAAAAGACGCCCCGCACAGTCACAGATTCCTGATCAAAAAACACAACTGAATAGGCGGCGCTGATGGCGAAATAGGCAGCCACCAGGAATAGACCAATGCTAATGGCCCAAAACAGTAGGTGGTCACCCTGTGCGTTATCGTAATCCCGCATTAGCAAAATACAGCCGAACGTAACTAAGATGACTACCCACACAAGATACGAAATCTTCGAGCCGAGCGAATAACGATAGATGCGGACCCCAACCGGTGAATCCTGCGAGATTTCCATGTCGGACACCCCTGCAACCAAGTGTTCTAAATAGTGTTTTAGTTTACATCGCCTCTGGACTATCAATTCCCAGCCAACTCAGCGCCAGCACTAACTCGCGCAGCGCAACCGCAGCTGTCGCCAGCAAGAAGGTTTTCCGCGCCGGGTCTTCCTCGGTAAGTATGTGGTGCTTGTGATAGAAGTTATTAAACTCCTGCGCTAACTGGAAGGCGTGCTTGGCTAAGTAAGCCGGCTCGGAGGTCGCAATGCACTGCTCCAGCACCAGAGTGCGCCGTGCCGCCTGTAACCACAGTGCCCAGATATCTTCATCGTCTTCGCCACTAATGAACTCAGAAATATTGCCGCACGCAGTGCCTAACTTCGCTAACTCCGCTTCAGGAGTCGTTCCCGCCTTGCGGAAGATGTTCTTCGCCCGCACAACAGCGTACTGAATATAAGGTCCCGTCTCGCCCTCAAAGCTCAGTGCATCCTTGAAATCAAAGGCGATCACCGAGTTGCGCGTGAACTTCAGCATGAAGTAGCGCAGCGCGCCGATTGCGATCTGCGCGGCAATTCGCTGACGCTCGGCATCATCGCGCCCGGTCTGCCGCGCATCTACCTCGGCGCGCGCGGCTCCAATCAGCTTGTCAATCAAATCATCAGCCTTGACGCCGAAGCCCTTTCGCCCGCTGACTTCAATGTACTGCCTCGTCGAGTCTTCCTCGGAAACCTCATAACCCAATTCGACTGCGCATCGCGGAGTAAGCGCCACCATCTCATAACTGAAGTGCGTATAGCGGTCGGCCTGTTCGGTATGTCCCATTCCGCGCAGGGCCTGAATTACATTAGCTTGTGGATCGCTCTGCCGCGCGTCGATAACATTGTAGATAGCCTGCGCTCCGCCAAAGTGCGGATGGGGCTGCACTCCCTTTTCTGACGAAATCCAACATTCACGATCAGAATAAGTGAAGAATGGCTTGTAACCAAAGTCCTTGCCCAGCAATCCAAACTTCCATAAGTGATAGGCGATATCTTTGCCTACATAAGTTACTGTTCCATTGGAGCGCACGATAACTTTCGCATCTTCGTCGGTTTCATCCTCCGTCGTCTCCGCTCCGGGACGCGTCATGACCCAGCAGCCTTTGTTCTTGCCTTCGGTCTCGAAGTAGAGAACGCCGGTTTTCTTGAGCTGCTCGAAGGCCGCTTCCCAGAACTTAAGATGCAGTATCTCGCTCTCGCGGGGCAGAAAGTCGTATTCAATGTCCAGTCGCAGCATGGTCTCCAGATGACGCCGCAGGACCGACGTCGAGATCAACTCCGCGATTTCAGACGTCTCGTTGCCGCCGCGTTCCAACTCGTGCAGCGTGGCGTAGCGCAACTTCATCCGTGCCTCATTTTCTTCGGCGCTTCCGCTGGTGTACCACTGTGAGGTCTTAGCATAGAGATCCCAGCAGTAATAGTCGATCCGTTGCCCCTTATGCTTGAGTTCATCCAGCAGCAAGCGTACCTCGGCCAGCGATTTGCCTTCCAGGTGCAGAAACCCCACCACCACATCTGCCACCTGCACACCGGTGTTGTCGATATAGTTCTGCACGTCCACTTTTTGCCCGGCTGCGCGCAGAAGGCGCACGAAGGTGTCGCCTAAAATAGCGTTGCGCAAGTGGCCTATGTGCGCTGCCTTGTTGGGATTGATGCTGGTATGCTCGACGAGGCTGTGTATACCCGTTGCCGCCTGCGCCCCGGCTTCAGCCGCCGCGGTCATACGCACGCCAGCCGCGCAGTCCAGCCGCGCATTGATGTACCCGGCGCCGGCAACCTCGAAGCCTGCGAAACCATCGACCTTGCCCAGCGCGGCGACAATCTCCTGCGCAATGACCTTGGGCGCTTTGCGCAGCTTGCGGGCCAGCTCAAACGCGATGGGCGTGGCCAATTCGCCAAACTTCAGCTCCGGCGGAATCTCCATCGGAATGTTCTCAAGCTCAAGGTCGTACTTTTTCGCCAGCAGCGCGCGAAGATGCTCCGCGAGCCGTTTTTGTAATTCCAGATACACGTTGTTGGCCTCAGAAATCCTTGATTTTCAAGGTGATTCTACCACCTGCGGTGGGGCAGATGCGTCTTTGCCGCCGTATCGCTGCGCCTAATCGAGATTTATCGTCTCCCAGGTCTCAAAGACGAGACACTGCGCCTCTTCGCGGAAAAATGCCGTAAGATGGAGAGTGATTATCACTTGTGCCCCTGAAACTCAAGAGGGTAACAGTGCGGAAGCACCCTCGCCTATGACGAATATTGCATCCAGTACATCTCGCTATTATCTGACCACGCCCATTTACTACGTGAACGCGCGGCCGCATCTGGGCCACGCCTACTCGACAATCGTTTGCGACGCCATTGCGCTGCGTAAGCGCGCGCTGGGCATCGAGACGTTTTTCCTCACCGGGACAGACGAGCACGGGCAAAAGATCGAGCGCTCCGCGGAGAAGGCTGGCCGCACGCCGATGGAGTTTGCCACCGCCATCAGCGCGGAGTGGCGTGGACTGTGGGACCGGCTGGGTCTGACCTATGACGACTTTATCCGGACGACCGAGCCGCGGCACGAGCGCGGCGTACAAAAGTTGTTCGCCACTCTGCGCGACCGGGGATTCATCTACAAAGGCTCTTATACTGGCCAATATTGCGTCAGCGATGAGTTGTATGTGGACGGCCCCGCCGGAACCATTTGCCCCGACTGCGGACGCGTTACGGAAACCGTGAGCGAGGAGAATTATTTCTTCAAGCTTTCGGCCTTCGAGCGCAAGCTGCTGGAGTTTTACGAGGCCAATCCCGGCTTCATGGGCCCGGAGTCGACGCGCCGAGAGGTGATCTCCTTTGTGCGCGGCGGCCTGCGCGATCTCTCTGTGAGCCGCACAAGTTTTTCCTGGGGCATTCCCGTTCCCGGCGACGAGAAGCACGTGATCTACGTGTGGCTCGACGCGCTGGCCAATTACATCACGGCGCTGGGCTACGGTTCCGACGATCCAGCCGACAAGGCGCGCTTCGAAAAATTCTGGCCGGCGGATATGCACCTTGTCGGCAAGGAAATCACGCGTTTCCACTGCGTCTATTGGCCGGCGTTTTTGATGGCCGCCGGCATTCCGCTGCCGCGCTCTGTCAAGGCCAACGGCTGGCTGCTCTTCGACCAGGGCAAGATGTCCAAGTCGCGCGGCAACGTGGTGAGGGCCGAGACGGTGCTGGAGGTTTTGGGCGCGGATGCCCTGCGCTACTTCCTTCTTCGCGAAATTCCCTTCGGTCAGGACGGCGGTTTCAGCTTTGATGCCCTCGTCCAGCGTTACAACGGCGACCTTGCCAACGGCTACGGCAACCTGGTCAGCCGCGTGGTCAACATGGTGCATAAATACTTCGCTGGCGTCGTACCCAAGGCCGGCGCGGAGACCGCTGCCGAGACCGCGCTGCGCATATGCGCGGAAAAAGCCATTGCGGAGTTTGGCCCAGCCTTTGACGAATTGAACTTCTCCGAAGCGCTCAAGTCTCTGTGGGTTTTAGTTGCGGAGACGGACGGCTATCTGACCGCCAACGCGCCGTGGAAGAAGCCCGCGGATCGCTCCGAAGCCGACCACTCTGCGCTGCAAGCCCGTGTGCTGGCCACCGCCGCCGAGGCCATTCGCATCATCACTGCGTTGGTGTACCCAATCATGCCGGATTCGGCAGCCAAAGTCTGGCGTCAACTTGGGCAGGGCGAGATTGCAGACGCGGCCAAGAATTCATTTTTGACAAATATCGCGTGGGGCGGATTGAAGGCCGGGACGAAGTTTGGCGAGCCCGCGCCGCTCTTTCCTCGCGCGGAAAAGGACGCTGTCGAGCGCATGCAAAACATCGAAGATCAAAACAGCTCGAATGCAGCAGAAGCCAAGAGTATCAGCAGCGCGGCAGCCAGCGGCTCTTCCGCAAATATACCCACACCGGCTGCAGCCGCAAAGACTGAGAAAAAAGAGGCAATCGTGAGAGAGAAATTCGGAAAACAAACATTCTTGGATAGTGCACCAGTAGATTCTGTTGGTGTTGATGCCGCGAATGAAGCTCACGCCTACGATACGGTGGCATCGGCCTCATCTCCCGTTGCTCCCGCCGTGCAAGCGCCGGCCCCGCCACAGGCGACCGCGGAGCCGCAGAAGATCAGCATTGATGACGTAATCAAGGTCGATCTGCGCGTGGCGCAAATCCTCGTTGCCGAGCGCGTGCCCAAAGCCGACAAGCTGCTGCGCCTCGACGTCGATCTGGGCTACGAGAAGCGCCAGATTCTGGCCGGCATCGCGCAATACTACGAGCCGGAAAAGCTCGTTGGCCGCAAGATAGTCATCGTCGCCAACCTAGCTCCCCGCAAGATGCGCAGCCTGGAGTCGAATGGAATGTTGCTGGCCGCGTCCTTGGAAGGCGGCGCTCCAGTCCTCGCCGGCTTCCTCGAAGATGTTCCGCTCGGCGCACGGCTGAAATAACCACAAACG
>Ga0181520_10004558_pt1 | contig 23053 bp, 25 predicted proteins | sample PEATcosm2014_Bin_29_FD_132451 | JGI IMG/M metagenome (GOLD analysis project Ga0181520, IMG submission 132451) | Peatland microbial communities from MTU Mesocosm Facility, Houghton, MI, USA - PEATcosm2014_Bin02_30_metaG | ecosystem: Environmental > Terrestrial > Soil > Wetlands > Peat | place...
CGGCACACGCACTGTTGTGGCGTCAGGCATCCCTGCCTGACGTAAAGGGCGTGCTTCCCAGCCGCCCGGAAGAAACGACTCTTTTCCAGGAAACACACGATGATGGCAATGGACGCCTGCTTCCGCCGGGCTGGAAGCACTGGCTCAACGGCAGCCAGGGATGGCCGCCGCCACGGTGCTTGTGCCGAACTGCGCCCCTTTGAACTTCGTCATTCACTTTATGGTTTCATTTTCGCGGCAATCGTGTTTCATTTTGACAAATCATGAGCTTTACCAAGCAATTTCTGGCCGAAGTCCAGCAGGTCACGGCGCAACTCAACGAAGCGGCCATTGAAAAATGCGCCGATGAACTCGCTGCCATCCGCGAGCGCGGGGGGCGTCTTTTCATTCTCGGCGTCGGCGGCAGCGCCGGCAATGCCGGTCATGCCGTGAACGATTTCCGCAAAATCTGCGGCTTCGAGGCCTATGCGCCCACGGACAACGTGTCCGAACTCACCGCGCGCACCAATGACGAAGGCTGGCCCACGATTTTTGCCGAATGGCTCAAGGGCAGCCGCATCCACGCCAAAGACGGCCTGCTGATTTTCTCCGTCGGCGGCGGCAATATTGAAAAAAACGTCAGCCCGAATCTCGTGAATGCCATCCAACTCGCCAAAAAAGTCGGCGCGTCGGTCATCGGCATCGTCGGGCGCGATGGCGGATACACGGCCAGGGAAGCGACCGCGTGCGTCATCGTGCCCACGGTAAACCCCGCCCACGTCACGCCGCACAGCGAGGCCTTTCAGGCCGTCATCTGGCATCTGTTTGTTTCGCATCCGAAGCTGAAAGTCGCGCAGACGAAGTGGGAGTCAACAAAATGACTAATGTCTAAGACCTAATGACTAAAGAAATCCCAAACCCAAATGACCAATGACGGGAGATGGCGAACACCAACCGACGCCATCCTTACCCATTCGGGCTTCGACATTCTTTAGTCATTAGGTCTTAGAAATTAGTCATTCGCGCGCATGTCCACTGCAAGCCAGACTCAAAATTGTCCCCCCCCGCGCGCGCGCGCCGTTTTTCTCGACCGCGACGGGGTCATCAATCGCGCGTTGGAACGTGCCAGCAAACCGTATCCGCCGAGAAATCTCGCCGAATTTGAAATTCTGCCGGAAGTTCCCGCCGCCCTGGCCAGGCTGAAGGCCGCTGGCTTTTTGCTCGTCGTAGCCACCAACCAGCCCGACGTTGGCCGGGGCACTTTGAAACAGGAGATCGTCGAACAAATTCACGTACACATGCTGGCGCAACTGCCCATTGACCGCGTGGAAGTTTGCTTTCATGCCGGCCAGGGCGCGTCCGACTGCGATTGCCGCAAGCCCAAGCCCGGTATGTTGCGCCGCGCCGCCGCTGAGCTTGATCTGGATTTGTCGCAATGCTGGATGGTGGGCGACCGCTGGCGCGACGTGGATTGCGGCCATGCCGCCGGGTGCAAAACCATTTTTATTGACCGGGGCTATGCCGAGGAATTGAAGCAGAAACCTGATTTTTCGGCTCGCAATCTGGCCGAAGCTGTGGACATAATTCTCGCTCGTCCCAAACCTGTATGAAACGAACGCTGAAAGACCTGAAAATAAGAATCTTCGCTGATGGCGCGGATAAAAAAGGCATGTTGGAACTCAATGCCAACCCGCTCATCACCGGCATGACCACGAATCCGACCCTCATGCGCAAGGCGGGACTGGTGGATTTTGAGGCGTTCGCCCGCGATATTTTGCAGCACATCACCGTCAAGCCGTTGTCGCTCGAAGTATTTTCCGACGAGTTCCCGGAAATGAAACGCCAGGCGCTCAAAATCAACGGCTGGGCGAAAAATGTTTACGTCAAGATTCCCATCACCAACACGCGCAACGAATCCTCCCTGCCGCTCATCAAGGAGCTTGCCGCGGACGGCGTGAAGCTCAACGTCACGGCGATTCTGACTTTGGACCAGGTCCGAGGCGTGGCCGCCGCGCTGAATCCCAAAGTGCCGGCGGTGGTCTCTGTTTTCGCCGGGCGTATCGCCGACACGGGCATTGACCCGGTGACCATCATGGTCGAGAGCAAAAAAATTCTCGCCGGATTGCCGCACGCGGAATTGCTCTGGGCCAGCGTGCGCGAAGTGCTGAACATTTTTCAGGCGAATGACTGCGGCTGCCACATCGTCACCGTGCCCCACGATATTTTGGGCAAGGCGCTGAAGATGTCCGGCATGGATTTGGGCGAACTGTCGCTCGACACGGTAAAGATGTTCGCCAACGATGCGAAGGCGGCGGGATTTACCTTATAACGGCGGTTGAGAAAAGCCGGATCTGAGCGCAGCCCAAGATGCTGGCGTGAATGACTCCGGCCTGGTGTGCGCGAAGCGTCTTGGAGTGCGGCGGCCCTCCGCCGCTTTGGCCAGGCAATGCGCTTCCAACCCGGCTGCCAGTTTGGCAAACAGAACTTCGTCTTTGCGACAAACGGTTCAAGCCCGTTTAACTCCCGCCAGCCTCAAATCAGTTTCGTCACCGCGGCAAACACATCCGCCACCTTCACCGACTCCATGGCCGCAATAAGTTCCTCGCGCGTGCCTTTGATGTCGCCGCCGTCGTATCGGTAATAGTCCAGGCCGCGCCCGTTGACCACGGGATTTTTCACCAGCGTAAACTCATTTCCGAAAGGCCAGTTCGTCACGTTCAACGTGGGCGCCTCAATGACAATCTGGTTCGGCGCCTTGATCGCCGCCGCAATGTGCATCAGCGCGGTGTCCACGCTCAGGAACGCGCTGCACCGTTTCATCAATGCCGCCGTCTCGCGCAAATTTCTCGTGTTCGCCTCCAGCGTCAAATCCAGGTTCGCCTGCGCCAGCACCACCTGATGGTCTTTCGCCTCTTCGGGCCCGCCGAACAGCAAAACATGAATATCCGGCCGCTCCTTGTTCAACTGCCGCACCAGCCCGGCATAATTTTTCAACGGCCAGCGTTTCAACGGCAGATTTTTCGTGCCGCCGGAACCGACATGGATGCCAAGAATTTTTTTTCCGAACAGCTTGTGGTTCACCAAAAAATCATCGGCCTGCCGCTCTTCCGCCGGCGACAGGAATAATTCCATGACGTGCGACGCCAGTTTTTGTTTCGCGCCAATGAGCGGCAGCACCTCAAAATTGTTTTCAATGGAATGCCGCGTGTAATCCTGCGGCAGCGTGCCGGTGATGAGCCAGCGGTCGAGCCAGGTGAAGCACTCGTATTCGTGGCTGAGGCGCACCTCCGCGCCCGCCAGCCACGCCGCGAGCCGGTAATGAATGCGGCTCTGCGGATGCGTGTTGATGGAAAGCTGATATCGCTCGCGCCGCAGCGACCACAAAAAGCGCATGGCCTCCAGTTTGCCGCACTTGATCAGGTTCTTCTGGAATACCCGGTTGACGTGCGGATTGTTCTCCAACAAATCCTTTGAGCCGGCCCACATGGCCAGCGCATCAATCACCGCTCCGGGAAAATTCGCGCGCAGTTCGTGGATGAGCGGCGTGGCAATCAGCGTATCGCCAATGCCCGCCATGGAAATAACCAGAATTTTCACAGCCGCGAAATCTTTTCCAGCAACCCTGTCGTGGATTTGCCGGGAACGAACGGGACCAGAACAATTTTTCCACCGGCTGATTCAACCGCCCGGCGCTCGTCCTGGTCCAAAGTTTCCAACGTGTAATCGCCGCCCTTCACGTAAATATCCGGCTGTGCGGCGGCGAGAAATTTGGTGGCCCGCTTGTCCTCAAAAATACAGACGCCGTCCACGCTCTGCAATGCCGCCAGCACCGCGGCGCGGTCGGTCTCGGAATTCACCGGCCGGCCCGGGCCTTTCAAGCCGCGCACCGCCGCGTCGCCGTTTACGCCGAGCAGGAGGGCGTCGCCAAAATTGCGCGCAGTTTCCAGATACGTCACATGGCCAAGGTGCAGGATGTCGAAACAGCCGTTGGTGACAACGAGCTTTTTACCGCTGGCGCGAAATTGTTTTCGCCAAGCCGGCAGATCGTCCCACGCAATGATTTTGTCGCGGAAATTCATCAGCCCATTTTGCCCGGACTGGAAATATTGACAACGAATATCGAATCAAATTGCGTTCCCATTCTGTTGGAGCGACTTGCAGTTGAGTCATTTTATTCCGACAACAATTTCCACACGCGCAGCGTCTCCGTCACCCCCCACGCCTGCGCGTCGCAACCGCGCTGCGTATGCGGGGCGTCGCCATCCAGGATTTCCGGCAACTGGCCCAGACAGCCTTCGTTCAACAATCTTTCCGCGCTATGGAGATAACTTTTGGCCGCCGCCACGGCTTCCGGCGAAAAGTCCCAAGCCTGTGCCAGCGCCTCGCAAAACGATGGGAAAGTCCACGTCCACGCCGTGCCATTGTGATACGCCGGTTTGCGGCGCGTATCTTCATCGCCCTCGTAACGCGGCCAATACGGCTCGACCGGATTGTTCAGCAGTTGATCGTTGCGCCAGACCGGCAGCGGCGTGGCCACCGGCAGCGGCGCGAGCGACCGCAACCCGCCGGGCACCACCAGATATTTTTGCGCGGCGTCCACGCAGCGTTTGGCGCGGGCGCCGGTGACCAGGCCGAGGCTGATGGCGAACAGACAGTTGCTTCGCAGCGCGTCGCTCACCGTCGCGTCACGGGCGCTGACGCCCGCCTTGGCAAGCAGCACATCAGCGAACCAGCCTTTATCCTCAAGCCAGAACAATTGTTCAAACGACGCCGTCGCCCGGCTCGCCAGCGCGCGCCATTTTGGTTGATCGGCTTCGGCGCTGATCTGCTCCAGCAGCCGCAGCAGGCGAATCCACAGCGTTTGAATCTCCACCGGATAACCTTCGCGCGGCGTGGCGGCGGGATAATTCGTGTCCATCCACGTGAAATGGCTGGGGCTCCAGATCAGCGCGGAATCCGCATCCATGCGGATGCCGTTGGGCGTGCCTTTGGCATAATTTTCCGCGATGCTCGTCAGCACCTCGCGGATGGTGCGATGGGTTTCGCCAACGGGTGCCGCAAAAAATTTGGCGCGCGCGGACCTGGCCGCGCTTTGGGCTGGCGTGACCTGTCGCGCCGATAAAAGCGGCGACCTGTCGCCACCCTCCAAAGCCGCCAAATCTTCACACACGACAGCAAACCACAGCGGCGCGTCGCTTGTGTCGCGATTGGAAACATCATTGCCATTGATGGTGTTGGGCAAGGTGCCGTCTTTTTCAAACTTCGCGAAGGTCAGGAGGATTTCTTTGACCTCGTCCACCAAACCGGCCGCCAGCAGGCCACGGGCACAAATGAGCGAGTCGCGTCCCCAATCGAGAAACCACGGGTAACCGGCAATGACCGTCTTGAAATCATCCCGGCGCACGACAAATTGTCTGGCGGCGCGGGCAAGCTCTGCCATGAACGTAGGACCGGCGTCCCGCCTGCCCGCGCCGGCAGCGCCAGCGCGGGCAGGCGACACGCCTGTCCTGCTTTCTGCCGTGGCCACGAGGGTCACCTGTGCCCCTTTTGCCAGCGGCAGATTAAACCAGCCCGGACTGTAGGCGTCGCCGCTGTCCACCTGGCCGCGCGTCTGCTCGACCGGATGCGGGATATTCTCGCACCATTCCGGCTGCGGATAATATTCACCGGCATCAGCCGAGACACGAAGCTGGCGGTCGGGCGCGGGCGTGAAGGCAAAACCCGGTTTGTTTGCGAGCGCGTGTGTGTTCGTTGAAAAATGATAATCTGCCCCCCCGTTGCGCTTGGTCTCGCTGTGAAAATTCCGGTCCTCGATGTCCACCCGCACCGTCAAGCGCACGTCGGCGGCGGCGGGCAGTTGTTTGCCGCACGCGAGTTTTTCCGTCGGACGGCTGAACTGGAAGGCAACGGTGTTTTCATCCGCCAGCATTTCGGCGCGCAGTTCAATTTCCACCGTGCGGCCATCGCCGGCATTGGCCACAAAATTCCAAACGGCGGGCGGGCCGGCGTGGAAGGACGCCAGATTTTTAAAATTGAGCGGCGAAATAAAACCGTCTGCATTAACCCAGACGCGGATGCGCTTCACCAGCACATGGCGGTCCACCGGCACTGTCGGATTCAAATTTGCGCCGAGCACGCAGTCGTATTTGGAATTCACCCGGCCCAGGTCCGCGCACAGCCGGGCCATGCCGCCCCGGCCGTTGGTCAGCAAAACGAGGTCGTCCGGGTGCGGCGCGAGGCGCGCGGCGGCCGGCGCGGCGGACACAAAACGAATCGCGGCGGAAATTTTTTGCGAGGCGGCCGCATGGCGCTCCAAAAACAATTTTGCATCGCCCGCGGTTTCGCACGGCGCAAAACCGGCGACGTGGACATTTCCGACCGGAATGGACTGAACGTGGACCGCCCGGGAATTTTCCATTTGCAGCGTGGCGCGAAACGTCGTTGCGTCTTCGATCAACAGCCAGTGGCCGGCCGGCACGAGCGTGACCCGGCGGGCTTCGAGCAAGGTCCAGGTGACGACCCGCGGAAATATTTTTTGCGATCCGACCTCGTCCAGCAAACCGGCAAACGGGGGCTTTTCGTCACGCGCGGCAAATTCGGCGGCGGCGGCCAGGAAATTTTTCGGCGAGCGTTCGACCTGCTCCGCCAGCCAGCGCCAGTCGAGGCCGTCAACGGTTTCGACGGGAATCAATTTGTTCAGCGACTCGAAGGCAAACGCAGCCTGGGCGCGGGCGCGCCGGTAATTTTCACCGCTCAAGCCAGCGGGCTTTTTCGTCGAAGCGAGACAGTGAACGGCGCCGGGATTGAGTGTCACCAGGAGCCAACCCGAGGCGCCTTTTTCCAATTGCGGAAATTTGTCAGACGGCCACCCATTTTCGGAGGCAATTAAATCAATCGTAAGATTAAGTTTTGTCCAGACGGTTGAATCAAATTTGATGATTTGTTTTGTTTCAACCTCCGTGTTGGCCAAGACCAGAACAGCATCCCTGCCCTCGGCCGACTCGCGGAGCAGCGCATAGACCGGCGAATCCGGCGCGCTCAAGCGCGTGAGTTTCGCGCCTTCAAAAAAACAGGGATGATTCGCGATGAGTTCGTTGAGCTGCGCGAGTTCGGCAACGATGTTGTCAGCCGCGTTCCAGTTCAGGCCGGTGTTGCCATGCACACGGATTTTTTCCGCGGCGAGCCATTCGACGCCGCAGGTGAAACCAAAACCGCCGCACGGGCTGGTCAATGCACAGAGCCGATTACGCAACAACGACCACGTGCGACCGGTAGCCTTGGTGAGTGACGGGAGACGCGTGACGGGAGGCGTGCCAGGCTGGCCGCCGGCCACCTGATGATTCTCACTTTTCCAGGCGGCAAGACGGCTGTTGTCATGGGTCTCGCTGTAATGAACATAGGTGCCCACGCGTTCGTTCTGGCGGTTGGCGTAATCCAGATACCACGCCACCTCGCGACCGGAATAATTTTGGAACAACTCGGAATAGGCCCACTGCATGCCGCCCTCCGTGAGCAGGCTTTCGGTTGCCTCCCACGAACCGCCCAGCCCTTCAAGCAGAAAAATGGTTTCAGGAAACTCATCCTGCACACGGGCAATGATGTACTGCCACGCCGGCACGGGAATTTTATAGCCGGCGTCGCAGCGGAAACCATCCACCCCGCGCCGGCACCACGTCAACAGCGAGTCGGCGATGAGGTCCCAAAGCTTCACGTCGTGCTGTTCCAGTTCCACCAAATCTTCCCAGGTGGTTCCCCACGCGCCGGGACTGGCGAATTCGCCGTCCGTTTTTTTCAGAAAAAATTCCGGATGATTTTCCTGCAACGTGGAACCCCAGCCAGTGTGGTTGATGACAATGTCAATGAAGACCCGCGCGCCAAGCGCGTGCGCCATTTGGGCAAGTTCGCAAAACTGGTCAATGCCGGTGGTGCGTTTGTCAAATTCAACGAGCGCGGGATCCACCGCCGTCAAATCGAGCGCGGCATAGGGGCTGCCGAAGCGCCCGAAGCGCGCGTAAACGGTCGGCGTCGGATGCACGGGCAGCAGATGGATGATCCGGCAGCCGAGCTGGTTGACGATGAACGGCAGTTGCCGGGTGAGGTCGCGGAAAGTGCCTGACGGCGGCAACGTCGCATACCGTTGCGCCTCCAGTGCTTTGAGTTGCGGCTCCAGTTTTTCATCGGCGGCGAATGCCAGGCCCTTGGTCGCGCCAAACAGCCGGGTAAACGCACAGTAAATGGTGTTCGCCGTGCGCGCGAAATTTGGGTGTACCGAGATGCCCACGTCCGGGCCATCCGGCCAGTGCTGCCAGTTCTTTTCGTCGAGCAGATACGCCTTGGCTTTGAAGAAACCCACCTCTGCCACCGGCAGTTCCAGCTCCCAGCCGGCGGCCGTTTTTTGCATGGGCAGATCGCGCCAGGACGCATCGGCAATCGCCGCGCCGCCGGCATGGGCCGCAATGATTTCGCGGCGGCGCACGGCCGCGCGGCCGAGATTGGTGCGGAGGCGCGCCTGGTGGGTGAGGGGCGCCGCAGAGGCCGTCTGGCGCAGTTGGAAAAGCACTTTATCACCGACGAAACGCAGCAGGCGTTCGCCGGTGGCCGGCGTCATGGTGAGGCTCAATGGTTCCACCTGAGGACGTTTTAGCAGGAAATGGCAAGGATGAAAATTCAATTTGGCTTTTTCTTTGGATTGCTTTGGCGACACTGGCCCCTTAACTTGGCAGACAAGTTGCTGGTTTTTACCAATCAAATGGCGACGTCAACGGCATTAAATCCAGGAGAAGAAGCTCAATTGCAGCAAACAATTGAGATGTTCGAGGTTATTGTGCAGTCGCAGCCCAGCGACACGCAATCCCTGGAAATCCTCAAGGAAGCCTACTCCAAGCTGGGACGCGAGGACGAGCTGGTCAACACGGCCAAACGGATTGCTCAGGCTTATCTGCAACAAGGACAGCTTTCCTCGGCAATTCTCGAATATGAGACAGTCTTACAGCGCCGGCCTGAAGACGCGGATGTGCGCGCGGCGCTAAAACAGATCGAGGACCGGTCCAGCAACGCGGCGGTGCAGTCGCCGGACAGCACGGCCATGCCGTCGGTTTCCGACACCACCATGTTGCGGCGCAAAAAAGCGCGCGCGACGGCGGACGAGGTGGACGACGGACGCAAACCGCTCTATAAAATTTACGTCGAGAGCAAACTCATCACGGCTGGGGATTTTGATTTGTGCTGGCGGAATGTGGATTTGAATACGCCGCCCTCGGACGTCGTCGAACCGTTCATTCAGACGCTGCACGAAAAGGGGATCTTCCTCATTGATAAATCGCTCCGCCTGTTGTCCGACAAATCCCGCGTGGCGTATCTGCCGCTGGACCGGTATGACCTGGACATAGACCTGACGCGCGGCTTTCCGGCGGAAGTCTGCCGGCGCTGGTGTGTCCTGCCGTTTGACCGGATGAGCAAGTCCATTCTCGTGGCCACGGCCAACCCGTTCAACCAGCAGGCGGCCAAGGAACTCGCCGAGGCAACCACGCACCGGTTGCTGTGGTATGTCGCGCCGCCCAACGACCTGCTCACCAACCTCCGCAAAGCGTTTCGCTGACCATGGCCAAAATCAAGTCCTTTGCCGAACGCATCGCCGACGCCCTCGTCGAGGACGGCCTGTTGAGCGCCAGCCAGATCGAGGAACTCCTCGAACGCCAGCGCAAGGAAGGCGCGCGGCTCGTAAAGCTCCTGGTGGACAAGGACCGACAATACGTCAGCCCCGACGATCTCGCGGTTTGCATGGGGCGCGTCCTGAATGTCTCGCCCATTAACCTGTCGCGCATCAATATTTTGCCCGACGTCGTCGAGCTCATCCCGCGCGACACGGCGCATACTCACAAGGTCGTTGCCGTCAGCCGCCTGGACAACAAACTGTTCCTCGCGATGGCCGACCCGTTGAACGTCCTGGCCATTGACGATGTCCGGCGCATCACCAAGCTGGAGATCGCCCCCCTCATCGCCTCCGAAAAGGCCATCATCGAGAAGCTCAACGCCCTCGACGCCTCCAAGAGCGGTTCCATGGAGGACATCATCCAGGATGCCGAGAAAAAACGGGATGCCGAAGCCGCCGATGCCGATACGCTGGAAGCCGTCAAGGAATCCATCGAGGAAATGAACCTCGACCAGCTCGCCGCCTCCAGCGAAGAAGCCCCCGTCATCAAGCTCGCCAACCTCATCATCCTCCAGGCCATCAAAGACCGGGCCAGCGACATTCACCTGGAACCGTTTGAAAAGGTGATGCGTCTGCGCTACCGCATTGACGGCGTGCTCCTTGACGCCACGCCCCCGCCCAAGCAAATGCAGCTCGCGCTCGCCTCCCGCCTGAAAATCATGAGCAACCTCGACATCGCCGAGCGCCGCCTGCCCCAGGACGGTCGCATGCGCGTCAAGGTCAGCGGCAAGGATTATGATTTGCGCGTCTCGGCGCTGCCCACCGTGCATGGGGAAAAACTCGTCTTGCGCGTCCTCGACAAAGGCAATTTGTCCGCCAGCATTGACAAGCTCGGCCTCGACGAATCCACGTTCAAGCAGTTCAAGAGCGCCATTGACGCGCCGCATGGACTCATTCTCGTCACCGGCCCCACCGGTTCCGGCAAGACCACCACCCTGTATTCCGCGTTGAACGAACTCAACAACCCCACCTGGAACATCGTTACGGTGGAGGACCCCGTTGAATTCCAGATCCCCGGCATCAACCAGGTGCCCACCAAAAAAGAAATCGGCCTGACGTTTGCCAACGCCCTGCGTTCGATCCTGCGCCAGGACCCGGACATCATCATGATCGGCGAAATCCGCGATACCGAAACGGCCGAAATCGCCATCGAAGCCGCCCTCACCGGCCATCAGGTGCTCTCCACCATGCACTGTAATGACGCGCCCGGCGCCATCGCGCGTCTCGACGACATGGGCATCGCGCCGTTTTTGATCTCGTCCTCCGTCATTTTGTCCTGCGCGCAACGCCTCATGCGCCGCATCTGTTCACACTGCAAGGAGCCGCTCACCTACCCGGCCAAGATGTTTGAAGACCTGGGCATTGACCCGGGCATGTTTGACGGCGTGCAGCTTTACCGCGGCCGCGGCTGCGACCGCTGCAAAAATTCCGGTTACGCCGGCCGTATGGCCATCATTGAAGTGATGACCATCAGCGACCAAATCCGCAAACTCATCATCGCCCGCGCCAGCACCCGCGAAATGGGCAAACTCGCCATCAATCAGGGAATGAAAACGCTCCGCATGGTGGCCCTCGACCGCGCCCGCGACGGAATTTCCACCCTCGAACAGGTCATGGTCACCACTTCCGCCTTCTGAACCCTTAATTTTGACGCCTCAATATTGGCGCTGCGGCAGACTGGAATTTTGCAGCGGATCCTGCATCCACGGGGGCGGACGCACCGAGGGCGCTGTCTTCTTGGCCGGATCCAGCGTCCCAGTAATGCCGGTCAACGGCATGAGGCCTTTCGGTTTGCCAATGTCATTTGGCAGCGCCCGGGCCGCCCGGCCCGCCGGGTTAAACGCCGGCAAAACTTCCATGTTCGGATCCGGCGCGACCACCGGTGGAACAAAAAAAGCAGAGGATTGCAGCGGTTTTTCCGGTGCCGACGGCTCCATCAACGCCCGAAAACGGTCCATGCCCGCGAGTTGTTCCGGGGTTTCTTTCGGCAGCGGCTCCTGCACATCAAACGGACTCACCCATGCAGAAACCGGCTTTTGATTTTGATTCACGTTGGGCAGCCGGTCCCGCCGCTGACTGAGTGTCAGCCCCTGGGCTGTGCTGCCCACCTCTCGCAAAGCCCAGGCAAACCGGGTGCTGTCATCTTCGTTGTTATCCTCCCCCCCGGGCGTGTCATCGTGGTGCCATAGCGAGGAATCTGCCCGATGCAAAGCGTTGGACACCCCGATTGCCGACTGCCGCTCTTCCCGCTGTAGAAACCGTTGTTCGGGCGAAAGCCCGGGATCATCATTGGGGTCGGGAATTCCCAGAATCTTTTCCGGTGTCGGGATGCCGAGAATTTCCTCGGGCGTCATCAGCGTCCAGTTCTTGCTGTCCTCCAGGTGTTTCTGCCATTGCGCGGCGGCGGCGCCGGAAATAACCGGCTGCGGGCTGCCCGGCAAAATATCAAAGCTGACGGTCGGATTTCCACCGCCGAACAAAGGTGTCGGCGCGTTGAACGCGTCAGCCGAACTGCGGCGTGTGCTTACCGGCGACACCGCATTCGCCTTGCTGGCCGGATCGCCATTCACCGGCTCGCTGAACTGGATCGTCTGCTGCGCCGACGCCGTCAGCCCCAGCGTCAACAATGCCGCCAGGCCAAACCAACGCGTCGCAGAATGTACCTCGCAAAAAAACATGTCCAAGCACACAGTCTATCTCAGTGGACAATTTCCGTCAAAATCAATTCAAAATTAAACCGGGTTATCCCGCTCACAACTTGGGCTCAACGGGTGGGTTGGTTTTTCCGCCGATAAGGTTTCCGCTCTGGGGAAAAATTCTGTTAGCGGCTCCGTTTCATTTTTGGGGGATGAGTGTAGAATCACGGTTGAATGCAACAACGCATCACCCATACAAACTGGCCAGCGGCGAAGCACCCCGCCATTGGCGCGCGCCTTAACAGCGGGTGGCGCGGACGCTCCCCCCCCCCCCCGCCCGGTCGCCCGGTCGCCAAGCCACCGAGCGGAACAGGAAGTCGCGCCATTGCAAAGAATCGTCCCGTCTCATTTGTCGCCTTGGTCCCATCGCTCTCAGACTGGCCCGGCAAGCGTCTGGACACGTCAATTTTGCGCTTTTTTCATTAACGTTAAAATAAGGCTGATCAAACCGAATCAAACCGAATCAAACCGAATCAAACCGAAAAACCAAATAAAGGTAAAAAACAGGCCTCCCCGATGCCATCTCACGCATCCGCATCACCCACGTCAAATCAATAACTGAAACCTCTCAAATCGCCCGCCAATCAAACCGCCTTGCTGCCCAGCCCGCTTTGGGTTAGTTTGCGCACATTATGGAAACAACGCCTAATCCGCCCGAATTTGTTCCGCCGCCGCCGCCGCCGCCGCCCGTCATCACCCCGGCGCCCGCGCCCAAACCACGCCGAAGCCGCGGCTGGATGGTTGCCGCCATCATTTTGACCTTGCTGTTGCTGTTGAGCCTCTTCGGCAATCTCACGCAGTTCGTCGCGAATGCCCTGTCCTTTAAACGTGGCCTGCGTACCGAGGCTTTTAGCAGCGCCCGCGACGTTGGCCCCAAATTGGAGGAGTGCCAGTTGGAGAACAACCACTCCGCCAACAAAATCGCCGTCATCACCGTGGACGGCATCATCACCAGCCATGAAGTGGACCAGTCCGGCAACAACATGGTGGATGTGATCCAGGCCCAACTCGACCGCGCCGCCGACGACCGCCGTGTGAAAGCCGTGATTTTGAAGGTGGATTCGCCCGGCGGCGAGGTGCTGGCGTCAGATGAAATTTACAAGGCCATCCGGGATTTCCAGTCCGACGATCCGGACGGCCACGGCAAGCCGGGCCACAAAGGCAAGCCGGTCATCTGCTCGATGGGCAGCCTCGCGGCCTCCGGCGGCTATTATATTTCCTCCGGCAGCCGCTGGATTGTCGCCAATGAGCTGACTCTCACGGGCAGTATTGGCGTCATCATGCACGGCTGGAATTACCGCGGCCTGATGGACAAGGTCGGCATCGCGCCCATGACTTACAAAAGCGGCAAGTTCAAGGACATGTTGAGCGGCGAACGCGCCACCAACGAAATTCCTCCGGAAGAGCACGCCATGGTTCAGGGCTTGATTGACGAAACCTACGGCAGATTCAAAGACGTCGTCGCCGATGGCCGCGCCGCCGCCCATGAGTTGAACAAAAAGGAAGGCCGGGAACTGGCCGACAACTGGCAGGATTTCGCCGATGGCCGCGTGGTTTCCGGCAAAGAAGCGCTGGCACATGGCTTCGTGGACGAACTGGGGAATTTCGACGACGCCGTGGACCGCGCCCAAAAAATCGCCCACATTGATGATTGCAACCTGGTTGAATACCGCGAGCGCTACGACATCTCGAATTTCCTTTCCATGTTTGGCCAAAGCGGCGAGGCACATGACATCAAGCTGCAACTCGATTCCGAGGCGCCGAAGCTCCGGGCCGGGCTGATGTATTTCCTCTACCAGCCCTGAAGCCGGGTGAAAAACCTCACCGTAATCACGCACCCGCTGGTGCAGCACAATCTCACGCGCGTGCGCGACCAGCGCACCCAGCCGCAGGAGTTTCGCCGGCTGCTGGGTGAAATTGCGTCGCTGATGATTTATGAAGCCACGCGGTCGCTGGGGGTAAAAAAAATTCCCGTCCGCACGCCGCTGGAAAAAACCGCCGGCTCAACCCTTGAACGCGAAATTGTTCTGGTCCCCATCTTGCGCGCCGGGCTGGGCATGCTGAATCCGATTCTTGAAATCATCCCGCACGCGCGCGTGGGTTTCATTGGCCTCAAGCGCGAGGAATCCACCCTGCGCGCGCATTTCTACCACAAAAGTTTGCCCAAGGAACTGGGCCGTTGCGAAGTCATCTTGATTGATCCGATGCTCGCCACCGGCGGCAGCGCCGTGGCGGCGCTGGATTTCCTTCGCGAACAAGGCGCCAAACACCTTCGCCTGGTCAGTCTGGTTTCCGCGCCGGAAGGCATTGCCCGCGTCCGCAAAAGTTATCCCACCCTGCCCATTTTCACCGCCGCCGTTGACCGGGCATTGAACGAGGTCGGTTACATCCTGCCCGGCTTGGGCGATGCCGGCGACCGGCTGTTTGGAACATAGAAGCTTCGAGCAGCCGGATCAAATTTGCGTTGACGGCGGTGCTGGCAGGTGTGGGCATCCCTGCCTGACGTAGAGGGCGGCATCTTTGCCGCCCGGAATGGGGGTGAATGTTCATTACGCGCTGGCAGGTTCCATACGCTTCGATGGAGGTGAGTCTTTCCCGCCGGGCTGGAAAGCCCGGCTCTACGGCAGCCAGGATGGCCGCCGCCACGGTGCGGGTGTCAAGTCGCGCCCAACCTCTGGTGGCAGCGCATTCCAAATTAAACCAACCATGCGCGGGTAGGGTTACACCCCATAGCGGAGAACCGGCGCTTCCATCATTGTGTCTCCAGTGACAAAAGCAAACAAACAACCAAAAACAAACGAAAGATATTAAATGAAATCCATGTTCCCCTTAACGCTCGCGGTCGTCGTAAGCACAATGTTGATTACCAGCCCGCCGGCGCGTGCAGCCGACACCGACAGCCGCATCGAATCATCCGCTGCGAAATCTTACACCTTCAAAACCACGCTCAAGAATGATTCCATCAAAACAGAATCGAAAGACGGCATCGTCACCTTGACCGGCACGGTGGCGGAAGCATCCCATAAATCTCTGGCCGAAGATACCGTGGCGAGTCTGCCCGGCGTCAAGAGCGTGGACAATCAGCTCGTCGTCAGTGGCGAACAACCGGCGGAACATTCCGACACCTGGATCAGCATGCAGGTGAAAACCGCGCTGTTGTTCCATCGCAACGTGAGCGGCATTGGCACCGACGTGAATGTGAAAGACGGCGTCGTCATCTTGACCGGTGAAGCCAGCAGCATGGCGCAAAAAGAACTCACCACCGAATACGCCAAGGACATTGACCATGTCAAAGCGGTCGTGAACAACATGACGATTGCCGCCACTCCGGCAGCGCCCGAAGTCACCACCGGCGACAAAATTGATGACGCGTCCATCACGGCGGAAGTCAAGTCGTCGTTGCTGTCGCATCATTCGACCAGCGCTTTGCATACCACGGTTTCCACGACGGACGGCGTCGTCACGGTGGGTGGCGTTGCCAGGAACGAGGCTGAAAAGAGCCTCGTCACCAAGCTCGCGACCGACATCAACGGCGTAACCAGCGTGATCAACAATATGACCATCGCGGTGCCCATCGCCGCACAGTAAACCTTTAAATGATTGCCGGCCGGCGCGAAAGCACCGGCCGGCAACCCATAGGAAACTATATGTTATACACCTTTGCCGTAATCCTGATTATTTTGTGGCTGCTGGGGATGATGGCCGGTACCGCCGGCAATCTGATCCACATTCTGCTCGTCCTTGCCATTGTGGCGGTATTGCTCCGGGTCATCTCCGGCAGGAAACCAGTGCTTTAAGAAACATTGCAAAAAACCAACAAATCTCATATTGACATGAAAACGATTGTTTCCGTTCTGCTCATTACGCTTGGTATTGTGGTGCTGGCCTATTCAGGCTTGAGCTTCAAGACGCCCGGCCAGCCCATCGAGTTCCTTGGCTTGCACGTTGCGACTACGGAGAGCCATTTCATCCCCCCGGCAGTTGGCGCGCTCATGCTGGTTGGTGGAATTGTCCTGCTCCTCGTAAAACCCAAAAGCATCTGAAACGCCTCCGCATTATGAATCCCAGCCCAACCAATTTCACCGAGGCCAGCCTGGCCGAACAGATCTACGCCTGCGACGACGAGGTGGTGGCCAAGGCGCCGGTGGCAACCACCCCTCTGCCCATCAGGCTCGGGCGTTTGAAATGGAATGAACTGATGCACCGGGGCGGGTTTCTGAAGGAGCGTCCCGGACCGGGAGCCGGGGCTTCGCACATCAAGCCGCTATGAACACAAAATCCATAATCGTGATCGCGCTGGTGGTAGTCGGTGTGGTAGTGCTTGCCTCGCTGTGCTTGGGCCTTATTACACCGGGCAAACCCACGAAATTTCTCGGCGTGGACATTGCGAAAGACGACGGACAATTTATTCTGCCGATTGCCGGCGCACTTGCGCTCGGCGGCGGAATTGCGTTGCTGCTGGTCAAACCCAGGAGGCTATGATGAACGAAGCCAATCCGGCGGTACTGCCGGTCTTGTTGGAACACCTGCGGCGTTTGAAATGGAACGAACGGGTGCAGCGCGGTGACTTTGTGGCGGATGGGCGCCAGGGGTTTGAGCCTTGGAACGGGCCAGCCGGTTTCCGCGCCGATGCATTTGTTAAACAAATTTACCGGCGGCTGGGGGTCAAAACCAAAACCAAATTATGAACACGCTAAAAGTCATCGGTAATACCCTTATTCAACTGGTCAAACAGGCTTGGGGGCTTCCCCAGACCATCGCGAATGCCGTCGAGCACAGACGGCTGCGGACGGCGGCGGCCATGCTTGAGACCGAACGGCTTGACCGAATTCGCAACCCGTCAAAATATCGTGGAAAGTGATTTTCCATCATCGCGTCGGAAGTCGTGGTGGACAATTTTGAGGAAAAACTGTTTTTCACCGGTAATGAATGAAGGGAATAGACGACATGGGGTGTTCACCCCATATACAATCCGGGATCGCTGCCTGATATTTGACGTGGATTGGCGGCCCGCCATCGAGAAACAAAGTTTTCCGCACCGCCAAGCCGCATGACAACATGAAGCAAAACCTAATTCCGCTGTCACAACAATATGTGGCCACGCTGGAAAGACACCTGAAACGGGGGCCGCAGGCAAGTTTGCTGCCGGCCTTGAACTTGGGCCGCCGGGCGGTCACCCTGGGCCTGGAGACGCTGGATTTGGCGCGCATTCACGAGCAGGCGCTGGCCTCGTTGGAATTGTCCAATACGAAGAATGCATTTACCAAGCTGGCCGGGATTTTTTTTACCGAGGCCAACACGGCGATTGAGGAGACCCATCACGCTGCCCGGCAGACCAGGGTTCATTTGAACAAGGTGATGGCCACGCTGGACCGGCGCACAAAGGAACTGGTTGCTTCCAATCGCAAGCTGCAACACGGTGTTGCCCAGCGCAAGTCCATGGAAGACGACTTCGCCAAACGTGACCAGCACCACCAGAAATGTCTTGAAGAATCACTGGAGCTGCAGAATCGCCTGCGGCATCTGACCCACCAGGTGCTGGCGGCCCAGGAGGATGAACGCAAAAAGATCAGCCGCGAACTACAGGATGAAATCGCCCAGACGCTGCTGGGCATCAACGTCCGGCTGCTGTCATTCAAGCAGGAAGCCCGGAACAGCACCAACGGCCTCAAGAATGAAATCGCCAGCACCCGACAACTGGTGGCAAACTCGGCCAGATCGGTGCGGCAGGCCGGCCGCAAGATCCGGGGTCTATGAAACAAAAGTTTCTCAAATTGTCACGGCGCTACCGGGCGGCGTTGCTAACGCACCTGAAGCAGGGCCGACAGGCCAGCTTGGAGCCGGCGCGCGGGTTGGGCGGCCAGGCGCTGGCCGCCGGGCTGGAAACGCTGGACCTGGCCAAGCTGCACGAGCAAATCCTGGTCACGGAAGTGTTGCGGGGCTGCCCGGCGCGGAAACGCACCGCGCTCATCAAGCAGGCGGGAATTTTCTTTGCCGTCGCAATCACGCCGATCGAGAGAACGCATCGCAACGCGCGCGAAGCCGCCGCGCAGTTGAAGAAATTTATCGAGACATTAAGCCAGCGCACGGTGGAACTGGCCGCCTCAAATTTGGAATTGAGCCTGGAAATCACCCAGCGCAAGGCGGCGGAGGCAGCCCTCCACAAAAGCGAGCATCATTACTCGCAGTTGCTCAAACAATCGGACGAACTGCAGGAACAACTGCGGCGGCTGTCCCGCCAGATTCTTTCGGCGCAGGAGGAGGAGCGGAGGCGCATCAGCCGCGAACTGCATGATGTCATCGCCCAGACCTTGACAGGCATCAACATCCGGCTGGCGACCTTGAAGAAGGAGGCATCGGTCAGCACCAATGGCCTCGACCGCAACATTGCCCGCACGCAGCGGCTGGTGGAAAAATCGGTAAACATGGTGCATGAGTTCGCCCGCGAACTGCGCCCGGCGGTGCTGGACGACCTCGGCCTGATTCCCGCCCTGCATTCCTTCGTAAAACTCTTTTCCAAGCGGACCCGCATCCACGTTCATTTAAAGGTCTTTGCCGGCGTTGAACAATTGGACAACAACCAGCGCACCATCCTCTACCGCGTGGCGCAGGAAGCGCTCACCAACGTGTCCCGCCATGCGCATGCCAGCCGCGTGGAGGTGAACATTCAGAAACTCGCAAACGGCGTTTGCATGAAAATAACTGACAACGGCAGGTCCTTTGAGGTGAATCGGGTGCTGAATGCCAAAGGCCAAAAACGCCTGGGCCTCCTGGGCATGAGGGAGCGGGTGGAAATGGTCGGCGGCCAATTTGGGATCGAGTCTGCCCCCGGCCGGGGCACCACCATCACGGCGCAAATTCCGGCCAGCCGGATTCCCCGCGCCACCGAAAGAACCCGCTGAAACCAAGTCTTAAATTTTTATGAAGAAAATCACTGTCCTGCTCGCCGAGGACCACATGATCGTGCGCGAAGGGTTTCGCAAAATGCTCGAACTTGAAAAGGACCTCGAAGTCGTCGGCGAAGCCCAAGACGGGCGGCAGGCCGTTGCGCTGGCCAAAAAACTCCGGCCCGACGTGGTGTTGATGGACATCGCCATGCCCCAGCTCAATGGCTTGGAAGCCACGCGCCAGTTGCTCAAGATTCTCCCCACGGCCAGGGTGCTCGTGCTCTCCGCGCACAGTGATGACGCGTATGTCCAAAATGCCACCGACTCGGGCGCGGTGGGATTTCTGCTGAAACAAACTTCGGCCCAGGATGTGTGCCGGGCCATCCGGGAAGTCCATCAGGGGAAAACCTTTTTCAGCCCTTCGATTGACAGGCATTTTAAACGTCTTAATCCATTGATATCAGGCCACGCGGGGGCGCCCAACTCAAAAGCCGCCCAATTGACCTCGCGCGAGATGGAAGTGTTGCAGCTCATCGCTGAAGGCAAGGCGAACAAGGAAACGGCGGACGCACTCGGCATCGGCATCAAGACCGTCGAAAAGCATCGTGAGCACCTCATGCAAAAGCTCGACATTCATGATACCGCCGGACTTACCCGCTATGCCATCAGCGCGGGCATTATCGAGAGCAGCGTGCAGTTGACCATCGTTTAGCGGCGCTCCGTAGTTTTCGCCGGCACCGGCATTTCTTGTCATTGGTTATGAATGAAAACAGCCTCGCTTTCTGGATGACTCTGGCGGGCACCATCTGTTGGGGCGTTTGCTTCTGGTGGATGTACCGGATTTCCAACAAGCAAAACATCCTGTTGGATCAGCTCCGCGCACAGGGCAAACGCATCGAGAAATTGTCCAAGATCGAACATGATCTCATCAAGGAAGTGCATCCGCAGGTCGGCGAAATCAAGGAAGGGATGGAAGAAATGATCGCCGTGGTGAAGGAAAATTCGGAAAATCATCCGCCGGCTTCAAAAAAGAAGGGCCATTAGTCCGCTCATCGGGCCAGGTTTAAGGTTGATCAGTCAACTGAACCGTATCGTCTGATTGCCGTCCAGCCGTTTGGACAAGTCAATGGGATCGCCCACGGATACTTGCTGTGGATTCACCTGGTAGGCCCAAACTTGAAAATAGGTCAGGTTCGCCTCGCCATAGATCGTGGCGAACGCACCATCCACGGCATCGGCGCCGTGGGCGACTTTTACCCGGCCGATGCGCTGGATGTTATAGCGCGCGTCAAAAGTAAGCCATTCGTTGCCCAGATAAACTTCGCAATAAGCGTGAAAATCCATCGGCGTGCCGGGATCAATGTAACCGATGTCGGGCAGATGTCCGGTAACATAGCGGGCGGGCAGGTTGAAGGCCCGGCAGAGCGCAATCATCGCGTGCGCAAAATCGCGGCAGACGCCATAGCGGCGTCCGATCACCTCGGACGCCGACAGGTCGGGCCGGCCGGACATGTAGCGGTATTCGATGTTGTTGTGAACCCAGTCGGAGATGGCTTGCACCCGCGGGAGACCGTGAGGGATTTGCCCGAACTGGTTCCACGCAAAATTCATGAGCTTGTCCGAATCGCAATAACGGCTCGGCAACGTGTAACGCAACAACTCATGCGGCAGTTGACCCACCGGCAGAATTTGGCCAAAAATTTCCCGGCTGTCCGGCAGCGAAGAAACAGCCACCAGTGCATCATGCTGGACCTCGTTCCGGCCCGGCATGAACGTCGAGCGATAGGTGATGTTCCCATGGCTGTCCTGAAATTCGTATGACGGCAGGCCGATCCCGAAAGAAAGTCTTTCCTGCATCACCAGCACCCGGCCTTCGAGCCGCGGTTTAAGCACAAACAAAACGGGTGTTTGCACCGTGGTTTCGTAGGCGAGCTTGCAACCGACACGGACAGTGAGGTTCAGCGGAGACCAGCTCATAGATCAATCTCCGCGGTGGTCACCCCAACGGACAAATGTGTAATGAACAACGATTCGTTTATCATGGCGTAATTATCCCACAAAACGCCCGTGGGCGCGATGGGGTAAAACCCTACCAGGCATTTTTTCCTCGCCGGGCGGACCGGTCCATTGATGCCCGGAGATTCGACGGTGCAATACGCCGGGATGGACAAAGCCAGGGCCTTCCCGCAACCTCGTTGGATTATCAAATCACACATCCATTCCGGGCCAGCAGCAGTGCAGAGAGCGGTAAATGCCGAGATCAACCGTATTGCGCCCCGGTTGACCGCCTTTCGCCGCCAGCTTCACCAGCATCCTGAGTTAAGCGGCGCCGAATTCGCGACCACGTCGTTTTTGGCCAAACATCTCGCCGCCGCCAAAGTGCCGTATCGGCTGGGCGCCGGTAAACGAGGCATCATAACCGGCATCGCTCCCGCCGCCGGGTTTAAAGCGCCGGTCATTGCCTTGCGCGCGGATATTGACGCCCTGCCAATCCCCGAGAAAAACCGCGTATCCTATCGCTCCAAAAACGAGGGTGTCATGCATGCCTGTGGCCATGATGCGCATTCTGCAATTTTGTTGGGAACCACCCTGGCCCTGCACCGCGCCGGCCCGCTGCCCGTGGCCTGGCGCAGCGTTTTTCAACCATCCGAGGAAACCGGGTGTGGCGCCAGCGAGATGGTGGCTGCGGGAGCGGTCAAAGGTGTGCAGGCCATCGTGGCTTTTCACGTTGACCCGAATCTACCAGTGGGTCACGTCAGCATCACGCCGGGACCCCAGTCAGCCTTCTGCCAGGACTTCGTGATTGAAGTTTGTGGCCGGGGTGGTCATGGCGCGCGACCCCATAAGACGATTGATCCCATCGCCGCAGCCGCGCAGTTGGTCACTCTGATTTATCAGGCGGTTCCGCGCCAGACGGATGCCCGCGAGCCATTGGTGGTGACCATCGGCGTGATTCAGGGTGGGAGCGCCGAGAATATCATTCCAGACACCGTATTGATGAAGGGAACGATCCGCTCGTTCAATCGGGAAGTATCGGACCATGCCCGCCGGACGATTCAGCGACTATGCGCAGGAACGGCCCGCGCGTTCGGGGCCTCGATCAATGCCCGGTTCGACCGCCTGCTGGCCGGAGTCGTCAACGATCCAACGGTGACGGACATTTGCCTCAAAACGGCGCGCCGATTTATCGGCCAAGATCAAGTGGAAACAAATCGCAAGCCCACGCTGGGCGCCGAGGACTTTGCGGATTACCTGGATGCTGTCCCCGGCTGCATGATTTTGATCGGGGTCAAGGCGACTGGGAAAAATATCACCCCGCTGCACACCAACACGTTCAATCTCGATGAAGGGGTTTTACCCCTGGGAGTCCGGCTGTTTGCGCAAATTCTTCTCGAATGGCCGGTATAACTGGTCGGAGCGATCTGTTATATTCGAGCGGATGACCTATTGTCCGGTGCCTTTGACCTGGGTGAGGGCAAAGAGAATCAGTCCCACGATGATCAAACCCACGATGATGGCGCCGATGAGGAAGTAGGTGTTGACCTTGTTGGTTTTTTTGGAAAAACCGGTGCCTTTGGTGTCGAACCCGGGCGGACGGGTGCCGCCTTGTTCGAGCTGTTCGAGACTGACGCCACGGGGAATAATCATGGTGCCATCCGCGGCCTTCTTTGAGGCGGCAGAGGCCGGGGCTGGGGCAGGTGTCGGGGCGGGAGGGGGGGGGGGGGGCTGAGAAACCGGCTTGACGCCGGCAATCTTCGGTCCCCCCTGTCCAAACCGAA